>Ga0209581_1000268_pt1 | contig 146827 bp, 129 predicted proteins | sample Coa_R2_FD_187160 | JGI IMG/M metagenome (GOLD analysis project Ga0209581, IMG submission 187160) | Surface soil microbial communities from Centralia Pennsylvania, which are recovering from an underground coalmine fire - Coalmine... | ecosystem: Environmental > Terrestrial > Soil > Unclassified...
CGAGTGGATCGAGGTCTTCTACAACCGGCAACGGTTGCACGAAACGCTCGACTATGTGAGCCCGGTGCGGTATGAAGAGCGGAGGGTTGTCTCTTAACTACGTGTCCGTGGAAACGGGTACACCTCACTACCTTTTTATAAATTATGTCTCTCATCGGAGCGGCCGGTGCTTCAGGGCGGAGAGCAGCACAGGCATCTGCACGAACAGGTCGAACAACACCACGCCGTAGGCGATGCACTGGATGGTGAACCAGTAATCCAGCTCCAGCGGCAGGGAGAGCGCCAGCGCCAGCGTCACCGGGCCGCGCACGCCGCCCCAGGCGATCATGCGCCGCTCACTGCGATCCAGCCGCTGCCCGCGGCGGAATAGGTCGAACAATCGCAGATTCAACTGCACCGATACGACGCGCGCCGTGATGACCGCGGCGATGCCGATCAGCATGGACTGCCACTGCTCCTGAAACATGACGCCGGTGACGGTCACGCCCGCCAGCAGCATGATCATGCTGTTGGCGATGTAGCCGATGAAATCCCACAGCTCGTGCAGGAACCGCCGCAGTTCGGGACCAAAGTTGCGCCGGTGATACTCGGACAGCACCCCGCCACAGACCAGCACGGCCATGACGCCGGACCAGCCGAGGATGCCGTCGGTGAACACGTAGCACAGATAGCCGGCCGCCACGGTGATGAGGCCGTGGGCGATGGCGTTGGGCAGCCAGCGCATCATCGCCGCCATCACCACCCCCGCGACGGCGCCGACGGCGATGCCGCCAAAAAAAATCTCGCCGAATTGCAGCAGCACCCGTCCCGTGTGCACCATCTCGTATTGCCGGGTGGCCAGCGCGATCAAAAGGCCGAAGGACACGATGGCCAGCGCGTCGTTCAACATGCTTTCGCCGTCGAAGATGAGCTCCAGCCGCTCCGCGCCGTGATGCCGCCGCAGCGCCTGCACCAGCGCGCTCGGGTCCGTCGAGGCCAGCAGCGCGCCCGTGATCAGCGCCGCGATCCAGGGAAAGCCGCCGGCCTCGTCGATGCCGAGATAGATCAGAGCGGCGGCGATGAGCGCCGTCGTCAGCATGGCCGGCATGGCCAGGATGAGGATGATGCCGAGGTCGCGCCACAGGCGCCGGAGATCCATCTTGAAGCTCGATTCGAACACCAGCGCGGGGATGAAGACAAAGAAGATGATGTCGCGGAAATTGTCCCAGCGCAGGCCGGTGTCGATGCCCTGCATGACCAGCAGATTGGAGCCGGCCCAGCCGATCAGCACCAGCGCCGCATTGGCGGGCAGGCGGATGAAGCGGGCCAGCGGCTCGACCATGGCCGCTGCCAGCAGCAAGCCCACGAACATCAGCACCTGTTGCGGCGTCGTGAGCAGCATGCCGCTATGTTACGGAAAAAATCAGCGCCGTGACAGCGCGATAATTAAATTTGAACCTATCTAAACAACCTTTGCCTGAAGGCGGGGGAGTTCGCCCTTGTCGGCTTACAGCCGACTCACAGCAAAATCCCCCGCTCGGCTGCGAACCGCGCAGCGCTTGCCGCCCCCTTTATGAAGGGGGCCGACAGACGCGAAGCGACTGGCGGGGGGATTTCACCGCCACGGTACTTGAAAACAGGCTCATCTTCGCTTCACTCACATTTCGCCAAACTTTCATTCGCCTGTGAGGCGAGGGATTTTCACCGGGGACACTAAAAATGCCGTTCACCCTTCGACGAAGCTCGGGGCAGGCCTCGGGGCGAACGGCATATGAGAGAGTCCCCGCCAAATCAGCCCGAAACGCAGCGCACGTTACGCCGCCATCGGCCGCCGCGACCTTACCTCCGGGTAAAGTTCATTCAGCGGCACCGACAGTCCGTTGGCCATGACGATGCGCGCGTGATGGCGCCGCAACTGCCGTGGTTCGCGCACGCCGCAGGAATGGGCGATCATGCCCACCTCGTGCCGCATGTTTTTGGCGTAGTTCATCACCCGCACCGCCTTGTCCTCCGGCACCAGCCCGCGCTGCAGTTTTTCGTTGTGCGTGGTGATGCCGGTCGGGCAGGTGTTCTTGTTGCATTGCAGGGCCTGGATGCAGCCCAGCGCGAACATGAAGCCGCGCGCGGTGTTGATGAAGTCGGCGCCGACGCACAGCGCCCAGGCCACATCCGCCGGGGTCACCAGCTTGCCGGAGGCGATCACGCGCACGCGCTCGCGCAGGCCGTACTCCTCAAGCTTGTCCACCAGCAGCGGCAGACTTTCCCGCAGCGGCAAGCCCATGTCATCGATGAGCGGCTGCGGCGCCGCGCCGGTGCCGCCCTCGGCGCTGTCCACGGTGATGAAGTCCGGCGCGCTTTCGGCGCCGCGCTTCAGCACCTCGGCGAACAGTTCATCCAGCCATGACCCCTCGCTCACCACCGCCTTGAAGCCGACCGGCTTGCCGGTGACATCGCGGATGCGGGCGATCATGTCCAGCAGTTCCCGGTTGTTGTTGATGTCGGTGTGCCGGTTGGGGCTGATCGAATCATGGCCCGCCGGGATGCCGCGGATGCGCGCAATCTCCTCCGTCACCTTGGCGCCCGGCAGGATGCCGCCCTTGCCGGGCTTCGCGCCCTGGCTCAGCTTGATTTCAATCATGCGCATCTGCGGATGCCCCGCCACTTCGCGCAGCTTGCCCTCGTCGAGATTGCCGTGAAGATCGCGCACGCCGTACTTGGCGGTGCCCATCTGGAACACCAGGTCGCAGCCGCCGGCGAGGTGGTATGGCGACAGGCCGCCCTCGCCGGTGTTGAGCCAGATCCCCGCCATGCGCGCGCCGTTGGAGAGCGCCAGGATGGCGGGCTTGGAGATGGAGCCGTAGCTCATGGCGGAGATGTTGAAAAACGACCTGGCGACATAAGGCGTGCGGCAATAACCAATCGTCATGGGCTCGGCCTCGACCGCGTCGGTGTCCAGCGTCGGAAACGGGCAGTTGACGAAGATGACGGTGCCGGTGGCGCGCAGATCGCGGGTCGAGCCGAAGGGCACCGTGGTGTCGACGTTCTTCGCCGCGCGATAGGCCCAGGAACGCTGGGCGCGGTTGAACGGCAGCTCCTCGCGATCCATGGCGAAGAAATACTGGCGGAAGAAATCGCCGAGATACTCGAAGAAGTAGCGGAACCTGCCGATGACCGGATAATTGCGGCGGATGGCGTGCTGCGTCTGGCTGACGTCCAGCACGTACATGACGCCGACGCCGACGAGACCGGCGATGAAGATCAACAGCAGCAGCGCGATGACGACTTCCAGGGACGTCAGCAAAAAGCGATCAAAGCCGTTGAACATGTCCGCCTCACTTCCGCCCCATCCGTCGTTCCGGTCCTTCGGCAAGCCCAGGATTAACTCCAGCCGGAACCCGGTGAACGGATGTTTACCGGCTGCCGGTTTTCACCGGCATGACGGTGAACGTGGATTTACATAAACCTGTTTCAAGTTTAGCGCAAATCCACCGCGGGCGGCGGGGCTTATGGGCCGCTTCCGACTCCCAGCAGCACCTGCTTGCCCAGCCACTCGCGCATCATGGCATGACCGCCCTCGATCACCACCCTGGGGTCGGGATGGCGCAGTTCCGCCGCGATCTGCCGGAGCATCGTTTCGCCGTTTGCCGCGGTTTCGCCCGCAATCAACTCCAGCAGCCGCGCCGACACTGGATTGAGCTCCAGGAAACCCACCTCGCCGCGGTCGTTGCGGTAAATGACAAGATAAGTGGGCCGCGCCGGCGCCGTCTCCGGCTTGAAATCGGGGCTGATGCGATGCACGGGGAAGGCATAGGCCAGCGGCCAGGCCAGCGGGCTCAACACCGGCCGCCCGGCCAGCAAATCGCCCGCGCGATCGACGCCGGCGTAGGAAATCTCGCGCGTGTCGATGCGCAACGCGGATTCCATCCACTCGTAGTGCGCCAGCTCCGGCAGAAAGGGCGGATCCGCCGGCTCCCTGCGCTCCTTCTCGAGATACTCCAGAAATTCAAAGCCCAGCTGCGAGAAGAGCGGCGTGCGGTTCACGTGGCGGATGAAATAATCCCGGACCATCCGTTCCCACGCCCCGTCGTCCATGACCTTGCGCACCACGGGGAAATTGTCGGCGACGAAGGTCTTGATGTTGGTGAAAGCGAGGTCGCAGTACAGCGCCATGCCCGGCCCGGCCACGCCGGCGGGCGCGGGCACGTGCTCCGGATCGCGGATGTGCGCCGTGAAGGCGTACTGCACCTGCTGGAAGCGCGGACGCTCAGGCATGGGCGAGCGCGCGCCGCGACGTGGACTGATGCCTGGCCTGAAGCGCGGCGATGCGGGCGACCTCCCTCACCAGATCGGGCAGCGGCGGAATGTTGAAATCGCGCTCCACCATCGTCGGAAACACGCCGAAATACGCGTAGGCCTGGTCGAGCAGATCCCAGACCGGATCGATCACCTCGGCGCCGTGGGTGTCCACGATCAGATTCGGCCGCTCGCGGTAATGACCGGCGATGTGGGCGTAGGCGATGCGCTCGCCCGGCAGCCGGCGCATGAAGTCCGCCGGGTCGTAGCCGTGGTTGACGCTGTTGACGTAGATGTTGTTGATGTCGATCAACAACAGGCAGTCCGCCTCCTTGAGCACGGCGTTGATGAAATCGATCTCCTCCATCTCCTGGCCCGGCGCGCAGTAATAGGAGGGATTCTCCACCGTGATGCGCCGCTCGAGGATGTCCTGCGCGCGGCGGATGCGGCCGGCCACGTAGTGGACCGCCTCCTCGGTGAACGGGATGGGCATGAGGTCGTAGAGGTGGCCGTCGTCGGCGCTGTAGCTCAGGTGATCGCCGTAGTAACGCACCTGGTGCCGGTCGAGAAACGGCCTGACCTTGTGGCGCAGGTAATCCTCATCGAGCGGCGCCGGCCCGCCCAGGTTGAGGCACAGGCCGTGGCACACCAGCGGCAGCCGGCTGGTGGCGGCGCGGAAACGCTCCCCCGCGCGGCCGCCGACGTCGATCCAGTTCTCCGGCGCCACCTCCCAGAAGGCGACCGGCGCCGGCGCGGCCTCCAGCACCTCGCCCAAAAAACTCCGCCGCAGGCCGAGACCCGCGCCCGCCAGGGCGGATTGACCGGATTTCAAGGACATATGAACAAACATAGCCCGGACGGGCAACCGGGTCAAACGCCATGCGCCCGCCCGGCCGGCACGGCGGAGAATAAGGAGATTTTCCCGCCGCGCCCGCCGGGGATTTCCGCGAAAGCCGGGGATGCCGTTCAGGACCTCACTTGCTGACGCCGCACTTGCCCTCGCCGCACTTGCCCTCCTGCATCTTCTTCAACTCCCCGGCGTCGAGGAAACCGTCGTGATTGGCGTCCAGCGCGGCAAACTTCGATTCATCGCGGTGCGCCTTCATGAACTCCGCCTTGGAGACCCTGTCGTCATGGTCGGCGTCCATTCTCTGCACGCCGCATTTTCCCGGACCGCACTTGCCCTCGGCGCGGGCGCCGTCGTGATCGGCGATCATATAACCGCCGCCGGGATGGCTGTACCCAAAGGGATTGCCCGCCGCCGCGGCCGGCAGCGGCGCGAGATGGACGGTGAACGCCGCGCCGATCGCGGCGGCCAGTGACGTGATCCTGCCCGGTGTGCTGTTCATGTTCATTCTCCCTGGATGTGATGCGATTTCGGTTCGGCTTTCTGCGAGTTTCGATGTCGCCGCCGGTGAAAATGTAACGCCGGGTGTCTCCTCAGGCCGGGCGCATGTGCGGAAACAGCAGCACGTCGCGGATGGACGGGCTGTCGGTCAGCAGCATCACCAGCCGGTCGATGCCGACGCCCTCGCCGGCGGTCGGCGGCATGCCGTGCTCCAGCGCCTCGATGTAATCGGCGTCGAAATGCATGGCCTCCTCGTCGCCCGCCGCCCGGTCGCGCATCTGCTTCTCGAACCGCTCGCGCTGATCCTCGGCGTCGTTCAACTCCGAGAAGCCGTTGGCGATCTCGCGACCGGCGACGAAGAACTCGAAGCGGTCGGTGATGAAGGGATCGTGATCGTTGCGGCGCGCCAGCGGCGAGGTCTCGGCCGGATAGGCGGTGATGAAGGTGGGCGCATCGAGCCGGTCCTCCACCGTCTTCTCGAAAATCTCGGTCTGCAATTTGCCCAGGCCGAAGCCCGGCTTGACGTCAACGCCAAGACGCCTCGCCACCGGCAGGATCGCCTCCACGGATTCGAGATCGGCGGGTTTCAAATCCGCGTTGAGGCGCAGGATGGCCTCCTTCATCGTGTAGCGGGCGAAGGGCTTGCTGAAATCGTACGTCCTGCCCTGGTAGGTGAGCGTCGTGGTGCCGAGCACCGTTTGCAGCAACTCCCGCATCATCGTCTCGGTCAGATTCATGAAGTCGTGATAATCGGCGTAGGCCTCGTAGAATTCCAGCATGGTGAATTCGGGATTGTGGCGCGTGGACAGGCCTTCGTTCCTGAAGTTGCGGTTGATCTCGAACACCTTCTCGAAGCCGCCGACCACGAGGCGCTTCAAATACAGCTCCGGCGCCACGCGCAGGAACAGCTCCATCTCCAGGGTGTTGTGATAGGTCTTGAACGGCCGCGCCGCGGCGCCGCCGGGAATGGCGTGCATCATCGGCGTCTCCACCTCGAGGAAGCCGCGGCCGATCAGGAAGCGACGCAGGGCGGCGATGACTTCCGAGCGGATGCGGAAGGTCCGGCGCGTGACCTCGCTCATGATCAAATCGAGGTAGCGCTGGCGGTAGCGCGTCTCGGTGTCGGTCAAGCCGTGCCATTTGTCCGGCAGCGGCCGCAGCGCCTTGGTCAGCAGCCGGATGTTGTCGACGTGCACGGACAGCTCGCCGGTCCTGGTGCGGAACAGCACTCCCTCGGCGCCGATGATGTCGCCGATGTCCCATTGCTTGAATTCGGCGTAGCGCGCCTCGCCGACATGGTCGCGGGTGATGTACAACTGGATGCGGCCGGACATGTCCTGCACGTGGCAGAAGGCGGCCCTGCCCATGACGCGGCGGGTCATCATGCGCCCGGCGATGCGCACGCGCACCGGACCGGCCGCGAGCGCGGCGGCGTCCTTCCCGCCATACTCGGCGTGCAGCTCGCCGGCCATGACGTTGCGGCGGAAATCGTTGGGGAAGGCGGCGCCGCGTTCGCGCAACGCCTTCAACTTGGCGCGGCGTTCTTCAATCAGCCGGTGCCCGTCCGCCGGCTGTTCCGTACCCTTGCGTTCGTTGCCGCCCGCCTTGCTCACGGCTACACCCCGCTCTTCAGGCTCGCCTCGATGAAGCGATCCAGATCGCCGTCCAGCACTGCCTGCGTGTTGCCCACCTCGACGCCGGTGCGCAGGTCCTTGATGCGCGACTGATCGAGGACGTAGGAGCGGATCTGGTGGCCCCAGCCGATGTCGGTCTTGGTGTCCTCGATGGCCTGCTTTTCGGCGTTGCGCTTCTGCATTTCCAGTTCATACAGCTTGGCCTTCAGCAGCTTCATGGCCTGCGAGCGGTTCTTGTGCTGCGAGCGCTCGCTCTGGCAGGCCACGATGACGCCGGTCGGCAGATGGGTGATGCGCACGGCCGAGTCGGTCTTGTTGACGTGCTGGCCGCCGGCGCCGCTGGAGCGGTAGGTGTCCACCTTGAGATCGGCGGGATTGATCTCGATGTTGATGTCCTCATCGACCTCGGGCGAGACGAACACCGCCGCGAACGAGGTATGGCGGCGGTTGCCGGAATCGAACGGCGACTTGCGCACCAGCCGGTGCACGCCCGTCTCCGTGCGCAGCCAGCCGTAGGCGTGATCGCCCTCGAAACGCGCCGTGGCGCTCTTGATGCCGGCCACCTCGCCTCCGGACACCTCCAGCAACTCGGTCTTGAAGCCATGCCGGTCGCCCCACTTGAGATACATGCGCAGCAGCATCTCGGCCCAGTCCTGCGCCTCCGTGCCGCCGGAGCCCGCCTGGATGTCGAGGAAGGCGTTGTGCGCGTCCATCTCGCCGGAGAACATGCGGCTGAACTCCAGCGCGCTCAAGCGGGCCTCGATGCCCTTGAGGTCGGACCCGACCGTGGCAAAGGCGGCCTCGTCCTTCGCCTCGACCGCGAGCGCCACCAGCTCCGCGGATTCCTTGAGGCCGCGCTCAATCGCGCGCACGGCTTCGATCGTCTGTTCCAGCGCCGCGCGCTCCTTCCCCAGCGCCTGCGCGCGCTCGGGCCGGTTCCAGACGTTCGGGCTTTCCAGTTCGCGCCTGACCTCCGCCAGGCGCTCGCACTTCACGTCGTAGTCAAAGATACCTCCGCAGTTCGCCGAGGCGTTCCCGGAGGGATTTGATCTGATTCAATGTGGCGCCGGTCTCTATCATGGCCCGATTTTACTTGAGATGTTGCAAGATGGCTCGTTTCACGTCATCCAGCCGCGCTTCGATCAGGCTGACTCTGCCTTCGCTTTGCTTGATCGCGATGTCCGGGTCCTTGAGCCCGTGGCCGGTCAGGGTGCAGACCACCGTGCTGCCGGCCGGGATTTTGCCGCGCCGGATGTCGCGCAAGGCGCCCGCCAGCGAGGCCGCCGAGGCCGGCTCGCAGAACACGCCCTCGCGCGCGGCCAGCAGCTTCTGCGCGGCGAGGATCTCCCCGTCGCTCAACTCGTCAAACCAGCCGTCCGATTCCTTCTGCACCTCCCAGGCCCGGGTCCAGCTCTGCGGGTGGCCGATGCGGATGGCGGTGGCCACCGTCTCCGGATTGTCCACCATGCGGCCGCGCAGGAAGGGGGCCGCCCCGCTGGCCTGGTAGCCACACATGCGCGGGCGGCTTTTGGCAATGCCCAGATCGAAATATTCGCGATAGCCCATCCAGTGGGCGGTGATGTTGCCGGCGTTGCCGACCGGCAGGCAGTGATAATCCGGCGCGCGGCCCAGCGCCTCGATGATCTCGAAGGCCGCCGTCTTCTGGCCCTGGAGGCGGAACGGGTTGATGGAATTGACGATGGTCACCGGCGCCTCCCGCGCCACCTGCTTGACCAGCGCCATGCCGGCGTCGAAGTTGCCCTTGATCTGGAGCACCACCGAGCCGTGCAGCATCGCCTGGGCGAGCTTGCCCATGGCGATCCTGCCCTCCGGGATGAGCACGAACGCGGCAAGGCCCGCGCGCGCGGCGTAGGCGGCGGCGGAGGCGGAGGTGTTGCCGGTGGAGGCGCAGATGATGGCGCGCGCGCCCTCCTCCACCGCCTTGGTCACGGCCAGGGTCATGCCGCGATCCTTGAACGAGCCGGAGGGATTCAATCCCTCGTACTTTACATGAACGTCGGCATCCAGCTTCAATTCACGCGGGATGTTGTGCAGGCGGATGAGCGGCGTGTTGCCCTCGCCCAGGCTCACGATGCGCGCGCCGTCGCCCACCGGCAGGCGGTCGCGGTAGCGTTCGATGAGGCCGGTATGGTGTGTTCTGAAAGTCATGGTCATTACGAAGTGTCATTCCGGGGAGCCGCGCGACGAGGAATCTCCGGCGGAATGAACCAAGGCCAGATTCCTCGCTTGCGCTCGGAATGACAGTGACGGCGTCACGCGAGGGTTTCCACGCGCAGACGGACGATGGGCCCCTGCACCGACTGCAATGATTCCAAGTGCTTGATCGCCTCGTTGATGGATTGTTCCATGACGCGCTGGGTGAGGATGATTACCGGCACCTGCTGCTGGCCCTCGGCGGGCTCCGGCTGCCGGATGGCCTCGATGCTGATATCGCGATCGGCGAGGATGCGGGAGATGTCGGCCAGCACGCCGGGGCGATCCAGCGCGGTGATGCGGAGGTAATAGGCGCTCTCGATTTTGTCCACCGGCAGTATCGGCACGTCGGCCACGGCGTCCGGCTGGAAGGCCAGGTGCGGCACGCGATGCTCGGGCCGCGCGCTCATCGACCGCGCCACGTCCACGAGATCCGCGACCACCGCCGAGGCCGTCGGCTGGGCGCCGGCGCCGGCGCCGTAGAACAGCAGCGGCCCGACGGCGTCGCCGCGCACCACCACCGCGTTCATGACGCCGTCGACGTTGGCGATGAGCCGCGTCTCCGGGATCAGCGTCGGATGCACGCGCATCTCGATGCCCTCGGGGCGGCGGCGGGCCAACCCCAACAGCTTGACGCGGTAACCCAGCGCGCCGGCGTAGGCGACGTCCTCGCGCGCGACCTGCGTGATCCCCTCGACGTGCACCTTGTCGAATTGCAGCGGGATGCCGAAGGCAAGCGCGGCCAGGATGGTGAGCTTGTGCGCGGCGTCGACGCCCTCGATGTCGAAGGTCGGATCGGCCTCGGCGTAACCGCGCTGCTGCGCGTCGGCGAGCGCGGCCTTGAAGTCGCGGCCGTGGTTGCGCATCTCCGTCAGGATGAAGTTGCAGGTGCCGTTGATGATGCCGGCCAGCCACTGGATGCGGTTGGCGGTCAGCGCCTCGCGCATGACCTTGATGATGGGGATGCCGCCCGCCACCGCCGCCTCGAAGCCCACCATCACGCCGCGCTTGCTGGCGGCGGCGAAGATGGCGTTGCCGTGCGTTGCGATCAGCGCCTTGTTGGCGGTGACCACGTGCTTGCCGTTGTTCAGCGCCTTCAGCACCAGCTCCCGGGCCACGGTGCAGCCGCCGATCAATTCGACGATGACGTCGATGTCGGGATCGTTGACGACGGCAAAGGCGTCGTCGGTGATTTGGGTCCTGCCGCCGGTGACCTCCCGCGCGCGGGCGAGGTCCTTGTCGGCGACCATGACGATCTCGATGGGACGCCCGGCGCGGCGCGTGATCTCCCCGTGATTGCGCGCGAGCACCTGGTAGGTGCCGCCGCCCACCGTGCCGATGCCGAGCAGGCCCACGCGCACGGGCTTCATATTCATATTCATGTTCATGCGCCCCGGCGCAGCATGTCCTTGATGCCGCGCACCGCCTGGCGCGTGCGATGCTCGTTCTCGATCAGGCCGAACCGCACGAAGCCGTCGCCGTACTCGCCGAAACCGATGCCGGGTGACACCGCCACCCTGGCGTCGGTGATGAGCTTCTTGGTGAATTCGAGCGAGCCCATCGCCCGGTAGGCCTCCGGAATGGGCGCCCAGACGAACATCGTGCCGCGCGGCTTTTCCACCCTCCAGCCGGCGGCGTTCAACCCCTCGCACAGCACGTCGCGCCGGCGGCGGTACATGTCGCGGATCTCGGCCACGCACTGCTGCGGCCCCTCCAGCGCGGCGATGCCCGCCACCTGCACCGGCGTGAACATGCCGTAGTCGAGGTAGGACTTCATGCGCGAAAGCGCCCGCACCAGCACCGGATTGCCGACCATGAAGCCGATGCGCCAGCCCGGCATGTTGTAGCTCTTCGACAGCGTGAAGAATTCAACCGCGATGTCCTTGGCGCCGGGGACCTGCAGGATCGACGGCGCGGTGTAGCCGTCGAACACCAGATCGGCGTAGGCCAGGTCCTGCACCACCCAGATGTCGTGCTCGCGGGCGATGGCGATGATCTTTTCGAAGAACGGCAGCTCCACGCATTCCGTGGTCGGGTTGCTGGGATAATTCAGCAGCAGCACCTTGGGCTTGGGCCAGGAGTCGCGGATGGCCTTCTCCAGCTCGGCGAAGAAATCGATGCCGGGGCCGCAGGGCACGTGGCGGATGTCGGCGCCGGCGATGACAAAACCGTAGGGATGGATTGGGTAGGCCGGATTCGGCACCAGCACGGCGTCGCCGCGATCGACGATGGCCATGGCCAGGTGCGCCAGCCCCTCCTTCGAGCCGATGGTGACGATGGCCTCGCTCTCCGGATCGAGCGACACATTGTAGCGGCGCCGGTACCAGTCGCAGATGGCCTTGCGCAGGCGCGGGATGCCCTTGGACACCGAATAACGGTGGGTATCCGGGCGCTGGGCGACCTCGATGAGCTTGTCGACGATGTGTTTCGGCGTCGGCTGATCGGGATTGCCCATGCCGAAGTCGATGATGTCCTCGCCGCGCCGGCGGGCCGCCATCTTGAGTTCGCCGACGGTGTTGAACACGTACGGCGGGAGCCGCTCTATTCTCTGAAATTGCGCCTTCATGATCGTCGCATGCGTCCGTGATGGGAGACAGTCGCCGATCCAGCGTCCGGCGCCGCCATCGCCCGCAAAAATGAGGAAAGTTACCGGCGGCGGCGGATTGTGTCAAACTTTCATGCTCTTAAGGACTCTCTGGATATATTAGAATGTCCAGTGCATGCCGGTGCCGTGCCGCGCTCCCCTGTCCCGGGCGTGAAGCCAGCCCTGCCCCCGAACCATGACCGAAGAAATACTCATCAACGTCACCCCCCAGGAGACCCGCGTCGCGCTGGTGGAAAACGGCGCGTTGCAGGAGGTGCTCATCGAGCGCGCCCAGCGCCGGGGCTGGGTGGGCAACCTGTACCTCGGGCGGGTGTCGCGCGTGCTGCCCGGCATGGGCGCGGCGTTCATCGACATCGGCCTTGCGCGCACCGCCTTTCTGCACATATCCGACATCACCGGCAACGACGCCGACAACGGCGCCGGCGGACTCACCATCGATCAAATCCTGAAGGAGGGCCAGAGCCTGCTGGTGCAGGTCGTCAAGGACCCGATCGGCGGCAAGGGCGCGCGGCTGACCACGCAAATCAGCATTCCCTCCCGCTACCTCGTGTTCATGCCCAACTACCACACCATCGGCATCTCGCAGCGCATCGGCAGCGAGGAGGAACGCAACCGGCTGCGCGACATCCTGCAGCGCCGCGAACCGGCCGTGCGTCCCGCGGCGGAGGAGCCGCTCACCGCGACGGAGGGCAACGCCAACTGCGGCGGCTACATCGTGCGCACCGCCGCCGAGGGCGTCAGCGAGGACAAGCTCATCAAGGACGGCGAATTCCTCGAGCGGCTGTGGCATTCGATCCAGCAGCGCATCGAGCAGTCGGAGGCGCCGGCGCCGATCTACGAGGACCTGCCGCTCATGCTGCGCGTGCTGCGGGATCTGGCGGGGCTGCAGATCCGATCCATCTCCATCGATTCGCGCGAAAACTACGCCCGGCTGGTGGAGTTCGCCGAGCAGTTCGTCCCCGATCTGGTGCCGCGGATCGAGCACTATCCCGGCGAGCGTCCCATCTTCGAGTTTTACTCCATCGAGGAGGAGATCCAAAAGGCGCTGGAGCGCAAGGTGGAGCTGAAATCCGGCGGCCACCTCATCATCGATCAGACGGAGGCGATGACCACCATCGACGTGAACACCGGCGCCTTCACCGGCCATCGCAATCTGGAGGAGACCATCTTCAAGACCAACCTCGAGGCCGCCCAGGCCATCGCCCGCCAGCTGCGGCTGCGCAATCTGGGCGGCATCATCATCGTCGACTTCATCGACATGAAGGACCCCGATCACCAGCGCCAGGTGCTGCGCGCGCTGGAGCGCAGCCTGGAGCGCGATCACGCCAAGATCACCGTCAGCGAGATCACCTCGCTCGGGCTGGTGCAGATCACGCGCAAGCGCACGCGCGAGAGCCTCGAGCACGTGCTGTGCGAGCCCTGCCCCACCTGCCAGGGCCGCGGCTCGATCAAGACCGTGGAGACGGTCTGCTACGAAATCTTCCGTGAGATCATGCGCGAGGCGCGCCAGTACGACGCCAGCCAGTTGCTGGTGGTCGCGTCCCGCGAGGTGGTGGGCCGCCTGCTGGACGAGGAGTCCGCCAATGTCGCCGAGCTCGAGACCTTCATCCGGCGGCCGATCCGGTTCCAGGCCGAGCCGCTGTACAACCAGGAACAGTTCGACGTGGTTCTTTTATAGGCATGATCAACGCCTGCAAACGGGTCCTGCTGCACAGCCTGCACGTGCTGTGGCTGACGTTCGCCACCCTCACCCTGATGCTGGCCGTCGCCGTGAGCGTGGCGCGTCTGTGGCTGAACGATCTCGACTCCTACCGCCACCAGGTCGCGGGCTGGCTGGGCCAGCAGGTGCACCAGCCCGTGGATTTCGATCACATCCGCGTGGACTGGCACCAGTGGGTGCCGGTCGTCGAGCTCACCAACGTGCGGGTGATGGACGAGGGCCACGAACACGTCCTCACCCGCTTCGAGAAGGCGCGGCTGACGGTGGACGTGCTGCGATCCCTCCAGCGCAGGGAATTCACGCCGGGCCATCTGACGGTGAGCGGCCTGCATCTCTCGCTCAGCCGCGGCGAGGACGACAGCATTCATATCGAGGGCATTTCGCCGCCGCGCGCCGGGGCCTCGACGCTGCAGCAGAACGCGCTGGCCTACTGGCTGCAGATCCAGCACCGCCTCACCATCGAGTCGGCGGCGATCACCTGGCGCGATCAACGCGCCCTGCTCAGGCCCCTGGTGTTCGCCAATGTCACGCTCAAGATCAAAAGCGACGGCCAGCGCCGGCAACTCGAGGGCACGGCGCGGCTGCCGGACCAGCCGGCGGCGCGATTCCGATTCCTGCTCGATGCCGAGGGCGATCTGCTGACCACCGCCTGGTCGGGGCGCCTGTATCTTGAGGCCAGCCACCTCGAGCCTTCCCTGCTGCTGGAATACCGCCGCTGGCTGGGATTGGAAATGCACGGCGGCGAACTCAATTTCGAGGTCTGGAGCGACTGGAAAAAGGCCCGCCTCACCGCCGTGGACGGCCGTTTCGATCTGGCCGATGCCGGCGTGGGCACCGCGGCGAACCCCGTGCGGGTGCGGCGTGCGGCCGGCCAGCTGCTGGCGCGCCGCCAGAGCGAGGAGGAGTGGGTCATCGCCCTCTCCAGACTCAACCTGGCGACCTCCAACGGCGTCTGGCCCGAGACCGCCGTCGGCCTGCGCCTGATCTTCGCGCCCGGCCGGGAGTTCCCGGCGCTCGTGCTCAAGACCCCGTTCCTGCGCCTGCACGATCTGCTGCCGACCGTCGCCGATTTGAAGGCGCTGCCCGAGGCGCTGCGTGGCGCGCTCAAACAATTCCAGCCGAGCGCCGATCTGCGCGATCTCACCGTCGGTTATTTCCCGGAGCGCGCCGGCGACGATCGCTTCAGCCTGCAAACCGCCTTCACGGCGCTCGGCACCACCAACCCCGCCGCGCCCTTCGGCGCCGAATCGCTCGCGGGCCGGCTGGTCATGAACGCCGGGGAGGGCGCGCTCGATCTGGACAGCAAGAATGTGGTGGTGCACGCGCCGGCGGAGGAGTACCCGCAGCCCCTGTCGCTGCGGCAGCTGCGCGGCGCGGTGCGCTGGCGGCTGGAGGACGGCGCCTGGCATTTCGAGAGCGCCGGACTGAACCTCGCCACCGGGGCGTTCGCCGCGACGCTGTCCGGCGACGTCACCTGGTCGCCGGGCCGCTCGCCGCTGCTGAACGTGCGCGCCGATCTCGGCGGCGGCCGGATCGAGCGCGTCCAGGATTACCTGCCCGCCAGCCTGTCCGCCGGCGTCAGGGACTGGTTCAGGCGCGCGGTGCTCGGCGGCCGGATTAGCGAGGGCGTGGTGTTGTGGCGCGGCGCCATGGACCACTTTCCCTACGACGATCACGACGGCATCTTCCAGGCCGGCTTCCACGTGATCGACGGCCGCCTCCGCTACGCGGAGCCGTGGCCGGAGATTGAGCACGCCACCGCCGACATCCTGTTTTCCGGACGTTCGCTCAGCGTGCAACTGCAGGCGGGCCGGATGCTGAACGTGGCCATGCAGCAAACCGAGGCGCGCATCGACAATCTCGCCGCCGATCTGCCGGAGGTGGCGGTGGCCGGCACGCTCAAGGCCAGCGCGGAGCAGGGCCGCGAATATCTCATGCGCAGCCCGCTCCAGTCCCATGTGGACAAGGACCTGCAATCCATCTCCCTCACCGGCAACCTGGAGATGGACCTGCAGTTGCAGGTCCCGCTGCACGAGGCCGGGGAGACCGAATTCCAGGGACAATTGCGCCTGGAAAAGGCCACGCTGGGGGCGCCCGCCCTGAACGGCGCCATCACCGACGCGCAGGGCGTCATCACCTTCTCCCACGACCGCTTCAGCGCCTCCAACCTGAGCGGCAAGTATCTCGATCGGCCCGTGACGGTTTCCGCCAGCGGCGAGATCGACAACGGCCGGCTGACCGCGACCTTCGATTTGTCCGGCAGGGCGGACAAGGCCTTTTTTCGCGAACGCGCCCGCGAGCGCGTTCCCGAACTCTCACGCTGGATCGAAGAGTACCGGCTGTTCGACCGCATGGAGGGCGACACGGACTGGACCCTGCATCTGGCCCTGAGCGGCCAGGATCAAAATTACACCGCCCACACCCTCGAATTCAGATCCACGCTCCAGGGCATGGCCCTGCGCCTGCCCCAGCCGCTGGGCAAGGAGGCGGAACCCGCCCTCCCGCTTTCCGTGACGGTGGACCTGGGGGCGGCGGCGGAGCGCACGGCGCATTTCGCGCTGGCCGGCCGCCTGCATGGCGACGTCACGCTGCAAAACAACGGCGCCGGACCGCCGGCGCTGAAACAACTGCGCATGCAACTGGGCGGGGACCAGGCAACCCCGCCCGCCGCCGACGGCGGCGGCATCTGGATCGGCGGGCGGCTCGACACGCTGGCGCTGAGCCATTGGATGGACTGGCTGCACGGCGGACAGCCGAACCGCGCCGCCGTCACTTCGAGCGCGCCGCCGCTGCCGGTCGTGGTGAACATGGACGTCGATCACATGGAGGTGCTGGATCGCTGGTTCGATCATCTGCACCTCGAGGGCGGCAGCGGCGCCAATCAGTGGCTCTTCACCCTGCGCGGAGAGCAGGCCGAGGGCGAGGCCGCCTTTCCCTACAACATGGCCACCGGCACGGCCATGGTGACGTTGAAACGCCTGTACGTGCCGCCGCGCACCGAGGAATCCCCCGCCACCATCACCATCCATCCCGCCCACGTCCCCGCCGTCACCGCCCGCTGCGAGGATCTGCGTTTCGAGTCCGTCAATCTCGGCCGCGCCGAGCTGCACACCCACGCCACCGCCGACGGCCTGCATCTCGAATCGATGACCTTCGAATCACCGGCGGCGCGCATCACCGCCGACGGCGACTGGCGCGATGCGCAGGGCGTGCAAACCTCCCAGTTGCACATCAAGGTCGACGCCCATGAACTCGCCAGGCTCATGACCCTGTTCGGCTACGACGTCACCAACGTCGAAAAGGGCAAGACCCACATCGACATCGACGCCACCTGGGGCGGCGCGCCGGCCGCCTTCAAACTGGAGAAACTGAACGGGTCCATGGCCCTGAACGTCAAGGAGGGGCGCTTTCTGGACATCAACCCCGCCTCCACCGGACGGCTGTTCGGCCTGTTGAGCCTGCAAACCCTGCCGCGCCGCCTGCTGCTGGACTTCAACGATCTGTTCCGCTCGGGCATGGGGTTCGACCAGATCACCGGCACGTTCGAACTCGACGAGGGCAACGCCTACACCAACAACCTGACGCTGGAGAGCCCCAGCGCGCGCATCCTCATCACCGGGCGCACCGGCCTGGCCGACAAGGATTACGACCAGGTCGCCGTCGTCACGCCGCAGCTGACCGACACCTTCCCGGTCGCCAGCGCCCTGCTCGGCCCCGCCGGCGCCGGCGTGGGCGCGGCGCTGTTCGTCGGCAAGAAATTGTTCAAGGGGCTGCCGGAGCAGATCGACTCGCTCCTGAGCAAGCAGTACACCATCACCGGCAGCTGGGAAAGCCCCACCGTCGAGCAGATCAGCGGCTTCGGCGCCAGCCCGCACGCCGACAAGGGCTGATTACAGCTGGCCGGCGGCGCGGTGGAACGACTCGGCGTTGAGCAGGAAATGCGCGGCGACGCCGGCGGCGTAGCCGAGCGCGATCGCCCAGCTCCAGCGCAGGTGCGCCGCAAAGGTGTAGATGCCGCGCGCCTGTCCCATGACCCCGACGCCCGCCGCCGAGCCGATCGACAACAGTGAGCCGCCCACGCCCGTCGTCAGCGTGACCAGAAGCCACTGGCCATGGCTCATGTCGGGATTCATCGACAGCACCGCGAACATGAGCGGGATGTTGTCGATCAGGGCGGAGAGCACGCCGACGAGGATGTTGGCGGCGGTCGGACCGAGGTCGAAATACAGGCCGTGCGACAGCAGGGAAAGGTATCCCAGCGCCCCCAGCCCGCCGACGCAAAGCATGATGCCGTAGAAGAACATCAGCGTGTCCCATTCCGCCCGCTCCAGGGCCTTGAACACGTCGAACTCCGAGCGCGTCACCGGCGGCGCGGTGAAAACGGTCTCGTCCACCTCGAGACGGGCCTCCTCCGGCCCCTGCGTCGGCCATCGCATGGCGAGCGGCCCACGGGTCTTGAGGTAGTAACCGTAAAACTTGAGCACGCCGAGGCCGGTCATCATCCCAATCACGGGCGGCAGGCGCAGGAAACTATGCACCGACACCGCCAGGGCGATGGTGCCGGTAAAAAGCACGACGACGGCGATCGCGCCCCGTTGAAGCTGCGGCTTCTCCTGCAACGCCTCGGGATGACCGCGTGGCACCGCGAACGACATGATGACCGCGGGCACAAGCCAGTTGATCAGCGACGGCGCGAACAGGTAAAAAAATTCGTGAAACCTGACGATGCCCTTCTGCCAGACCATGAGGGTGGTGATGTCGCCGAACGGGGAAAAGGCCCCGCCGGCATTGGCGGCCACCACGACGTTGATGCAGGCGATCACCACGAATTTCCTGTCCGTGCGCCCGATCGCCATCACCACCGTGGCCATGACCAGCGCGGTCGTCAGGTTGTCGGCCGCCGGCGAAATAAAAAAAGCCAGCAGGCCGGTCATCCAGTACACCCCGGCCAGCGAGAATCCGCGGGAAATGAGCCAGGCGCGCAGCGACTGGAAGACGCCGACCTCCTCCATGGTGTTGATGTAAGTCATGGCCGCGAGCAGGAACAGGAACAGCTCGGCGAACTCCAGCAGATTGTGACGCATCACCTCCGCGGCCCGCTCCGGCTCGCCCGCCTGGAGATGGGCGTAGGCCACCAGCATCCAGATCAGGCCGGCCGCCACCATCATCGGCTTCGATTTGCGCAGATGGAGGGTCTCCTCCGCGATCACGAGCAGGTAGGCAACGGCGAACACCGTGAGCGCCGCGATCGCGGTCCAGTGTCCCGTCAGCATGAGGGCGGAATCGTGCATGTTGTTCTCCGGCGGTATTCGCGCATGATATCATTTGAAACACCGGATCAATCCCGGCGGAGTGATTCCATCCCGGTGAGCCTGATGTCCGACAGCTCGTTCGATCGCACGCTGGCGCTTGAAATCAGCGCCGTGCTGCTTCTGAAGGTACTGCTGCTCTTCCTCATCTGGCAGCTGTGGTTCTCCCATCCGCAGCGCGGGGGGGCGATTCCCGCCGTCGATCGGACGGCTGAAAAACTTTTCGCCCCGCCGGCCCGCCCGGATCACGTCGCGCCCTGAACGCCCGTCCATGCCGTCCCCGGAAGCCATCGTCGATCTCTCCCGCCTGCAGTTCGCGGTGACGGCCCTCTACCACTTCCTGTTCGTGCCGCTGACGCTGGGCCTGTCGTGGATCCTGGTCATCATGGAATCGGTGTACGTGATGACCGGCAAGCAAATCTACAAGGACATGACGCGATTCTGGGGCAAGCTGTTCGGCATCAACTTCGCCATGGGCGTCACCACCGGCATCACTATGGAGTTCCAGTTCGGCACCAACTGGGCCTACTACTCGCACTACGTCGGCGACATTTTCGGCATCCCGCTTGCCGTCGAGGGCCTGATGGCCTTCTTTCTGGAATCCACCTTCGTCGGCGTCTTCTTCTTCGGCTGGGATCGCCTGTCGAAGGTGCAGCATCTGCTCGTCACCTTCCTGGTCGCGCTCGGCTCCAACCTCTCCGCGCTGTGGATCCTGATCGCCAACGCCTGGATGCAGAATCCGGTCGGCGCCGAGTTCAACATCGACACGCTGCGCATGGAGCTCACCAGCGTCGCCGCGCTGATCTTCAACCCGGTGGCGCAGGTCAAGTTCGTGCACACGGTCGCCGCCGGCTACACCGTGGCGGCGAGCTTCGTGCTCGGCATCTCCGCGTGGTACCTGCTGCGCGGGCGCGACACCGCCTTCGCCGCCCGCTCCTACGCGGTCGCCGCGGGCTTCGGCCTCGCCTCGGTGCTGTCGGTGATCGTGCTCGGCGACGAGTCCGGCTACACCACCGGCGAGGTGCAGAAGATGAAGCTCGCGCTCATCGAGGCGGAATGGGAGACGCAGCCGCCGCCCGCCGGCATCACCGCCTTCGGCATCCCCAACCAGCGTGAGGAGCGCACCGACTACGCGATCAAGATCCCCTGGGTCCTGGGACTCATCGCCACCCGCTCCATCGACGAGGAGGTCACCGGCATCAAGGAATTGCGGGCCGCCAACGAGCGCCGCATCCGCAACGGCATCCCCGCCTACGCGGCGTTGCAGAAGATCCGCGGCGGCGATCGCTCCCCCGCGACACTGGCGGAATTCAACACGCACAAGGAGGACCTCGGCTACGCCCTGCTGCTCAAAAAATACACCCCGGCGGTGATCGACGCCACCGACGAACAGATCCACCGGGCGGCGGCGGACACGGTGCCGCGCGTGGCGCCGATGTTCTGGATCTTCCGCCTCATGGTCGGCTGCGGCTTTATCATGCTGCTCACCTTCATACTCGCCTTTTACTACTGCGCCAGGCGGTCGATCTACAATCATCCCTCGCTCATGCGGCTGTCGATCTACACCATGCCGCTGCCGTGGATCGCGGCGGAGGCGGGCTGGATCGTGGCCGAATACGGCCGCCAGCCGTGGACCATCAGCGGCATCCTGCCCACGCGGCTCAGCGCCTCCAGCGTCAGCGCCGGGGATTTGTATTTCAGCCTTGCGGGCTTCATCGGCTTCTACACCTTCCTGCTCGTCATCGAGGTCATGCTGATGCTGAAGTACGCGCGCCTCGGACCGAGCAGCCTCGCCACCGGCCGCTATCACTTTGAGCGCGCCGCGGCGCCTTCGGGAGCGCGTTCATGATCGAGTACGCGGCGCTCAAGATCATCTGGTGGGCGCTGCTCGGCGCGCTTTTGATCGGCTTTGCGATCGCCGACGGCTTCGACATGGGCGTCGGCATGCTGCTGCCCTTCCTCGGCAAAAATGACGCCGAGCGGCGCGTGATCATCAATTCCATCGGCCCCACCTGGGAGGGCAACCAGACCTGGCTCATCACCGCCGGCGGCGCCACCTTCGCCGCCTGGCCGCTGGTGTACTCGGTGTCGTTCTCGGTGTTCTACGTCGCGCTGCTGCTCACGCTGTTCGCCCTGTTCTTCCGGCCCGTCGGCTTCGACTACCGCAGCAAGCTGCCCGATCCACTCTGGCGCAACGCCTGGGACTGGGGACTGTTCGCGGGCAGCGCGGTGCCGGCGTTCATCTTCGGCGTCGCCTTCGGCAATCTGTTTCTGGGCGTGCCGTTCAGACTGGATGAGGACATGCGCGTCGTGGAAAGCAGCGGCCTGTTGCATCACCTGCGGCCCTTCGCCCTGCTCTGCGGCCTCGTTTCCGCCGGCATGCTGTGCCTGCACGGCGCCACCTACCTGCAATTGCGCGCCGATGGCGTCATCGCGCAACGCGCGCGGCGCGTCGTTGCGTTCATGGCCTTGTTCACCTTGATCAGCTTCGCCGCCGCCGGCCTGTGGCTGACGCAGATCGACGGCCAGCGACTCGTCGGCATGGGCGATCCCAACGCGGCGCTGCTGCCGCTCGCGAAGACCGTGAGCGTCGGGAAGGGCGCGTGGCTCTCGAATTACCACGTGTATCCGTGGATGATGCTGGCGCCCTTGACCGGCTTCGCCGGCCTGTTGCTGGCACGGTATTGCTCGGCGCGCGGGCGGGCGGGCGTCGCGTTTCTTGCCAGTTCCGCGGTCATCGCCGGCATCATCCTGACGGCGGGGTTCAGCCTGTATCCGTTCCTGATGCCATCGTCACTGCATCCGCCAAGCGGGCTCACGGTCTGGGACGCCTGCTCCAGCCGCCACACCCTGTTCATCATGCTGGGCGTCGTCATCGTGTTCCTGCCGATCATCCTGGCGTACACGGCGTGGGTGTATCGCGTCATGCGCGGCACGGTCACGGTGGAGCGCATCGTCCGGGAATCGCACACCGCCTATTAAAGGAGAAGAACGTCATGTGGTACTTCACCTGGATCCTCGGCGTCGGCTTCGCGCTGGCTTGCGGCATCATCAACGTCATGTGGCTGGAGCATGAACTCTCCTTCGGCCGGGATGAGAACAAGGATCAGGACAAGTAATCGCCGCACTCCACGGAATTTGCCCGGCATTCGTCGTATTGTGAAAATTCCCGGGATGGCCGACATGCCTCATTTGCTGACGCCGCTTGAAATCCCCCCATTTCCCCCCTTTGTCAAAGGGGGGACGAGGGGTAATCGCCTCGCCCAGAGATATCGTCCCATCCCCTTTTCCCATTCCCCCCTTTTACCAAAGGGGGGTGAGGGGGGATTTGCATTTCATGATTATGTGCCCGATGCCCACCTCTCGAGCGCGCGTGCCCCATTCCCCCCTTTTACCAAAGGGGAACAGTGAGGACATTGCAATGAATCAGCATGCCCTGCTTGAAATCCCCCCATTCCCCCCTTTTACCAAAGGGGGATGAGGGGGGATTTGCATTTCATGATTGTGTGCCCGATGCCCACCTCTCGAGCGCGCGTGCCCCATTTCCCCCTTTTATCAAAGGGGACGGTGAGGACATTGCAATGAATCAGCATGTCCTGCTTGAAATCCCCCCATTTCCCCCCTTTGACAAAGGGGGGCGAGGGGGGATTTGCATTTCATGATCTGGAAACCCAACGTCGTCGTCGCCGCCGTCATCGAGCGCGATAGCCGTTATCTCGTCGTCGAGGAAACCGATGACGAGGGGCGGCTGGTCATCAACCAGCCTGCCGGTCATCTCGATCACGGAGAAACGCTGATCGACGCGGTGAAGCGCGAAACGCTGGAGGAGACCGGCTGGCACTTCGAGCCGCAGGGCATCGTCGGGCTGTACCTGCTGCCAAAACCGAATTCCGACATCACCTACTTCCGCGTCTGCTTTCACGGCAAGGCACTGCGGCAGGATCCGGACAGGCCGCTCGATCACGGCATCGTGCGCGTCTGCTGGTACACGCGCGCGGAGCTGCTGGAGCGCAAAAACATGCTGCGCAGCGCCCTCGTCATCACCTGCATCGACGATTATCTGCGCGGCCAGCGCCATCCGCTCGACCTGCTGCATTACATCACCTCCCCCGATTGTCTGTGCTGATATCGTCCGCTGATTTCTCCCTTTCCCCCGGCGGGATGGGGATGTGGCACCGCGAGATCGCGGGCTGTGCCGTGGCGTACGCGCGGTGGCTCCCTCTCCCCTTGCGGGAGAGGGAGGCAGAGAGCGAGTGTGAACGATACATCCCCTCTCCCCTTGCGGGAGAGGGGTCGGGGAGAGGGGGCCAGTTGATCCTGACCTGTATCTCCCGCAGCGGATTGATGATCCGCCTCCATGAGCCTCACCCGCCAGCCGCCAAGCAGGCGATCTGCGTCACTTTAGCAGCCTCAATAAAGCCGCGATGAATCGCCGCGGATAACCCGGAAAAATAGACCGTCTTTCCAGCCAGCGGCGTCGCCGATTGCCGGCAGCAATGTATTGCAGATGTTTTAGCGCCACCAGAACTACAGCAGCAATCTACCGCCGTCCGCGAAGCCCGTCCGTAGTGGCCAGACGGGGCACAGCGCTTCCACCGCCGCCATGAGATCATCGAGCGCCTGATAAGGATCCTCCTCACGGCGCACGGACGCGGCAAGGCCTGCCTCGGCGGCGAAGAGCGGTTCAACCGGTTTCGCGAAGGATTTCATCGAGCAGCGGCTCGCGTTTGAAAAGATGAAAATACCCACGGCGGGATGGCGGCGACATTGTGTTTCCTATGGGTGTTCATTGCAGCACTTCCATCGCTTCCATCAGATCGCGGCAATTCATCGCAGACCACATGTTGACTGCTGATGTTACTTTGGTACCTCCCGTCGGGAGGCTGCCGCTTTCAATATGCTCAACTCGCAGTCCGTATATTCCGGCTCCGTCCCCGCCAGCCACGGAATCAGGTGCCGCCATGGCGGCGGATCTCCGTCCAGTATCAAAAGGGGCGGCAGGCTCATCGGGCGGCCGTCGAACATCTTTGGGGATTCCGTCATCAGAGGGAGTATAGCCGCGTTTCGGCGCCTGTACAGTTCTTCCCTCACCTCTCGCGGTAGAGGGCGAGGGAGAGGGGGTCAGTTGATCCTGACCTGCACCTCGCGCATCGGATTGATACTCCCTCGGGCCTACAGCCTCACTCAGTGGTAGGCGATCTGCGTCCCAATCTGCAAAATCCTACTGCAATCCTCTCAGGGATTACGTACGGGTAGGTTGTTGACCGCCCCCCTGAGCAGCGTCGGCCCTTATACAGGCATCCTTGTATTTTGAGCCCACACTGCTCAATAAACAAGGATAAAGCCACCAGTGATTTCTCCCTGCAAGAGGGTCCGCGTTGGTTCAAAGGTACTTCAACACATACACGCCCATCATGCGCTGAGACGCGGACCGTCCTCGTAGGACGCATGGGGCAAACCGGGTGGGCCGCCGCCCGGTTTAACTTCTGCTTCATACCGGTTCATCCCCACGTATGTAGCGAACGCGCCGCCGACTGCACGGCTGGTCTTAATCCACGCCCCTCATCGCTGAGGGGCGATACCACTGACACACGCCGGACGCTCGTCAGGCCACTGTTTCAATCCACGCCCCTCATCGCTGAGGGGCGATACCTGAGACTGTCGCGCAGCGCCAGCGCTACTTCAGCTGTTTCAATCCACGCCCCTCATCGCTGAGGGGCGATACCTCGGCCGCCCAAGAATGGCGCGGCCCGGCTTGCTGTTTCAATCCACGCCCCTCATCGCTGAGGGGCGATACCGTATAAGCGCCGTTGTTCGACAGCACCGTCACCCTGTTTCAATCCACGCCCCTCATCGCTGAGGGGCGATACCTGGGAGGGGCGCTTTTGCAGTGCCCTAGATACGTTTCAATCCACGCCCCTCATCGCTGAGGGGCGATACGGAGGGTGCCAGCCGGAACGGACGCAAACTTCTAGGTTTCAATCCACGCCCCTCATCGCTGAGGGGCGATACCAATTTTCACAACACAACAGGAGAGATGACCATGGTTTCAATCCACGCCCCTCATCGCTGAGGGGCGATACCACCGCCACCGCTACTCCCTCCACCGACAGCCTGAGTTTCAATCCACGCCCCTCATCGCTGAGGGGCGATACCACCATCCAGGGCCGACACGGCGCGGGGCTTCAGTTTCAATCCACGCCCCTCATCGCTGAGGGGCGATACGCGGATTGTTCGCGGCGTAGCACCAGAAATAGATGTTTCAATCCACGCCCCTCATCGCTGAGGGGCGATACCCGCAGCACGCGCGAGCAAGCCGAGGCTGCTATTGTTTCAATCCACGCCCCTCATCGCTGAGGGGCGATACCGCGGTTGCCAACGCTGGCGGGCCCAGCCAGAAACGTTTCAATCCACGCCCCTCATCGCTGAGGGGCGATACGCGGATTGTCCGCGGCGTAGCGCCCGGAATCAATGTTTCAATCCACGCCCCTCATCGCTGAGGGGCGATACCCGCGTTTCGGTGCCTGTACAGTCAGTTGATCTTGTTTCAATCCACGCCCCTCATCGCTGAGGGGCGATACCATTATCGAGCGAGTGCTGGCTGCACGCGACGGCGTTTCAATCCACGCCCCTCATCGCTGAGGGGCGATACACCGCGACGGCATTGCCCGCTATGGCATCGTGCAGTTTCAATCCACGCCCCTCATCGCTGAGGGGCGATACTCTATCTCCTGCTCCAGAGAAATCCTTCCGTGAAGTTTCAATCCACGCCCCTCATCGCTGAGGGGCGATACGCCCTTCCGCACAACTGCTGGAGGCCATTGACCGGTTTCAATCCACGCCCCTCATCGCTGAGGGGCGATACCTGAAAGCCTTCCTCTCCGAAAAACAGCACGACAGTTTCAATCCACGCCCCTCATCGCTGAGGGGCGATACCCTATTTGTGCCGGCACCCGGCCGGCGCGGTAACTGTTTCAATCCACGCCCCTCATCGCTGAGGGGCGATACAGGCGAGGAGAGGCGGCGGGGCGTTAGTAGAGTAGTTTCAATCCACGCCCCTCATCGCTGAGGGGCGATACACCACAAGCTCCAGGACAAGCCCCGCCGAGCCTCGTTTCAATCCACGCCCCTCATCGCTGAGGGGCGATACCGTCGAACAGATGTATGCGGGGGGCGGGATCGTTGTTTCAATCCACGCCCCTCATCGCTGAGGGGCGATACAGTAGTAGTAGAGCGTGTACTAGGTGCCATCGCGGTTTCAATCCACGCCCCTCATCGCTGAGGGGCGATACCAAGTTATCTTTCTCATGGTCATTCTCCTGATAGGTTTCAATCCACGCCCCTCATCGCTGAGGGGCGATACCGACTTGCGCGTAGCCTGCGAGTGGGCGATGCAAGTTTCAATCCACGCCCCTCATCGCTGAGGGGCGATACCGCACGAACTAGACATGTCGCCGGCGCAAGTGGCAGTTTCAATCCACGCCCCTCATCGCTGAGGGGCGATACCGGATCGGCCTCTTCCGCCCACTGCTCCAGCAGTTGTTTCAATCCACGCCCCTCATCGCTGAGGGGCGATACGAGCGGAGGCTTCGCCTTGCTACCCCGAAGCGGAGGTTTCAATCCACGCCCCTCATCGCTGAGGGGCGATACTTTTAAACCCTGCAAAAAATGTAGAGTGTCAAAAATTTGTTTCAATCCACGCCCCTCATCGCTGAGGGGCGATACAGTGAGGGTAACCGCTATGCGCGCACCCACCAGGAGTTTCAATCCACGCCCCTCATCGCTGAGGGGCGATACGCGCCGCGCCCAAAAAATTCGGCAGCGGCACGAAGTTTCAATCCACGCCCCTCATCGCTGAGGGGCGATACTGCATCGCGCGCGGTATATGGCACCGCACCAAGAGGTTTCAATCCACGCCCCTCATCGCTGAGGGGCGATACCTGCAAGCGGATTGCCAGGGCTTCACCCATGGCGCGTTTCAATCCACGCCCCTCATCGCTGAGGGGCGATACGCCACAGGTGGAGCGGCGTTAATGGGAGAACTGAAGTTTCAATCCACGCCCCTCATCGCTGAGGGGCGATACTGTCCGCGCGCAACAACTTGAGCAGCATTGTTTGCAGGCACGCTTCACGCGAACCCCGGCGCGAACAGACTCGCCGCTCAAGATATCGAAGTCGTCTCACGATTTTCATCCACTAGTTCATAAACTTGCCGAAAGCGCGAACCTGCCGGGATGCGCGCTTCATTTAGGGTCCGCGCACTTACTTTTTTCATAGCACCAACGGGCGATCGAAATCCATGGCTTTGAACGAACCATATTCTCGAACTTCACAGCCGCGCGAATCCGGCAATCTATATAGACGCAGACAGTCCTTCACAATGTCGATTTCGGCCAACAGTTTACGCTCCATTTCTTCCATTTGCATAAGATTTACCTGACATTCAAACACCGATTTCTGCACACGCTGGCCGATGCCTTCACACACTTTGGCCACGCGCCGCAGGCGACGCCTGCCTTCACGCGTTTCCGTATTCACATCGTAACAAACAATAACAAGCACGGATTCTCCTCTTATTTGACGGTGAACGGCAGATAACCTTCGGTTTCACCGCGTATCGTCCGAGCGAGCAGTCGCGCCTGCATCAATGGCACCAAGCCCAGCGGCACCGGATCTGCCAATAGCGCGTGAGTCAAAGTCTCCTGTTTACGCTCTTGGTACGCCACGATGACCGTCTTGCGCGCCTCGCCTTCGAGCGAAACGGCGCCGCCTTCACGAACAATGAAATCATCAGGGGTAAGCTGTCCGCGGTTGATCAACGTCAAGGCCAGCCGATCCGCCAATGGCCGGAATTCTTCCATCAGATCCAGCGCCAATGCCGCGCGGCCCGGCCGCAGCGCATGCAAAAATCCGACCTGCGGGTCCAAGCCGGTGGTTTCCAGCGCCGAACGGCAATCATTCATCCACATCGCGTACAGGAACGACAGCAGGGCGTTCATGCGATCACGCGGCGGCCGGCGACTGCGTCCGTCCATTTGGAAATGTTCGCGCAGGTCAGGCCGCACCAGATGATTCAGACAGGCAAAATACTTGCGCGCCGCGTCACCCTCCACTCCCCGCACGGCGTCAAGATCGGCAACCACTGGCAACGTGCGCAGAGAGGCCGCAAGATCATTCGCGCCACGCGAGAGCACGACTTCGTCCTCCGCCGACTTGGCTTCACGCGCCCCGCGCAACAGCGCCTGGCGGGCATTCTTGAGCTTGCCGGCGACACAAGCACGCGCCGTGTTCAGCGCAAAAGCCGAGTCGCTTGACCTTTTGTAATGGGCCTGACGCAGCAACACGTTGCCGGACACAGCGCCTTCCAGGCGGGCCTTGAAGCGTCCATTGCCATCGAGCAGCACCAATGCAATGCCTTCCTCGGCCAGACGGTGCATTAGCGGCGCGGAGATGGCGACATGTCCGAAGCATACGACACTTCCGATATGGTGCAACGGCACTTGCAAGCGTGGTTCCCGGTCAATCTCAACCCGTAGCGTATTGTTATCTAGCCGCAGATAGGCGTCCGGCATGGTCACATATAAGGTGTTGAGCAATTGCATATTCTTCCGTCAGTGCCATCCCTTCACATATGCAACAACTTACTGGTAGAGTTACAATTCGTTCTCAATAAGTGAGGACTGCCCATGACCACCGCAATCTCGATAGCGGAATTTCGCAAGCGTACCGATGAGATCCTCGATATCGTGATCGAGGGTGAGGAGACGGTCATCGTCACCTTGACCGACGGACGCAAATTCGCGCTCGTTCCCGGCGCCGAGTGGCAGAGCATGGATGAAACCGCTTATCTCACCTCGACCGCCGCCAACCGCGCCGCCCTGGCTCAAAGCCTGAAAGAAGCGGCCGAAGGCCGCACGGTCGAGGTGGAACTTTGAAAGTACGATTCACGGAAAGCGCCGTCCGTGACTTTGAATATTGGAAACAAACCAGCCCGACCGTCGTTGCCCGCATACGCGCCCTGCTTGAAGCCATCCAGCACTCCCCTTTCACCGGTATCGGAAAGCCCGAACCATTGAAACACGATCTCTCGGGCTGTTGGTCGCGCCGCATCAACCGCGAGCACCGTTTGGTATACAAGATTGCCAACGGTGAAATTACCGTCATACAGTGCCGCTTTCATTATTGATTCCACATGGACAATCAGCCGTCCGGGCTGAATAACCGATCGAGAAGATTCCGCTGTCCGGCGATCTGCCGCAGTGCCTCCGGCTGGCAAAGGTCTTTGAGCGAACACTCCCGACAGCGCCGGACATCGATCGTCGGTGGCGGCAGATGATCCACCGCCAGCAAAGAGCGGATTGCCGCCACCGTTTCCGCGACCTGCCGGCGTAACTCATCCGTCATCTCAACTTCACGCCGCCGTTTGCTGGCGGCGTGATAAATCGCCGCACGCGGAATCACCACCCCCAGCATTTCCTCCAGACAAACCACCTGCCCCGCGAGTTGCAAGTCATCATTCAGCCACTTGCGACGCGGTCCATGCTTGTACTCAACCGGATATACGGTACCGTCGGGCCAGAACTCCACGACATCGCATTTTCCGATCAGCCCCAGCCGCTCACTCCATATTGGCAACGCATACTCGACGCGCGCGCCCTCCCGCGTCGTCGCATGCGCCACGCGATCGACCCGTTCATGCTCCGCGCTGCCGCGACTCGTATGGATATTGTCCGCAAACTCGCCCTCGAGATAGATCAACGCGCAACGGCGTGGACAATAGGCGTACTGATTCAGCGCCGAGACATTAATTGCATCCAAAGTCTCGTCCTTTGTTGGAGAGGAATCCATCATGCTTCCTCAATATGCATCCGCGCATTAAAGTGCAGTCGGCTTGCCAGCTGCAAAGTCAATGACAGGTAATAAACCGCGCATATATCCAAGAAAGCAATCATAGTCATAGGGCCAACGATATAAGCCTGGGAAACAAGAAAACTCCTGCAAACCAAGTTCTTCGGCTCGCCAGCCCCAAATTTGTACGCTGTGTTTTTGTAACTCGTTTCGTAATTCCTTAAACACACCTCGATTGCCATTGGGGTGCGACAAAAGTTGTTCCTGTAAATGAGGGGCAATAACTACGGTCACAGTGTTAGCATCAATAACTTTGAATAGCTCCGCCACCTCAGGAAAATCAGCGTTTCTTGCGTCCCTTGCACTCTCCGCTTCGAGAAGCTGGCTATTCAGCGGGTTGTTCCATCGAATTTCCCGTTTGAGTGCTTCCTTGCAATATTCAGGAGCAATTTTGCCCTCCTCGAACAACTCCGATAGGATTCGCGCTGCCGTCTTGAATTGGGGATGCTGACGAAGCAAGTTGTCAGGTTTGATCTGGAAATCCCAAACCTCTGCTTCGTTCCGTTCATGGTCGCGATTAACACGCCCGCCTAGCTGTATCAGGCTCATTAAGCCTGCACGCTCTCGCAGTCCAACGCGGAACGACAGATCCACGCCCGCCTCCATACACGAGGTTGCGACCAACGTCCAATCCGGATGAGAACCATTTTGAAGACGCTGTTTAACTCGCTTCAGAGTGATTTCTCGGTCGGCGGGCGTCAATGCCGTGGAAAGATGTTCAACTCTCCCACAGCCATAGCGGCTAGACATTTCTCGTGCCACAACAGCAGCGGACTGCACCGTATTCAACACCAGTAACCGAGGCCCCTCGTGTTCTTTTATCCACTGGGTTAGCTCTTCCAAACCCATCGCCCCTGATTTTGTTTTGTAGACGACCCTCGCCTTTTCACGATCCAGCGCGTGCGATCGCGGCGCTTCAAAAACCAACTCCGGTAGTTTGGGGGGGCTGACATGCTGTGGTGTATTTTCCGGATGGAAATCCGGGAGTTCCCAAAAGCGACTCAGAGAACCGGAAGCAAACACGAAATGGCAACTCCAATATTCCGCTAGTTCATTCAGCCACAACCAAGCTTGCGGCCAAAGATGTGCGGGTAGTGCAGCATGCGCTTCGTCTAGAAAAATAGCCGCTCCCGATAGTCTGTGCAGCTTGCGGAGATCGGCGGGCATGTTGGACGCGAGTGTTTCAAAAAACTGAACGGCCGTAGTAACGACAATCGGCGCATTCCACAACATCGTCAACCGCCGGCTTTCCGGAGCCGCGTAGTCGGCCTTATGATGATGCTCAGCCACAACTTCCTCGGCGTTTTCTCCAGCCAAGACCAGCGCATCTCGGTACACATCAACCGCTTGGGTAATAATATTGGTGTAGGGCAGCACCACAAAGATGCGGCGTAGGTTCTTATCAGACGCTGCTCTCAAGAGATGAGCCATAATTGCGGTGGTCTTGCCGGAACCGACTGGCGCATCACAGGCATAAAGCGCAGGGTACGTATTCGCCTGGCGGCAGGCTTGATAAATCGCTTGGCGCAACTGTGTTCGAGGAGTATCTGACTCCTCCTCGCTCAATTTAGCAACATAGGCATCCAGCGCTGCGAGACGTTCCTGTGCTTTGAGTGGCACAGCAGGGGCCAGTGGATGTTCTCCGTAATGGCGTGACGTGTCGCCATGATCGGCGTCCGCTTGGCAGGAAAGCGCAAGTCGCCAAAGAAATTGAAGTCGATTGGTTTGCAACGGAGCCGCAGAAGGCGAGTCTGTCGCTTCGAGACATTGGCGGTGCCTGCGCAGATATTCAGCAATATGTTTGTCGGTATGCACCCGCCAATCTACCGACAAGTCCCGCAGCCAGTCTTGTGACCGGTTAAATTCCTCTGGAATACAAGGCAGGCCGCGATGATGGGCATAGCAAACAAGCGCTGCATATTTGCTGGCCTGATTGCCGCCTTGGAGCAGATGTGCTGCCCCGGCATCGACATGGGGGACCGGCAGCTTCCCGCTGCTGGTTCCGGCCAGAACTTTCTGGTTGGCGTCGTCCAGCTTGCCCAAGTCATGGAACTCGCCCGCCAGCATTGCCGCCGCCACCAGCATTTCACCGTAAAGTGGAGAATAGCGCCCACATTCCTCGGCATACTGGCGAGCCAAATCACGACTGGCGCGGACATGCTCTCCATACTCCTGCGCCGGGATTCCCCGATCTGGCCTAGCGCTATGGGCTAAATAGACCCTTTCAGCCATTGACGAGATCAGTACAAACCACTCTGCTTCCAAGCTCGGGCGGCAGACCTTTCGGTACGTCATAGTCTTCCCACGACTTAGATGGAGTATTTGGGTCGCTCTTCTTTTTCGGTTTCAGCGCGTCGATAAGCAAGTAATCAGAGCAAGAACCAAGCGGATTACTGTGCTCGCAATACCAGGCGTGACGCAGTTCCACAAATGGTCTGGCATGCGAGCGGGTATGCGGATAGGCATGGCGAATCAGCTTTTTGAACAACTCGATATCGGCCACTGTGCAGCCAGACTTATGCGCCACACTTGGATTGGCAAAAAACGGCATCCAATAAACGCCGTGTGGCACGAAACGGTATCCCATGGGTGCCATGCCTTGCTTCTTGCCTTCCTGCACGCCCGCTATGTTCGTATTGGTATGACGTTCGATTTCGATTGGCGCAACAGACAATCCAAGACCGAACTGCACAACGCCAGTTTTAATCGTTCCCTTGTCCATGTCTTCCTCTAGGAAAGTATTTCCAAAAATGCGGCCATCCCAATATTTGTTGATAAAAGTACCATTCTTGAGTTCGCCTTCAATTTCCTTTCGGTTACGCCCACGTGACTCAAGTACTGCAAAATCTAAAGGCTTCCCATCTCTTCCCGTTGCTCGATCAAGATGCAGGGCGTCCTTCAAATGCCGCCAAACTTCTCCTTCCTTGTCTTCGACCAAATCGCGCAATTTACGTTTAAAAGAGACAGGTGATATTTCACCTCGCCCATCTGGACGTTGGCGCGGATCACTTTCGCGGTCGGGATCGCCGTTGGGATTGGAATTGATCACTTCTATGACTAAAAGCCCGGTCGCGCGCTTGATGTCGGTGTTCATACCTGTTCTCCTTACATTGTAGTTTCAGAATCGGATTTCTCCGGGCGAGCGAGATAGCCAATCAGCATCTGCGCCTTGTCAGCGTCCGTGCATTGCTCTGGAATCGCTTTTGATGACCCCTCAGAACACACATCCCCAAGTTCTGAAGAAATCTTTCCTAATTCAGCAAGAAAGTAGCGCGCCAGTCCCACCGCTTTCTCATCAGAAGTAGTTTTGGCCCACGCCTGGTATGGCAAAATCCGATTGCAATAAAGCGCCAGTGCCTTTGCTGGTTCTTCCAATGCAGTCGGCATCAGTGCATTACCCATCAATTGCGGCGGGACGCTGCCATCGCGAACATGTAGGCAATAGTGGTAGTGAAGCTGGTCGGCTAGGCTGAGCAGCCTCCCGACCAAATAGGGCGGTGATTTCATGTAGTGCTCCTTCGTGATGTTCAGCTTGTAAAGCAGAAGACCCAGAATGCTTGGCATGATTAAAGCTTGCCGGGCATAGTTTTTTTGGGTAGTAAAAACCTGGCTTTGGGCGTGCGCTTGACCCAGCGCGAGTACCAGGCCCATCAAGTTCCGCGTGGCGGCGTACAACATCCGGTCGAGAACAGGATGAAGAAAAGCGCCATCTTCAAGCAGGAAGGCAAGCCCATCCGCTGTAGAAAGGCTTTTGGTACGGCTTGGTGACCACGTGGGCTGCTTATCGCGACCATTTCTCTCACCGCCACGCACCCACAATGTGTTCAATGCCCAAACGGTTTCCATCGGAAATGGCGTTTGAGGTCCGCGCCATGCAGTCTTTTTGTCTTTGTCCTTCATGAACTGCTTTACCAGCACATGGGGCAGATTCCGGCTACCAAATTGCCACCGCTCCGCCGCCTGAATGAAGTGTTGCGCACTGCATCGCTTGTGGCTGGACACTCGCGTGCGGGCGGTATCCATCTTGCGAAGCAAGAATACCCGAACGTCGAGGTTTGGATTTTTAGCCATGAGTCCGCGCAGCGCTCCTGCGACGTTCTGGGCGCAGTTCTCAAACCGACTGGTATTATCGGTGTCAACCTCCGATGAACCGCCAAAAAACATCGCCGTATCCGGCGGATCTGGCGGCAGTTTTGAAGGGTAAGCCAGGAGGATTTCTTTATTATCGGCAGCGCGAACAGTAGCCCATGTCTTGTCTTCACGTTCTGGGGCAGTCAGCCATTCAAGGACACCTTTCATTCTGCTTCGGCTTGCTTGGCCTACAGGGCAGGAATCGGCGTCGGCTTTCCTATAGCGCTGCTGACACGCCGCCGCATTTGCCATCGCTCTCAGCTTTACGTTTCCGAGCGCGTTCTTCATACGCACGTCATCAAAGGTTTGCTCCCAGCCTGTGCCATCGTTGCCGAAAATATCAGGGAGTGAAGAAGAGTTTCCTCGAATAAGGTGTTGGGAAAGAAGCTGCACATTAATCCAGTCACGAACTTTCGAGTGTTTCACTGGAAAGCCAAAGCGCGATACTCCGTCGTCCAGTTCAAAAAGCAACGTCAATTTGTTCCTGGATGTCTCTTTACTTAAATCGCCAGGATAAAACAGCGCATCGAAGTAATTTGCTGCGGTCTCCGGGTAATTCAACATCTTGCTGACAATAAATTTGCAAAGCTGGCTATAAAACTCCCTCGCTGCCATGTTTCCCAGCCGTTCGATCAATGCTGTGATGGACTTACATTCCTCAGGAGCCTGCCTCAGAATTGATTTGAGAGCTTTTCCTTTTTGCAAACAAGCTTGTAGCTTGTCATAAGCCTTTTCATCCCATCGTTTTGTGGATTTGGCGCTCTCTACCTTTTCTAAGAATTCCTTGATTTGTTCACTTGTCAGCTTGTTGGCTTTAAGAGCTTTTCCAAAGGATTTATCGTTCTCGTCTGTTTCGGGATCGAAGTGAATCCAATACAAAGGAGGGATATTGAAATAGGGGAAGGACTGCCTTAAATCACCTTTCGATTCCCAAGTTCGCAGTTCGGTAACCTCTGCCGCGTCGCTGACGCGCTCAATGTCCGAAATTTCACCTTTTGGGTCAAAGTAAACGAAGAACGCCAGTTTCGGAGCCCGGAGAGGGACATACTCTTTGTGCCAATCTTTCGGGCTAATACCACTATTCGCAAGGCTTGAAGCAGCATCGTAAAGTTCATTGAGCATGATTGGTCTCCCCAAACTCGAGAACGCCATTGGAAATTCGGACATCCTGATCGTAAATGAAGCGTACTCCGCTATTCAGTCCGTCGGGAAACACTTGGCGCAACATACTCGGTAGCGACACGTTGACGTCGGCGTACACCTGTGTTCGTAGACGGAACGGGCCAACGTAATCAGGCGTGAATTCTTTCCAACCCAGACAAGGGATGTAATGGCTCTGTCCCCGCTTGAGCCGACGGTTGAAAATATCCTGATAGGCATGAGCAGGAGAGGTTGTTCGTTTCAACCAGTCTTTTGTTCTTCGAGAAACGCCGCCGTTCGTTCTGTCATTGAGGCGAATATCGGCATAAAAACGGTAACAAGGGTTAGTTAAAACCATGGCCACAAGTTGGTAACTTGCTCCTTTATTCATCTGATCTGACTTACGAAGCGGCCCGCCGTAATTGGTGTTATACGTGTGGTATACGATAGGTGCACATATCTCGACCTTGCGCGGTACGATTTCAACTGCCTGACCAAACAAAACCGCTTCAAAAATTCCCTTGACCGCTGAATAGGTTGGTGCTGGATAGCTGACAGGACAATCCCCCGAGTCGGGCCTTGTCCACATCGCCGTTGGTCCAGAAATTTCAAGCTCTATGTTATACCCGCTCATATGCACCTTCTTTACATGACTCATGTGTAAGGCGGCTCCCAGTCAACTGCCAGGCGCAGCCGTTGCCAGGGGTCGGTGCTTTCGCACAACCCGACGATCCGCGCCGTCAGGCGTTCGCCGCGGTCGAGCAACTGGGCCACGGCGGTGTTTTCCATGCGCGGGACGTAACCGATGCGCGCGCCGGCAAAGTGCACGGCCACCGCGCGCTCATCGTGGGGATTTTTAGGCTCCCGCACGAGCGAAAGCGGCGCGCCCACGTAAAACGCGGCCCACAGTCGCTCGCCCGCATGGTAGTTAAAGCCGGCGAGCGGGGATTCCTGGAGCAGGCGCCGGCGGGAGCTGGACCGCGCCGCGGGGGGCAGAAACAGCGCCGCGCCCGCTCCGAAGAGGGCCTTGAGCCATTGGCGGCGGTTGGGGTTTTTCATGCAAGCTGTTCCCCGGTGATCGTTCTTTTTTCACTCATACAACCTAGCAGCCCACAGGCTCATTTCATGCTACTGGTATTGACTCGCGGCGGCGGCGAGGCGGGCGTGCGCGTCCCGGCGCAGGTCGGGAGGGCCGACGACCTCGACATCCCCGCCGTAGCGCAGGATGTCCATCATGAGTTCACGGCCATCGCTGTAGGGGATTTCAAGTTGAAAGCGCCCGTCCGGCAGCCACGTACCGCGCTGTTTTGAATGCCATTTCTCGTCGGCCACCCAGCGCGCGGCCCTGGCGGTGAAACGCAGGACGGCCGTTTGCGTTTTGCGGCCGGCAAACCCCGGCGTTTGACCGGTTCTTTGTATGTGGCTACAATTTAATCTAATGTGGCTACATAGAGGAACCGCGATGGAAGTATCGATCCGTGACATGAAAAACCGCTTGTCGAAATACCTGAAGCTGGTGCGGGCGGGCAAGGAAGTCGTGATCACCGACCGCGGCAAACCGGTCGCGCAATTGACGCTGGTCAAGCCCACAATGGAAAGCGAGGAGGAGGTCATCGCCCGCATCAATGCCTTATCGTGGGTACGACCGGGCAAGAGCGGCAAGATCAAGGGGGCCAGGCATCCCATTCCCTGGAAACCTGGCGATAAGCTTGCCTCCGACATCGTGCTGGAAGACCGCGATTGATCCTGTACCTGGACACCTCGGCGTTCATCAAGCTTTACATGGATGAACCCGGAGCGGAGATTGTGCGTCCGGCCGTGGCCAGGGCGAGAATGATCTACAGTCACTGGATTACCTATCCCGAGATGCGCTCGGTGCTGGCGCGGCTTCTTCATCTGGGCCGGCAAACCGTCGACGCACACAAAGAACACAAACGCGAATTTGAGGCGGACTGGAAATTGGTTTCCACCATCATGCCCGACGAGCATATGCTGCGCCGTGCCGGGGACTTGGCCGAACGCTTCAGCCTGCGCGGGTACGACAGTGTGCACTTGGCGGCGGCGGAATCGCTGCTTATCGGCCACGGGAGCAGCTTCCTGAGTTTTGCCTCTTTCGATCATGCGCTTAACGCCGCCGCTCAAGCGGCCGGGCTGCGCTTGGTGGTGGCTGACTGATCAGAGATACCTTGCCCAAGCAATGAGGCATTCGCGCCGCGAATCGGTTGATAGTCTTCATTGATATTTGTCCTGGCGTCCTTATAGCCTGCCTGCAGGCTCAGTCCGCGCTACCATCTATCTCCATGTAGATGCTTGTTTTTCGCTCTTTCCGGCACAACAGTCTAAATAAACGTCAGTTGACCTAGTCGTACTGCCGCGCGGCGGCGGCGAGGCGGGCGTGCACGTCCCGGCGCAGGTCGGGAGGGCCGACGACCTCGACATCCCCGCCGTAGCGCAGGATGTCCATCATGAGTTCACGGCCATCGCTGTAGGGGATTTCAAGTTGAAAGCGCCCGTCCGGCAGCCATGTACCGCGCTGTTTTGAATGCCATTTCTCGTCGGCCACCCAGCGCGCGGCCCTGGCGCTGAAACGCAGCACCGCGCTGGCCCTCGGCCTGCCGGCGAATATGCCGTAGCCGCTGGACAAAAGTTCGTCCAGCTCGTTCTCGTCGATGTCCATGGCGTGTTCGTCAAGCCGTTCGGGGGCGTGGATGCGGTCCACGGAGAAGATCCTGAGCGCGTCCCGGTCATGATCCCAGGCGTCGAGATACCAGTTGTCGCGGTAGTGCACCAATCGTTGCGGCGAAACCGTCCGGCGGCTTTCCTCGTCCGTGGAGCGGCTGTGGTAGCGGAAGCGGAGCCGGCGCCGCTCCAGGAGCGCCGAGGCCAGGGGAGAGAAAACCTCGGCGGGAGGCATGCGTCGCGCCGCCGTCACCACGCGCACGCGGCGCCCCAGTTGCCTGCGGATGAAGCGCGGCGTCTTGAGCAGTTTTTCGATGCGTTCCTTGAGCGGCGCAAGGAGGGAGTCGAACAGGCCGGGCTCTATGCTGTGGAGCAATTGCTGGCAGGTGAGCAGGGCGTGCAGTTCGGCGGCGGTGAACCAGAGACCCGGCAGTTCATAGGCGCGGCCGTCGGGGCTGCGGCTCATGCAATAGCCGTTGTGTTCCCGGCTGTATTCAATGGGCGCGCCCAGATGCAGACGCATGTCCCGGATGATGCGGATGACGGTCGCCCGCGAGCATTCGAGGGTTTCCGTGAGGCGGCGACAGGATACCGGCACTCTCGCGTTGGCGAGTTGCTTGTGCAGGGCATATATGCGGTCAAACCGGTCCACGGCCTCCCCCTACGCCATGTCCATTTCTTCCCGGCCGGGCTTATGGTAACTCCGGAATTTGCGCGGATCATCAAGATTCTCACATTTACAAATGCCCCCTCACCCCCGCCCTCTCCCGCAAGGGGAGAGGGAGAAAATACCGCGCATCGGCGCGGCAAGGGGGGAACGCTGGAAGTGCAACCCGAAATGAAGGAGGAGAGGGAGAAAATACCGCGCATCGGCGCGGCAAGGGGGCATCCAGTCCCGGCCCTCTCGCGCATGGGGAGAGGGTGGAAATGCCACCTCACACTGGCCCTCCTTCGACGAGCTTGTCCTGAGTGTAGTTGAAGGACTCAGGACAGATCGCGCTCGATTGGAGAGGAGAACAGATAAAAAAACATTCCCGCAGCGGGGAGAGGGATGAGAAAATCAGCTTATGGCATCCATTTCTATAAACCCCTCTTCCCCGCCCTCTCCCGCAAGGGGAGAGGGAGGAAATGCATCCTCCCCGCTATTTCGATGGGGTTCAGGGCCGCCCTCTCCCGCAAGGGGAGAGGGAGGAAATGCACCCTCCCCGCTATTCGATGGGGTTCAGGGCCGCCCTCTCCCGCAAGGGGAGAGGGAGGAAATGCATCCTCCCCGCTATTTCGATGGGGTTCAGGGCCGGCCTCTCCCGCAAGGGGAGAGGCATGACACCGTGACTTCGCAGCGGGTGATTGTAGGGTTGTCGGGCGGCGTCGATTCCGCCGTGGCCGCGCTACTGTTGAAGCAACAGGGTTATCACGTCGAGGCGCTGTTCATGAAGAATTGGGAGGACGATGACGACGAGGAGTACTGCGCCTCGCGCCAGGACTTGATCGACGCCACCGCCGTGGCGGACGTGCTTGGCATCGAGATCGATCAAATCAACTTCTCCGCCGAGTACCGCGAGCGCGTGTTCCGGCACTTCCTGGACGAGTACCGGGCCGGCCGCACGCCCAACCCGGACGTGCTCTGCAACGCCGAGATCAAATTCAAGAGCTTTCTCGATCACGCCCTCACTCGCGGCGCCGACAAGATCGCCACCGGCCACTACGCGCGGATCATGAATCGCGGCGGTCGTTATCAATTGCTGAAAAGCGCGGACGCCGGCAAGGATCAAAGTTATTTCCTCTGCCGCCTGAATCAGCAGCAGCTCGCAAAAACGCTTTTCCCGGTGGGCGGCATGAACAAGCCGGCGGTGCGCAAACTCGCCCGGGAAGCGGGGCTCGCGGTGCACGACAAAAAGGACAGCACCGGCATCTGCTTCATCGGCGAACGGCCGTTCCGGGAGTTTCTCAACCGCTACCTCCCCGTGCAGCCGGGTCCCATCAAGACGCCCGACGGCGGGATCATAGGCACGCACACCGGCGCCATGTTCTACACGCTCGGCCAGCGCGAGGGGTTGCAGATCGGCGGCGTGCGCGGCGCGAAGGAGGAGCCGTGGTACGTGGTGGGCAAGGACATGGCCGCGAACACGCTGATCGCGGCGCAGGGCCACGACCATCCGCTGCTGATGAGCCGCTCGCTCGCGGCCGTCGAACTCCACTGGATTGCCGGCGAACCGCCGCGCGCGCCCTTTCGGTGCGCGGCCAAGTGCCGCTACCGCCAGTCCGATCAGCCCTGCACCATCACGGAAATCAGCGTGAACTCCTGCCGGGTGGAATTCGACGACGCCCAGCGCGCCGTCACGCCCGGCCAGTCCGTGGTGTTCTACGACGGTGACGTCTGCCTCGGCGGCGGCACCATTCAATCCACCGCGAACGATTTTCCAAGAGACGGCTGACCTCCCCGGACCCGGAGAGTGACAACAAGACCATTCAGACTCCCTCCCCCTTGACGGGGGAGGGTTGGGGAGAGGGTGAACGCAAGTCCGGCGAGATTTTATTTTTCTTCGCCCCCTCTCCCCCGCCCTCTCCCTCGGGGGGAGAGGGGGAAAGCATCAAAGCGCCTTTCGAGCATCCCGCCGTTTCCTCCCTCCCCCTTGACGGGGGAGGGTTGGGGAGAGGGTGAACGCAAGTCCGGCGAGATTTTATTTTTCTTCGCCCCCTCTCCCCCGCCCTCTCCCTCGAGGGGAGAGGGGGAAAGCATTAAAGCACCTTTCGAGCATCCCTTCGTTTCCTCCCTCCCCCTTGACGGGGGAGGGTTGGGGAGAGGGTGAACGCAAGTCCGGCGAGATTTTATTTTTCTTCGCCCCCTCTCCCCCGCCCTCTCCCTCGGGGGGAGAGGGGGAAGCATTAAAGCTTGGCGGACACGCACCGTGCTCATTTAGATGCCCTCACTCCCTCGGGGGGAGAATGGGGGAAAACATCAAAGCGCCTTTCGAGCATCCCGCCGTTTCCTCCTCTCCCTCGAGGGGAGAGGAGGAAAACATCGAAGTGCTCTGCGCGTAATTATGTCTACCTTGTATAATGGACATTCTCGAAATTAACAGCCAGCTTTTTCGGAGAGAGAGTGTTATGAGCGACAGTTTCAAGACCCGCGCCACGTTGAAAGTGGACAAGAAGGAATACCAGTATTTCAGCCTGAAGACCCTGGAGGAGAAGCTCAAGGGCGGATTCAAGCTCTCCCGCCTGCCCTATTCCTACAAGATCCTGCTGGAGAACCTGCTGCGCCACGAGGACGGCGAGAACACGACGAAGGACGACATCGAGGCGCTGGCGACCGCGGATCTGAAGAAACTGCCGCAGCAGGACATCAACTTCACGCCGGCGCGCGTGATCCTTCAGGACTTCACCGGCGTGCCTTGTGTCGTCGATCTGGCCGCCATGCGCGACGCCATCAAGACTCTGGGCGGCAAGGCCTCGCAGGTCAATCCGCTCTGCCCGGTGGAACTGGTCATCGATCACTCCGTGATGGTGGATCATTACGGCTCGAAGGAAGCGCTCGACCTCAACGCCAAAATCGAATTCGAGCGCAATGGCGAGCGCTATGCCTTCCTGCGCTGGGGCCAGGAGGCGTTGAAGAATTTCAAGGCGGTGCCGCCCGACACCGGCATCGTGCACCAGGTCAACATCGAGTTCCTGGCCCGCGTGGTGTTCGACAGGGACGGCCTGCTCTATCCCGACACCGTGTTCGGCACCGATTCGCACACCACCATGGCCAACGGCATCGGCGTGCTCGGCTGGGGCGTGGGCGGCATCGAGGCCGAGGCCGCGATGCTGGGCCAGCCCTCCTCCATGCTGATGCCGGAGGTGATCGGCGTGCGCATCACCGGAAAGCTGGCCGAGGGCGCGACCGCGACCGATCTCGTGCTCACCGTCACCGAAATGCTGCGCAAACGCGGCGTGGTGGAGAAGTTCGTCGAGTTCTTCGGCCCCGGCCTCGCCAGTCTCGCCGCCGCCGATCGCTGCACCATCGCCAACATGGCGCCGGAGTACGGCGCGACCTGCGGCATCTTCCCCATCGACGGGGAGACGCTCAATTACCTGCGTCTCACCGGCCGCAGCGAGGATCGGCTTGCCGTCGTCAAGGCCTACGCGCAGGCGCAGGGCATGTGGTGGACCAAGGACGCGCCGGAGGCCGAATACACTGACGTGCTGCATCTCGATTTGGGCCAGATCAAGCCTTCGCTCGCCGGCCCCAAGCGCCCGCAGGATCGCGTGTTGCTCGAGGACGTCAAGGCCAACTTCCGCAAGGCCTTCGAGGCCGAGCAGAAACTGCGCCCCTCCGCCGGCCCGGTGGAAGTCACCGACCACGGCAGGGTCTTCACCCTCAAGGACGGGGCGGTGGTGATCGCGGCGATCACCTCCTGCACCAACACCTCCAACCCCTCGGTGCTGATCGGCGCGGGGCTGCTGGCGCGCAAGGCGCGCAAACTGGGCCTGACCAGCCAGCCATGGGTCAAGACCTCGCTCGCCCCCGGCTCCAAGGTCGTCACCGAGTATCTGAAAAAGGCCGGCCTGCTTGAGGACCTGGAAGCGCTCGGTTTCAACCTCGTCGGCTACGGCTGCACCACCTGCATCGGCAACTCCGGCCCGCTCAACGATCCGATCGGCCGCGCCATCCAGGAGAACAAGCTCAGCGTCGCCGCCGTGCTGTCCGGCAACCGCAACTTCGAGGGCCGCGTGCATCAGGACGTGCGCATGAACTATCTCGCCTCGCCGCCGCTGGTGGTCGCCTACGCGCTCGCCGGCAGCGTCGATCTCGATCTCACCCGGGATCCGATCGGCCAGGGCAAGGACGGCAAGGACGTGTATCTCGAGGACATCTGGCCGAGCTCGAAGGAAATCCAGGACGCCGTCGCCGGGGCCGTCACCGCCGGCCTGTTCAAGTCCGTCTACGCCGACGTGTACAAGGGCGACGCGCGCTGGCAGTCGATCAAGGTGGGCAAATCCGAGACTTATCGCTGGGACGCGAAATCCACCTACGTGCAGAACCCACCCTACTTCGTAGGCATGACCAAAACACCGCCGGGCATCAAGCCGATCAAGGGCGCGCGGGCGCTGGCGGTGCTGGGCGATTCCATCACCACCGATCACATCTCGCCCGCCGGCGACATCAAGAAGGATTCACCGGCCGGCAGGTACCTGATCGAGCACGGCGTCGAGAAGAAGGACTTCAACTCCTATGGCTCGCGCCGCGGCAATCACGAAGTGATGATGCGCGGCACCTTCGCCAACACCCGCATCAAGAACGCGATGACGCCGGGCGTCGAAGGCGGCGTGTCGAAATATATGAACGGAACGGCATTCACCGCATTCGAAAGCGCGAACGTCGAGCCCATCTACGATGTCGCCATGAAATACAAAAAGGACAACATTCCGCTCATCGTGCTGGCGGGCAAGGAATACGGCACCGGCTCGTCGCGCGACTGGGCGGCCAAGGGCACCATCCTGCTCGGCGTCAAGGCCGTGATCTCGGAGAGCTTCGAGCGCATCCACCGCGCCAATCTCGTCGGCATGGGCGTGCTGCCGCTCAACTTCGTGGATGGCCAGAACGCCGCGTCGCTGGGCCTGGACGGCACCGAGGTGTTCGACTTCGAGGGCATCAAGGAAGGCGCCAGCGAAGTCACCGTCAACGCGAAAAAGAAGGACGGCAAAACCATCACCTTCAAGGCCCGCGTGCGCATCAACACGCCGAAGGAATGGGAATACTACGCCCACGGCGGCGTGCTCCAGTACATGCTGCGCCAGATGGCCGCTGCGTAAATCAAGACCGTTCGCCCTGAGGTATCGAAGGGCGACGTCACGATTCACCCTCTCCCTTTGTGGGAGAGGGCTGGGGAGAGGGGGAAAATCATCACCCTCTCCCTTGCTCCCTCTCCCCTCGAGGGAGAGGCAAACATTTTTCCCTCTCCCCTTGCGGGAGAGGGCTGGGGAGAGGGGGAAATCATCACCCTCTCCCTTGCTCCCTCTCCCCTCGAGGGAGAGGGCTGGGGAGAGGGGGAAAATCATCACCCTCTCCCTTGCTCCCTCTCCCCTCGAGGGAGAGGCAAACATTTTCCTCTCTCCCCTTGCGGGAGAGGGCTGGGGAGAGGGGGAAAATCATCACCCTCTCTCTTGCTCTCTTGCTCTCTTGCTCTCTTGCTCTCTTGCTCTCTTGCTCCCTCTCCCCTCGAGGGAGAGGGCTGGGGAGAGGGGGAAAATCATCACCCTCTCTCTTGCTCCCTCTCCCCTCGAGGGAGAGGGCTGGGGAGAGGGGGAAAATCATCACCCTCTCTCTTGCTCCCTCTCCCCTCGAGGGAGAGGGATGCGGTGAGGAGGTTGTCATCCCGGCGAAAGCCGGGAACCACGATGCGCAGCAGACAACTCTCGTGATAGTTTCACTTCAGCCCGTCGCGGCCAAAAACGGATAGTCGGTATAGCCGTCGTTGCCGCCGCCGTAGAGGCGCGCGGCATTCAGCTCGTTGAGCGGCGCCTTGCGTGCGAAGCGCTCCACCAGATCGGGATTGGCGATGTACAGGCGCCCGAACACGACGGCATCCGCGGCGCCGCCTGCCACCACCGCCTCGGCGGTCTCCCGCGTGTAGCCGCCGTTCGTCATCAACACGCCCTTGAACCGCCCGCGCGCGATGCGCAGGATCGCCTGCTCGCGCGGCAGCTGGTGATCCTCGTGCCGCACTTCGAGAAAGGCGACGCGGCGCCGGCTCAATTGTTCCGCGACGTGCGCCACCAGCGCCTCGGGATTGCTGTCCGTCATGTCGTTGAACGGCACCAGCGGCGAGATGCGCACGGCGACGCGCCCCGCGCCCCACACGCCGATCGCGGCCTCCACCACCTCCAGCAGGAGGCGCGCGCGGTTTTCGATGCTGCCGCCGTAGGCGTCGGTGCGATCGTTCACGCCGTCGCGCAGGAACGTGTCGATGAGATAACCGTGCGCGCCGTGGATCTGCACGCCGTCGAAGCCCGCCGCCCTGGCGTTGCGGGCGGCGTCGCGGAACATCCCCACAAAGCGCGGTATTTCGTCGGTGCGCAGCGCCCGCGGCGTTTCGTAGGGTTTTTCGCCTTCCGGCGTTTGCGTGGTCAAATTGCGGATCGCCCTGGCACTGCTGCATACCGGCTGCTCGCCTTCGTTCAACAGCGAATGGGCCGCGCGCCCGGGATGCCAGATTTGCATGAAGATGCGCCCGCCCCTGGCGTGCACCGCGTCCGTCACCCGTTTCCATCCGGCGATGTGCGCGGGGCTGTAAATCCCGCCCTCCCCCATGAATGCGCAAGCGTGCGCATCCACCATCGTGCATTCGGTCATGACGAGGCCGCTCGTGGCGCGCTGCGCGTAATATTCCACCATCATGTCGTTGGGGACATGCGTCGGGCCGGCGCGGACGCGCGTAAGCGGCGCCATGATAATGCGGTTGGGAAGGGAGAGATCACCGACTTGCAAGGGAGTGAACAGTGTCGCCATCGGAAACTCCTGTAATCCGGGATGGTATGACTTGTACTCGTGGAATATTTTGCGTCAGACTGATAACAAATGGAAGGAATTAAATTTGCGCGAGAGCGGGATTTTCACCCTCTCCCTTGCTCCCTCTCCCCTCGAGGGAGAGGGTTGGTGTGAGGGGGGCGTTTTTTCCTTCCCTTCACGGGAGAGGCAAACATTTTTCCCTCTCCCTTCGCGTGAGAGGCAAATATTTTCCCCCTCTCCCCTTGCGGGAGAGGGCGGGGGTGAGGGGACGTTTTTTCCTTCCCTTCACGGGAGAGGCAAACATTTTTCCCTCTCCCCTTGAGGGAGAGGGCCGGGGTGAGGGGTAAAGTAAATACCACCCTTTCCATTTCTCCCTTCCCCCTCGAGGGAGAGGGATGGGGAGAGGGGGCCGTCATCCCGGCGAAAGCCGGGATCCAGTAACAAACGAACTTGAGGTGATAAATGAGAATTACCGGCGGCTGTTTGTGCAAATCGGTGCGCTACGAGCTCAGCGCCGCGCCCATCGTAACCCGCGCCTGCTGGTGCCGTCTATGCCAGTACATCGGCGCCGGCAGCGCGACCGTGAATTGCTGCTTCCCGAGCAACGCCATCACCATCAAGGGCGAACTGCGCGACTATCAAAGCGTCGCCGACAGCGGCAACAAAATGCATCGCCGCTTCTGCCCGACATGTGGAACGCACCTCTTCAGTGAAGCCGAGTCGCGGCCGCATCTCATCTTCGTGCGCGCCGGCACGCTGGACGATCCCAATATTGTCAAACCCGATATGACCATCTGGACATCCGCCGCGCCGACCTGGGCCTGCTTCGATCCGAATCTGCCGCGGGTGGAGAAACAACCGCCTCCCGCCGCATGAAACAAGGCGGCGTTTGCATTTGTCGCGGATTCGGAACACACTGCCCGGGCATCTCGCCTGACCCCGGCCTCTTGCCCTGCCCTCCATGGTGGAGAGGCATGCTTCCCCCGGAAGCTCCTGAGTAAATCAGAGACTCCCGAACCGAAACGACCGGCCCTGCGGAGGGCGTCACGCCTGAAGTCACTGGCTGACGAAATGTCGTCCGTGGATCGGCGCGCGCCCGGAGCACGCCCGTTCCATCTATCCGCCACAGGAGATCCCACCGATGAACGCCACAACGAGCCCCCACCCCACAGTGACCCTTGCCGATGTGCATCAGGCCGTCGCCCAGGAAATCGAGGCTGTAAAACGTGATGTTGGCGATAAAGACTTTGCAGCGGGCGTTGGACTGAAGATGAACGCCTTCACCGAGTTGTTGAAGGCCTTTGAAACAGGCCGCAACAGGATACTTGAGAGCAAAGATCCGGCGCAGGGCGACAAAAGCGCGCAGTTGAGCAAGCTTGCCGGCGATACGTACAACACCATGATGACCTTTGTAAATGGACTTCGATACCGGCAGCAGGCCACGGCGCTCGCCGCGGAACTGTATAAAATGCCGGGCGAGGCCAGGTCCACTGATACGGTGCTGGAGTTTCTGAAACAGCAGGAGTTGCGCGGCCTGCTACGGCAGAAGAGCGCGGCCGAGGTCGAGGCGATCTATCACCAGGCCGTCGAGGCAGGCAACGCCTTCATGATTCTCGCGATTGAAGGAGACCCGTTGGGCTCCCTCATTTCGCCGGCCATTGTTGAAGACGGGCGGAGGCGCAACGCCGAAAAGGCCCACCCCGTACAATCCAGGAAAATGAATGATATTTTGAGGGCCCAACGCGCCTTTGACACGGTCATATCCAAGGCCATGCTGGCCATGGGTCTGCGCCCCACCAGCGCCGTCGGAAAAGCCGCCGCCTGATCGTTACCTCATCTCGTCCTTGTGCGCGCCGGCACTCTGGACGATTCTGAAATTCCCATGCCAGAATAATGGTCAGGACATCTATGACCTCGGCCCCGGCCTGCTTCGATCCAAATCTGCCGCGTGTGGAGAAACAACCGCCTCCTGCTGCTTAAACAGTAAAACAAACAACAACATCAGAACCACTTAACTTTTGCTTTTATCCTCTTCCTTAAGATCCTTAGGAACTTGCCACCAAGACCCCCTGCGCTTATGAACCCTTCGCTCAATCGAAACCATCTCTACATTATCAGTGGCAGAACTGAGCTGGCCGAGCTGCGCTGTTGGCGCGTCTGTGAAGCGTTTTAGGCGATCAACTAATTTCTTTTCCTGAACTGGATCCAGTGGAACTCGCGGCTTTCTATCACGCCAAGGTTGCAAATGCCGATCCCATAGCTGGCACACTAAAAAGTCGCCGTCTTTGGGAGGATCCGAAGCAAAAGACATTATTCCTTTCTCCCTTTCAGCATCGGATACTCCAGAGTAATATTCGTTTAAAGCTTTGAGATCAGCCTTAAGGTCTTCACCCCATATAAACTCTTGGTCAGAACGCAAATATATAGGTGCACAGCGGCGATGCAGTTTGTCGGAAGAGATGAAAACCATACAAAACGGAAGATAAAACAAGTATCCAACATCCACTCGATTTGATGATCGTTCCGAAGAAATAAGATTGGCAGCAAGGGTAATCTGAAAAAATACCTCTACACTCACCGCATGAGCTGCGTAAGGTGCATAAACAGAAAGTGGTTTGTATCCAGCCACACTCCATCTCTCAAGAATTGGACGCTCATATTGACGTGGGATATTGAAAAGGAAAGAGGCTATTTTCATTTGATCAAAGTGCTTGCCATCAGCACTCACGACGGCATCAGCGAGCCGTTTTGCCTCTTCAAGAGACTTACATGTCTGAGGGGTAATTCCAAACGATTTCATTCCTTCCGCAACAACCTTTAAATCCATGGCGGCGAGAGAAGCCCGCCAGTTATGAGCAAACTGACGTTCAACTTCTAAAAATTCACCATTCTGCCAGCGAGAAAACGCTCGTGCTTCCGCTGGGGCGTCAAAGATAATTCCTTGCTTGCCATCAACATCGACAGGCCGGCCACCTGCAAACGGTATGCGTCCGTCCATTGGAACTGGATATCCCCTAAGACTTGCTACAGCGAGGCGCGAGTGGTGAGCACACGGGCCGCCCGACATCTCTGGTGTCTTATAGGCAATGTTTCCCACCTCTTGTTCAGGAGTACGGCCCTCTCGAACAGCTTTTTCAAGATCTGCGAGAGTTTCTACAAAGAACAAGGGCGATATAACGGGGTAAAAAAAGTGATCAAATAAGACCGCCTCGTCTACGCTCAGAGACTGGAGGAAGGACTTATCGAAAAGAGCTATTGGACCCAAATTGAACTACTCAAATCTATTTTGGGTCAGCTCAAACCACATTTTATTTAATTTGGGATGGATTCGATTCGGCGATACAGCCAGCCGCCGATGTAAAAAGATATGCCGACCACGATCAGTGTGCCGATCCTGACCAGCGGCGAGGATGATCCCAGGTCGTAGAACAGCACCTTGCCTGCCGAGATGGCGAAGATGAGCAGCGAGGATTGCCCCAACAGTTTGTCCTTCCATCTCAGCGATGCCAGCAAACAGCCCAGCGCCAGCACGCCCCACGCCATCGAGACGGCAATCCGGCCGGTGAACAAATGCGTGGCCGCCGCGATTGCGGCCAGATGTCCGGCGAAGAGCAGCAACGGCCACGCGCCTTTCGCCGCATTCGCGCGGCGCGCCCAAATATATCCGCCGTACAACTCCGCGGGGTACAGGACGGAGAGCGCGTCCGCGCCGACCACCGCATGGCGATCGTAACCGGTGACAATACGAAGGTAGTTGATGATGAAGATGATGAACACCGCCAGCCAGACGAAAACGCCCGCTGCCGAGAGCTTGCCTCTGAACATGCCGTATGCGGCCGTCACCGGCAGCACGATGAGTCCCACCCACGGCATCCAGGCCTCGGGCACGGATTCCAGATAGCCGGCGTGGAAGATCACCAGCGCGATGTACGCACCGAGCAGCATCCGCCCGCCGGGCATGTCGCGCCTCAAGATGGCTTGCGCCACCATGTATATGCACGCGAGCACGGCGGCGCTTCCCACCGCCACCCACGGCGCATAGGCGGGAATGTGCCTGTCCAGCAATTGGTATTGCAGCACGTAGAAGATGAGCAGCGCCGGCAGGTGCGCGGTGGCGGCGGATTCGCTCATCGGCATCATGCGGCGCACGGAGTAAAGCGCCGCGGCGCCGGCGAAGATGAGCAGTTGCACGGCCTGGAATCCCACCGCGGTCAACCACTGCTCGCTGTGGCCGCTGTCGCGCCACGCGGCATCGAAGCCGATCAGCGCCAGGTAAAGCGCCAGCAGATACACCGAGCGCGTGCCCACCCGGATTGAAAACCAGCAGAACACCACGCTCCAGCAGGAGTAATAGATGGCGAGGTCGGACACGTCCAGAAATATGCTGTGGAGCAGGAAGGGCGCGGAGTAGGTGCCCGCCACGGCGAAGAAGGCGTAGAGCGTGCTCTGGAACGCCTGGCATAACCACAATGACAGCACGCAGATCAGGAGCACGGCGGATAATGCAGCCGATGCGCCGATGAACGCGTAGTAAAGATGCGCGCCATAGACGGATAGAAAGAGGATGACCACGCCGCCCGCGGGCAGCAGGCCCGCATAAGCGCGGTCGCTCCCGCGCAGCGCCCAGCCGACGCCGATCATGGCGAAGGCGGATAACACGGCCAGCATGATCTGCCGCTCCGGCGTGAGCCAGCCGGACACCAGCGCCAGCTTGATGACGTAGGACGCCGCCAGCACCAGCGCGGTTGCTCCGCCCCATCCCAGCAATTTCGTGGCGAACGACGGGCCTTCCTGCTCGACCCGTTCGGGTGCTTCGGGCGTGACTGCGGGTTTGGAAACCGCCGGTGAGGTTGCCTGCGGCATGCTCGGCGCCGCTGCTGACGGTTTTCCCTCTGGCGTCATTTCAGGCTTGAAGCCGAGCCATGACTCCATCTTTTCCAGCCGCGCTTCAATCGCCGCCAGCCGCTGTTCAATCTCCGCCATGTGCCCCCCTCCGCATCAAGTGAAGCGCTCGGTGAATGACTCCTTCTTCCACCCGTGTCCGAAGCGCCGCAACGCCTGATAAACGGCCATGCGTTGAAAGCTGGTCGCGCCCAGATCGGCCATCGCCTCGTTGGCCAGGATGTTGTCGGCGTCCCTGCGCGTCAAGGCCGTCTGGCGGCCGTCCTCCAGCGTGACCACCCCTTCATACTGATAGAGAACATCGTTCACCCAGCCGCCAAGTTCGATGCGCGGATCGTCGCTGGCCATGAAGATCGACCACGCAAACTGGGGAATCGACGCGAGATCGGACACGTATCCCTGCGGCACCGTGATGATGCCGCCCGCGATGTCGCTGCGGAACCGCAGCGGGACCTGGAGAACGAACAGGGCCACGCTGAGCGGCTTGCCCTGGGCCCGCAATTTCCATGGCGCCAGTTGCAGCGACACGTCGCCGTCGATGTCAAAGAAACGGTTCATTATTCGCGGCCTTCAACCCGCCCGGACTGCTCACTTCTTCCGCTCGGCGCGGGCGATGGCCTTGAGGTCGGCGCGCTTGAGTTTCTTCGCGGCGCGCTGCTCGCTGCGGTGGCCGCGGCGATCCTCGCGCTTGAACGCCTTCTTCTTCGCCTTGGAGCCGTAGATCTGCTTCCACTTGCCGTTCTTGAAGATGATCTGGTAGCCGCCGGACAGAATCTGGAACGGCTCCCTCACCTTCTTCATTTGATCGAACTGTACTGATCCCGGCTTGTGGAAGGCCTCGAAGTACGCCGGGAAGACAAAGTCCGTCATGGGGATGCCCTTCACCGGGAAGCTCAGCGCCTCGACCGGATCGGCGCTTTCGTAGGCATACATCAGTTTCGGATCGGGGCCGGTGGTCATCATGTTGATGGCCGGGTCGACCAGCATCTCCACCAGCTCGTGCGAGGCCGACACGCTCACCAGATCGTTGTTCTTGATCGTGGTCTTCACGAACACCTTGGCCTGCGGCAGGCCGTCCGGCGTGAGATCATGGTAGGCGAGCGCGCCGGGCTGATCGGCGTCGTCGAGAAACACCATCGCCCAGGCGCCCTTGATGAAGCCGTCGGACTTGACGAGTTTGGCGGGCGTGCCCCACACCGGCGCGACGTAGTCGTCGATGAACGCCTGCATGGCGGCGATCAGCTTGTCGAAGTTGACGCCCAGTTTGGTCTTCGCCCTGTTGAAGCAGGCGATGGTGGGCACGCCGCCTTGATTGAACGCGCCGCGTACCGGCGGCTTGCCGGCGGCGTGGCGCGGTCTGGCCGTGCGCCGGCGGGCTGGAGTTCCGGTCGTCATTTCCGCAATCGGAGGGCGGGGCGTCTGCGACGGCTTTGCGGCGGGCAGCGGCTCAACCTCGATTTCAAGCACGATGAGTTCGGTCGGCGGTACATCTTCAAGTTTGGCGAACAGCGCCTCGAACGCCTCCCGTGTGCCGCCGATGGTCTCCTGTTCCATGGTCCGGCCGACTACTATGCATCCCCCGACATCCCCCGCGCCGTTGCCTGGATGCAGGTACACGCCTTCGAAACCCGGCACGTTCTTAAGATGCGGCAGCGGGCGCTGGAATTTCTGGGAAAAGTCGATCACCAGATCATAGATGCCCGCGGGAATGGCGCCGGCGCCGGTCTTCTTCTCAAATGTCAGGCATTCGTATTCGCCGTTGACATATAGTTCGCCGATCGCGCCCTGGTCGGTGAATTCCTTGCGTATGAGTTTCAATTCCATGTTTTTTCCCTCGTGCTGGATGGTTTTTTCCCTCGTGCTGGATGGAACGGCCGGCATCAAGAAACGGCTGGACAACAATCGTCACGCCGAAAACACGCGTCAACGGCGCGCGATTCATGTCACAGATGATGAACGCCCCCCGATGGTATTGGGTCTCTTCCTCACTGAGTCCGGGTTTTTATTCTGAAAGTTAATTTACCCCTGTGACTTCGAAAAATCATCAACCTTGCGGCAGCGGTAACGCGCGGGTTCGCACTGTTTTCGCGCGTGGGTATCGGGTCGTGAAATATCTTGTTGCGCCGCACAAATGAAGCGTTACAATGACGCCAAATCATCACCTTCAATCACGACAGCGAGGAGAAGCCCATGGAGATGAAAGACAAGGTCGCCGTGATCACAGGCGCCGGCAGCGGCATTGGATGCGCCGTCGCGCAGGAACTGGCCAGGCGCGGCTTGAAGGCGCTGGCGCTCGTTGATCTCAGCGACGGTCTCCCTGAAGTGTGCGAGAAGATCAACAAGGAAACCGGCAGAACCATTGCGTATCCCTTCAAGGGCAACACCACGGACGCGGTTTTCCGCAGACAGGTTTTCGACGCCATCGAGTCGCGGCACGGCACGGCGACGATCTGCGTCCCGGCGGCGGGCATCACGCGCGATGACCTGGCGGTCAGGGTTGACAAGGCCACCGGCAAGGCGCGCATTTATCCGCTGGAAAACTTCCGCCTCGTGCTGGAGGTGAACCTGGTCGCGCCGGTGTACTGGGCCATGGAAATGGTGGCGCGCATCGCCGAGGATCGGCATCGCAAGGGGCTCAAGCGCTGGACACCCGCCGAGCGGATCCAGGGCACCGTGGTGTTCATCGGCTCCATCTCGTCACAGGGCAACAAGGGACAGGTTTCCTACGCCAGCACCAAGGCCGGCCTCGAGGGCGCCGCGGCGACGCTGACCAAGGAGGCCATCTTCCACGGGGTGCGCTGCGGCGTCATTCATCCCGGCTTCACCGACACGCCCATGGTGCGCGCGCTCGGCAACGACTACATCGAAAAAAACATCCTGCCTTACACGCAGCTGGGGCGGCTTATACGCACGGAGGAAATCGCCGACGCCATCTGCTTCATGATCTCGAATTCGGCGGTGAGCGGCGAGTTGTGGGCGGATGCGGGCTGGCATCCCTCGCCGGCGTGAACCAGCCGCTCCGGCGCGGCTTCCAAAGCCGGGTGATCAATTGCAACTTGAACTACAACCTGAACGCCGTTTACCCCTCGATGCCCCCTCGCTTCGTGACGGGCCGCGGGGCGAACGGCATTTTTTTACAGAGACCCGCGGCTCGCGGCCTGCGCCTGCGGGACGGCGGAAAGGATCCGCGGACAGGCCCTAATCCGTGTGGCTGGCGGTCAACGGCTTCGATCCCTTTTCGCTCAGGCGGGTGATGAAGCCCTCCATGCCATATTGCTGGATCTCCGTGTCAACGCCGCTGCGGAACGTCGCGACGATGCTGACGCCGCCGGCGAGGACGTCGTAGACCTTCCAGCCGCCCTCCGTCTGGATCATCCGGTAGTCGATATTGAGCGGATTTTTGCCCGGCACCGATACGCGGGTGCGCACCACCGCCAGCGACGGATCGGTGTCACGGGAGGTCTGCAAATAGGTGATGCTCACGTCGGTGTAGTCGCTGACGTTGATGGCGTAGGTCCGCAGCAGCAGGCGCTTGAAATCGTCGATGAACTGCCGCTGCTGATCCGGGGTGGCTTCGCGCCAGTGTTTGCCGAGAATGAGGCGCCCGGAACGCACGGTGTCCACGTGCGGCGATACGATTTGATCGACCAGTTCGACGGCATGGTTGGGATCGCTGTCGATGGCCGACTTGTCCCGCAGCACCGCCGCACGCAGGTCTTCTATGGTGGCACGAATGACGGCCTGGGGATCGCCGGCACCGTCCGTCGCCGCATGGGCGGCGGCAAACAGGAGTGCCGTGAACAACAACATCCATCGCGAACGAACAAATTCGATCATGACATTGATTCCTTGAAAAACGGTCAACGAAGGGATGATTCCTGCAACAGTTGCGCTTCAACAATAGACAAATAATACGGCGTGGAGTTTAATTGCCCGCCTGTGCGGTGCGCCAGTCGATGAATGCGAAACACATCACAATTACGGCAAGCAGATTATACGTGAAAAACGCCATGAACAAGATGAAATAGTTGAAGGGTCCGCCGCCGATACAATATGTTACATTGACAATATAATAACGAATGAACGCTTCCTGAATTTTCAACCGTTTCCGCCGCAATCTCCATCTCGTTTATCGGAGCCGGGAGGCCGGGCATGCACAAAACAAAACGCCGCCACGCGAAAAAATCCCCGCCGTTACGAACTTCGCGGAAGCGGGACGGCCGTTCCGCGGCCGGAACAGTGGCGCTGCTCATCGGCACGCGCAAGGGCGCGTTCATTCTGCGCAGTGATTCCAGACGCCGGGACTGGCGCGTGGCCGGCCCGCATTTTCTCGGCCATGCCGTGCACCATATCGCGCTGGACCCACGCGACGGCCGCACCCTGCTCTGCGCCGCGCGCGCGGGGCACTTGGGCCCCACCGTGTTTCGCTCCACCGATCGCGGCAAAACCTGGCGGGAGTCAGGGAAGCCGCCCGCCTTTGAAAAGGCGCCGGAAGGCCGGACCGGCCGTTCCGTCGATCACGTCTTCTGGCTGACGCCGGGTCACGCGAGCGAACCCGGCGTGTGGTACGCCGGCACCTCGCCGCAGGGACTGTTCCGCTCCGCGGACGGCGGCGTCACCTGGGAGGGCGTGGCGGGATTCAACGCGCATCCCCTGCGACCGGCATGGTGCGGCGACGGGCAGCAGGCGCCGCCGGACGGCGCCACGCTGCACTCGATCAACATCGACCCGCGCGATCCAAGACATCTCTACGTCGGCCTGTCCAGCGGCGGCGTTTTCGAGAGCACGGACGGCGGCCGCGACTGGCGGCCTCTCAACCGCGGCTGCGCGGCCGATTTCATCCCCACGCCGGACCCGGAATACGGCCACGACGTGCATTGCATGCGCCTGCACCCGCTCGCCCCCGATCGCCTCTACCAGCAGAATCACTGCGGCATCTACCGCATGGAGCGCCCCCAGGGCCGCTGGACGCGCATCGGCGACAACATGCCGAGGCGGGTCGGCGACATCGGTTTCCCGCTGGTGCTGCATCCGCGCGATCCTGACACGTTGTGGGTGTTCCCCATGGACGGCTCGACGGTCTGGCCGCGCGTCAGTCCCGGCGGCAGGCCGGCAGCGTACATCTCACGCAACGGCGGCAACAGCTGGCGGCGCCAGGATCGCGGCCTGCCGGCCGGGCAGGGCTGGTTCACGGTCAAGCGCCAGGCCATGTGCGCGGATCGCGGCGATCCCGCCGGCGTCTATTTCGGCACCACGGCCGGGGAAGTGTGGGGCAGCCTCAACGAAGGCGAGAAGTGGACCTGCCTCCTCCGCCACCTGCCGGAGATCTATTCAGTCGAAGCCGCGGAACCCGGGTGATGCGCGTGCACATCCCCTCGCAGCTCCAGGATTACACGCGCCACGAAAGCCGGGTGGAGGCGAATGGCGCCACCGTCGGCGAGGTACTGGCCGACCTTGACCGGCAGTTTCCCGGCATCCGGTTCCGGATCATCGACGAGCAGGACCGCGTCCGCAGGCACCTGCGCATCTTCATCAACGAGGAGCAGATCCGCTCGCTCGATGCGCCGCTGAAGGCCGCGGACCGCCTGATCATTTTGGGCGCCCTGAGCGGCGGCTGAGGTCCGCGGCGCGGAAAGATTTCGGCAGTTCGAAGATCGCGAACGCCGCCAGAACGGCGGCCAGGCACAGCCCCACGTCGGCCAGGTGCAACTGGCTGAACAGGAACAGGCCGCTCAACACGGGAATATAAAGAACCAATCCCAGCAGGGCCACGGCCCCGATCGCGACCCACCACAACGCGGCGTTGGGCACCTTCAATGATTCCAGCGCCGGCCGCGACCACGAGCGATGGCTGAAAATGAGACTGACGCTGGCCAGCGCCATGGTCGTGAACGTCAGCGCCCGGGCCTCGTTCGCATCGCGGCCGAGCGCGAGCGCAGCCGAAAATATCGCCAGCACGAGCACGAACAGCACCACCCCCTGCGTCCCTCCGCGCGCGAGGACGTCGCTGTCGAACAGCCGCGCGGCGGCGGGGCGCGGCGGGCGGCGCATGACGCCCTCCTCCGCCGGCTCGGCCTCGAACACGATCGCGCAGGCGGGATCGATGATGAGTTGCAGAAAAAGAATGTGCACGGGCATGAGCACGATCGGCCAGCCCATGATCACCGGAACGATGGACATGCCGATGATCGGGATGTGCACGGCGATGACGAAGGCAAACGCCTTCCGCAGGTTGTCGAAAATGCGGCGCCCGAGCTTCACCGCGCTGACGATCGAGGAGAAATCATCGTCCAGCAGCACCAGCGCGGCGGATTCGCGCGCCACGTCGGTCCCGCGGCCGCCCATGGCGATGCCGATGTGCGCCGCCTTGAGCGCCGGCGCGTCGTTCACGCCGTCGCCGGTCATGGCGACGATTTCGCCGCCGGCCTTGAACGCCTCGACCAGCCGCAGCTTCTGCTCCGGCACCACCCGGCAGAAGACGCGGATGTCCCCGAGCCGTCGCTGCAACCCGGCGTCATCCAGCGCGTCGAGCTCGGCCCCGGTCATGACGCCGCCCGATCCATCGAGGCCGATCTGCCGGGCGACGCTTTGCGCGGTGGCGGGGTGATCGCCGGTGATCATGACGACGCGCAGGCCGGCCCGGCGGCTCTCGGCGATGGCCGCCTCCGCCATCGGCCGCAGCGGATCGACGAGCGCGACGAGACCGAGCAGTCGGAACTCAAAATCATGCTGGATCTCCGGCAGGGCCGGGCGGCTGAACTCCGCCCGCGCCACGCCGAGCACCCGCAGGCCCCGCCCGGCCAGCGCGTCGACCCGCCGCATCAGCGCGGCGGTGTCGGCGGCGCCCAGGTGGCACAGATCGGCGATGGCCTCCGGCGATCCCTTGGCCGCGATGACGTAATCCCCGCCCGTGGGCGATCGCCAGACCCGCGACATCGCCAGCAGGTCCTTCGACAACGGATAGTCCTCCACCAGCAGCCAGTCGGCGTGCAGATGCTCGGTCTCCGCGAGCAGTTCGAGGCCCGCTTCGCGGATCGCCTTCTCGGTCGGATCGAAGGGATCGCGGTGGCTCGCCAGCACCGCGAATTCCAGGGTTTCGTGGAACGTTTCGGGGAACTCCCGGCCCGCGGACAGCGTGACGTCGAAAATCTGATCATCGACCGCGATCTGCGCCAGCGTCATGCGGTTCTGGGTCAGCGTGCCGGTCTTGTCCACGCACAGCACCGTGGCGGCACCCAGCATTTCCACGGCGGGTATGCGCCGGGTCAGCACCTGTTCCCTGGCGATGCGCCACGCGCCCAGCCCCAGAAAAATGGCCAGCACCACCGGCAGTTCCTCCGGCAGGATCGCCATGGCCAGCGTCAGGCCGGCGAGAAAGCCGTGCAGCCAGTCCGCGCGCGTGACGCCATACCACACCGCGACGCCCACCGCCAGCGCGGAGCCGAACCACGCCAGGCGCTTCACCACCTGCGCGATCTCACGCTGGACGTGGGTCGCCTCCGGTGCGATGGACGAGAGGGATTTGCCGATGCGGCCCATGGCGGCGCCGGCGCCCGTGGCCAGCACGCGCGCGATGCCCTGGCCCTGCGTCACCAGCGTGCCGGCGAACACAAACGGCAGATCGTCGCCGCCGGGCCGGCCCATGGCCGCCGGCGCCGCGTCGGCGGCCTGCTTGCGCACCGGCGACGATTCGCCGGTCAGCAGCGATTCGTCGACGGCGAGGCTTTTGCCCTCCAGCAGCACGCCGTCCGCCGGCACGCGATCGCCCTCGGAAAGAACCATGAGATCCCCGCGCACCACCTCGCGGCCGGCGATGCGGATTTGCGCGCCGTCGCGGATGACGAGCGCGCGCGGGCTGGTGAGATCGCGCAGGGCCTCCAGCGTGCGCTCCGCCTTGTGTTCCTGGACAAAGGTGATGCCCATGACCACGAAGACGAAGGCCAGCAGCATCAGGGCCTCCTGGCTGTCGCCGAGCAGCAGGTAGATGACCCCGCAGGCCACCAGCAGCATGAGCATGGGTTCGAGCGCGATGCCGAGCGCGATCGCAAATGCGCTGCGCGGCCTCGCCGCTGGAAGCTCGTTGTACCCCTCCCTCGCCAGCAGTTCGGCCGCCCGGGCGGCGGTCAAACCCCGGGGAAGGGACATCGGCGATGCGGGATTCATCTGCGGGTCATGGCCGTTCGATGGCGGGGCGGCGCCGTATCGGGCGGGGAATATGGCAAACTATTCTGCACCCCGATGCCCCCGCCGTGCCAGCGCGGAAACGCCAGGACTGGAGGATATGCCCCCCTTGATCAGGCTTCCCTTCGCACTTGTGCGCATCCTGCTGGTGGGCGCGGTCACCACGGCGGCGGTGTCGCTGCTTCGTTATCAACTGGTCGAGCCGGATGCCGTCGCGCAACTGTGTCTGCGCGCCGATGCGCCGGCATGGTGTGAGGGGAGACGCTGGATCGTGCTGGGATTCGCATGGAACGCCTACGGGTGGGCGAGTGTTGTGTTTGCAGTCGCGGCGCTGTTCACCCGTTCGATCATCCCGGCCATGGCCGGATTGGTGCTGGGCCTGACGGGCGCCTTATTTTACCGCTACTTCCCGGCCGGCCTGGGATTGCTGTCGAGCGCATTGCTGCTCGCCCGCCGGTGGACGCCGCCAGCCGCACGTGCCGCCGGCAAGCAGCACGCACAACGCGGCCCATGACCAGACGGTGAAGTTCAGGCCCTTCTCGGCGATGAGGATCAGCACGGCCGCGAGCGGCAGCCACCACGCCATCAGCAGCTCCTCCGGCGCCAACGGCGCGCGTTCCGCATCGCGCCCCCTCACCGCCTCCAGCAGCGCCAGGCCCGCGACCGGCAGCGCCAGCAGCGGGATCGGGAAATCCCGGTAGCGCCCATCCAGCACCAATCCCAGATTCAGATACGACAGGCCGGCCAGCAGTCCGAAACGCAGCAGCCCCAGGGTGTGGGACATCGACCAGCCGCCACGGCGGCGCAGGACGACCGCCACCTCCTCGATGCCGGCGACTCGCGGCAGTGCCGCGCCTGCGCCCGCCCACGACCTGAGCGCGATCAGCGCGCAAAAAAACGCCAGCCACCCCCACGCAGCGCCCGCGCCGGACAACATCCATTCGGCGGCATCGCGGCTGTCGCGGCTCAGATACTCGCATTGCGCCGCCAGCGCGGCGCCCGCGGCGACGCCGGCCGCCGCCATCAGGAACATGCCGCGGCGGCCGGCGCGCGGCGGAACGACGGCGCCGATAATCATGAAGAGCAGCGCCCCCGCGGACGCGGCTTGCAGGCCGCCGCGCCAATCCTCCGTTTCGCGCACGGGACCCTGCAAACTGAATTTTGACGCGCCATTGACATCGTACAATCCCCATGAGCCGCCGACCGTTCCCTCGGCGGCGCGCTTCCACGGCTGGTCGTAGGCCTCGAACAGGTTGTAATCGATCCCGTGCTCCACGGCGTAACGGGTGAACTCGCGTAGGTAGCGCGCGGCGTTGACCCTGGAGGGTATGGCGCCCCCGCGCGGGCGCCCGGCGGTCGGCCAGCCGGTCTCGCCGATGAGTATGTGTCTGCCGGGAAACTGCCGTTGCATTTCCGCGTAGACTTCGCGCGCGTGATCGAGCGCCGCGCCCACGGCGACCGGATGGTTCTCCCAGTACGGCAGGATGTGGATGGTGATGAGCGACGCCGCGCCGGCGAGGCCGGGATGCCGCCGCCAGAATTCCCAGACGTCGGCGTAGGTGACCGGCAGTCGCGTGGCGGCGCGCACGCGTTCGAGATACCCGCGCAGCGCCTCCTCGCTCTGCTCATGCCGCAGCAACACCTCGTTGCCGACGACGATGGCGCGGATGACATCGGCGTTTTCCGCCGCCACGCGCGTGGCCGTGCGGATCTCCGCCTCGTTGTCCGCCGCGTCGGGTCCTATCCAGACGCCGAGCAGCACCTTCATCCCGTATTTGCGCGCGACGGCGGGCACGGCGTCCAGGCCGCGCGCCACGGCGTAGGTGCGCACGCACTGGAAGCGATCGGCGAGGCGTCGCAGGTCGGCGTCAATCTGCGCCGGCGTCATCACGGCTTCCGCCGTCGCCATCCGCCGTGCCGGCGTGTAGGACACGCAGGCCAGCCGCCCCGCGGGCGCGTCGGGAAGACTGACAGGGCGCCCGGCCTCCCAACAACGAAGCATGGAAAAAATCGCCCCTGCCGCAACCATCATGAGCAGGGCCAGTTTGCGGCCCGATTCGTTCAAGCGTGGTTCCGCCGTCCGTGATTATTTTTTCAATAACGAGGCCAGGCCGGCGAAGGGCTGAAAAGTCGCGGGCTTCGGAGCGCGCGCATCAGCCGTCGCCGCGCCGCCGTAGCGCGCCTGATCGACGTGACGCGCGTGCTCCTGGTCGTGACAATAGAGACAGAGCAATTCCCAGTTGCTGCCGTCGGGCGGATTGTTGTCGTGGTTGTGATCGCGGTGGTGCACCGTGAGCTCCTGCAGATTCTCGCGCGTGAATTCGCGGCCGCAGCGGCCGCAGACCCATGGATAGAGCTTGAGCGCCCGTTCCCGATACTCCTGCCCGCGCTGCCCGCGGTTGCGCCGCGCCTCATGGACCATGCGGTCCAGTCTGCCTTGATCGGGACCGTCCTTCCTTGCCTTCATCGTCGCGACCGCCTGACGGGGACAGGCTAGTGAAACGCCTTTTTCATGCATTGATCGCGGACCTCCGCGGCCGCGCCGGCCAGCTTTTGTTTCTCCACCGGCAGGGCACGGTAGACGGGATCGCCGCCGTTGTGGGTCACCAGCGCGACATAGTCGTCAAACGTCAGGTCCAGGGTCAGCCTGCCGTTCAGGCAATTGCAGAATTGCTCGTGGCCGAAGGACTTCAGGCACGCGGCGTGGCGCTCATCCGAGATCTTTTTCAACTCCGCCAGGGTGTCGAGCACCTTGAAGCCCGGATCGGTCGTTGGCGCGGCAGGTCCCGGCTCCGTTCCGGCGGCTCCGGCCGCGGCAACGGCAAAAGCCAGCGGGAGCATGAACGCGGCGGAGGTCATGGCGCGCCGGGTCATCACCAGTACAGCCACCAGGTGCCGTCGGAACGGATGGCGTGGCCTTGCAGGGTGATGCGCGCGTCGAGCGGATTGCCTGGCTCGATTTCGGGCATCGGCGCGATTTGATGCACCGTATGGCCGGAGTGGATGACCATGCCGCCGGGTTGATAGCGATGCAGCGCCGGCGTGGAGGCAAACACCTTCCTGGCAATTTCATCCATCGGCAGGCCGCGCACCTCTTCGTGACGGATGTCCCAGGTGTGCAGCCCGCCGCCGCCGCGCGGCAGCACCACGCTGGCCGTGAAGGAGACGGGATGCTCGAAGTCCGGCTGCGGATGGTCGCGCCAGTCGATGAGCTGGTATTGCAGGTCGACGTGGATGGAGGCGATGGACTGCCGGAACAGCGGCACCGGCAGGAAGATGTGGAAGCCCGGCCGGCCGGCGCGCCACTCGTAGTCGCACCTCCCTCCCAGATGCTGGGCCAGTGACCTCGCCAATTTGTCATACAGCCAGCCGAAGTTTTTCTCCAGCACCGGGTTCAACCTCGCGGCCTTGTCGTAGTAGCGCGTCTTGCGGGTGGCCGGATCGGTGGCGTCGAGATAGCTCGCCGCACCCAGGGTGTAGAACGGCGCCTCCGCGTGGCGCTGTTCCCAGTGCGCGCGCAGGGCATGGACGGTCTCCGCGGTGCGGCGGCATTCCTCGTCGTTCAGAAATGGATATTGCTCAAACATGGCGGCTCATTTTGCATCAGTGTAGCCCAATGCGCGCAGAATTCATCTGAGCGAATTGCGCCAACCCATTGTTGCACAAATAAAACAGATATGTTTCAATGGAGGGGTTGCAGAGTGTTGCAGACATGCGTCCATCGTCCAAGGATACGCAGGCTGCGAAATGAAAGCCGTTCCGTCTCATTCGATCTGCCGTTATGGGCGGTCATCAACCGCTGTTATCGCATGTTCGCCTCTTCATTTTCGATTTTCGCACGAAAGGGATATGCCCATGAACATTTATGTCGGTAATCTTGCCTACAGTGTCACGGATGCTGAGTTGAAATCCGTTTTCGAGCCGTATGGTCAGGTGGTTTCCGCCGAGGTCATCATCGACAAGCGCACGCGCCGCTCGCGCGGTTATGGTTTTGTGCGCATGGCCAGTGACGCCGAGGGCCGCGCCGCCATCCAGGCGCTGGACGGCAGGGAGTTCCAGGGACGGCCGTTGCGCGTCGATGAATCCAAACCGGGCGGACAGGACAAGCGGCCGCAGGCCGGCGGCGGCCGTCCCTCGCGCAGCCACGGTCGCCAGCAACGCCCCGCCACTCCGCCGGCGCCTGCCGCTCCCGCGGGCGGCATCCTGTCGTTCTTCAAAAAGATTTTTTCCAGAGGCTGACCTCATCCCGATCACGCGGCGGTGCCGCGTGATCGGTCTCTCAACCCTGCTCCAGCAATTTGCGCAAATCGCCCAGCGCCGCATTGGCGCGGGAGAGATAGCTCGCCATGACCAGCGAGTGGTTGGCCACGAAGCCGAAGCCGGTGCCGTTCAGAATCATCGGGCTCCAGACCGTGGCCTGCGTCCCCTCCAGCTCGCGGATGATCTGCTGCAAACTGACCAGGGCGTTCTTTTTCTCGAGCACACCGTGAAAATCGATCTCGGCCGCCTTCAGGAATAAAATCAGCGCCCAGGCGGAGCCGCGCGCCTCGTAGAAGACGTTGTCGATCTCCAGCCACGGCGTCTTGACGTTGATCCGGGCCCGCTCGTCGGTGGAGCCGGCAATGGCGGTGGGGCTGTTGAGATCGATGTTGACCCGCTCCTGGCCGACGCTGGCGGACAGCCGTTGCGACAGGCTGCCGAGGCGCTTCTCAATCAGCGCCAGCCAGTCGCGCAGGTTGTCGGCGCGGGCATAAAACTGGGCGTTTTGATCCTTTTCATTCAGCAGCCGCGCCAGATAGCGCTCCAGCGCCTCGTTGCCGGCGCGGTACTCGCTTTCGCTCGACGGCAGGATCCAGGCGTCGTTCTGGTAGTTGAAGTGCGGCTCAGCGGTCTGCAAATCGGGATCCTCGGTGGATTGCGACTGCGAGCGGCTCATGTCGTTGCGCAGCGCCTTGGCGAGATCGCGCACCTGCGTCAGCACGCCGAACTCCCAGCTCGGCATGTTGTCCATGAACACGCCCGGCGGCATCACGTCGTTGCTCAGGTAGCCGCCGCGCTTGTCCAGCAGCGTGTTCACGGTCTCGATCAGCGTCGAGGTGATGACCACGCCCGGCCACAGCTTCTTTTCATCCCCGCCCACCCGCTTGAGCGCCACCGCCTTCACGTCGAACAGCGCCGGCTCGCTGTCCCAGTACTCCATCAGCGCCAGATTGATCACGATGATGACGGCGAGAATGCCGCCAATCTCCAGCCGCAGGCGGCTGGTCCATCCATCCATCATTCCCATTTCACTCTCCTGTCCGAATATTGCCGCGCTCCCGCGGCGTCAGTATGACATTGAGCACCGGCAGCAACGACGGACCTTCAATATAGGCATCCGCCCGCCGCACCATCGCCTCGCGCCGCGCCACCCCCCCGAAACCGATGACGGTGACGCCGGCATGCGCCGCCTCCAAATCAGTCGCGCCATCGCCCACCAGCACGGCCTCGCCGGGCTTGAGCTTCAGCCGGCGGCAGATTTCCGCCTTGCCGCCGCTCCCGGCCAGCGGCGAGGATTCGTCGAAGCCCGCGTAGTTGCCGGCGTCATCGAAAAACACATCGACGGCATGCACCTGCGCCGCGGGAACGCCAAAACGTCCCGCAAGGGCCAGCACTGCCGGCTTGAGCCCGCCGCTGACGATATGCACCGTCCGTCCCGACTGCTGCAGCGCGGCCACCACCTCGACCGCCCCCGGTACGATTCCGGCGATGTATTGCGCGCCCAGCCAGTCGACATCCTCCCGCCTCGGCCGGATGAGCGCCAGCCGGCGCCGGTAGACCTCCTCCAGCGGCAGCCGCCCGTCCATGGCGGCGCGCGTCAGCGGGGCGATCGCGGCCTCCATCCCGGCGCGGCGCGCCAGCAGATTGATGCCCTCGACCGCGGACAGCGTGCTGTCGCAATCGAACAGCACGACCTTGATCATGGCGGCGATCTCACAATGAAATCTGCATGGCCTTCTTCACCGCCGGAATGGCGCGCACGCGCGCCAGTTGCTCGTCCGTCAGCGGCGCGGCGATGCCCAACGCGGCGACCGCCTGATCGCTGCCCGGGGCGAGACCGATCTGCATGCGGGCGATGTTGATTCCCGCGTCACCCAGCAGCGTGCCCAGCGCGCCGACCACGCCCGGCTGATCCTGGTGGCGGGTGAACAGCAGATGTCCCTCCAGCGCCACCTCCAGTTCGTAATCATTGATGCGCACCAGCCGCGGATGACGTTCATCGAACAATGTGCCGGCCAGCGTGATCCGATCCGCGCCGAAACGGCCACCCACCCGCAACAGCGAGACATAATCGTGAGTCTCCTCCGAACGCGATTCACTGGTGGTGATGCCCTGCTGTCGGGCGATATGCGCGGCATTGACGCGGTTGACCGTGGCGGCATGGTGTTCGCGCAGAAACCCGATCAACGCCTCGACCGCGACCGGCATGGGATCGAGCGCCGCCGCCTGGCCGTGCAGCGTGACCTCCAGATGCTCCAGCGGCGCCGGCGCCATGCGCGCCAGCAGCCGGCCGAGCTGCAGCGCCAGCGCCTGATGGGGCCGCAGACGCTCCGCCTGTTCGCGCGAGAGCCGCGGCAGATTGACGGCGCCGGCGGCCTCGCCATTGTGCAGGAAGGCGGTGATCATCCGCGCGATCTCGACGCCGACGGCCTGCTGCGCCTCGGCGGTCGCGGCGCCCAGGTGCGGCGTGAATTCAACGTTCGGCAGTTCAAACAGCGGCGAGGCGCCCGGCGGCTCCTGCTCGAAGACATCGAGCGCGGCGCCGGCCAGATGGCCGGATTTCAGCGCCTCATACAGCGCCTTCTCATCGACCAGGCCGCCGCGCGCGCAGTTGATGAGCCGGGCGCCGGGCTTCATCCTCGCGATCCTCCCGGCGTCCAGCAGATGACGTGTCGCATCAATCAATGGACAGTGCAGGGTCACAAAATCCGACCGGGCGAGCAGCGAGTCGAGGTCGGCCGCTGTCACGCCCCGCTCCGCGAATACGCCGGCGGTGACGAAGGGGTCATGACAGAGCACGCGCATCTTGAGGCCCAGACCGCGGGCGGCAACGATGCGGCCGATGTTGCCAAAACCGATCACACCAAGCGTCTTGCCGGCGACCTCGGCGCCGGTGAACTGGGAGCGTTTCCACTCGCCGGCCCGCACGGAACGATCCGCCGCCGGCAACCGCCGGCAGAGCGAGAACAGATGCGCGATGGCGAGCTCCGCGGCGCTGTTGGCGTTCGCCTCCGGCGTGTTCATCACCACGATGCCCAGTTCGGTGGCGGCGGCGACGTCAATGTTGTCCACGCCGATGCCGGCGCGGCCCACGACCTTGAGCCGCCGACCGGCCGCGAGCACGTTGCGGGTCACGCGCGTGGCGCTGCGAACAATGAGCGCATCGGCCTCGCGGACGCGCCCGCACAACTCCGGCTCCTTGATGCCCACCGCCACTTCAACCATGCAATCCGCCTGCGACTTCAAATAATCAATGCCGTCCCGGGCGATGTCGTCGGCCACCAGTATGAGATGCAAGGAGGTCCCCTCTTCCGGATGATTGCGCCGTCAGGCGCCGGTTTTTAGGCGATTGTATGCCCACGCGATCCATGGCAACAAATTCATGACATCGGCGGCGTCCACGGTGGCGCCGCACCACAGGCGCAGGCCGGGCGGCGCGTCACGATGGGCGGCGATGTCGTAGGCCACCTGCTCCGCCTCGAGCAGCCTGCAGAGCTGCTTCACCACCCGCCAGCGCTCCTCCAGGGACTGCCGCGTAAACCACGGATCGGTGAACTTGAGGCACACGGAAGTGCACGAGCGCGTCTCGGGGCGCTCGGCGAGAAAATCGATCCACGGCGTGCGCTCCACCCAGGAGGCGACCACGGCCAGATTGCGCTCGCTGCGCGCGATCAATTCCGGCACGCCGCCGATCGACGCCGCCCATTTCAGCGCGTCGAGTTGATCCTCGACGCAAAGCATCGATGGCGTATTGATGGTGTGGCCTTTGAAGATTTCCTCATCCAGCTTCCCCTGCTTGAGCAGGCGGAATAGCTTGGGCAGCGGCCATGGCGGCGCGTGGGATTCCAGCCGCGCCACGGCGCGCGGACTCAGGATCAGCATGCCGTGCGCGGCCTCGCCGCCCAGCACCTTCTGCCAGGAGTAGGTGACGACGTCGAGTTTCGGCCACGGCAGCGCCATCGCGAACACCGCCGAAGTGGCGTCGCAGAGGGTCAGACCCTGCCGGTCATCGGCGATCCAGTCGCCGTGCGGCACCCGCACGCCGGAGGTGGTGCCGTTCCAGGTGAACACCACGTCGCGGTTGCAGTCCACGCGGCCCAAATCGGGCAGCCGGCCATAGTCGGCCTGATGCACGCGCACGTCGCGCAGCTTCAATTCGCTTTTGACGTCGTGCACCCAGCCCAGGCCGAAGCTTTCCCACGCCAGCAGGTCGACCCCGCGCGCGCCGAGCAGCGACCACATCGCCATCTCCATCGCGCCGGTGTCCGAACCCGGCACGATCGCCAGCCTGTAGTCCCCCGGCAGTTGCAGCAGCGCGCGGCTCAGCGACAACACCTCCCGCAGACGGCCGAGACCGTCCGCCGAGCGGTGTGATCGACCGAGCAGGGCGCCGCGCAACGCATCCGGCGACCAGCCGGGACGCTTGGCACAGGGACCTGAGGAAAAAAAGGGTCGTTCGGGCCGCAGGGTGGGTCGATTCAACTGATGGATTCCCGGGTTAAGAACCTTCGTGCCTATTCTACCCCTTATCACCACGCACGAGATGGAGATCTCCACCCGCGCCGCGAGCAAACACCGCCCCAGCCACCTCGATTCCGGCATCATGCGCCCGGTTCGAGTCTTCACCCCGGCCGCCGGCTGCCGTTTCCCGGGCGGCGATCGCCGGGCATTGACATCTATTCACCATCAAGAAAATCCTGATAAATATGGGGTTATGTGACATAGTTCCAATCGACCCGGAGTGCGGCACTCGACTTCCGGCACAAGGGCTGCCACACTTAATCCATGGGAACCCCGTGCCCCCTGCTGGTAACGAAACTGCGGGATGATCAACTCAACAAGAAAGGGTGAAGCTTATGAAGACAATCAGTAAAGTCCTGTCCGCCACCGCGATCGCGCTTGCCGCCGTCGCGCCCGCCAGTCACGCGACGGAGGGTTCCGCCGGCGTCCAGGTTGGCGTGCTGACCTGCACCGTCGTGCCGGGCAGCCGCGTGAATCTGTTGATCCGTTCCACCGCCGACGTCACATGCACCTATGAGAATCAGGGGCAGACCGAAAAATACAAGGGCGAGACCGGCATCGCGCTGGGCCTGGACCTGAGCTTCAAGAATGACGAAAAATTCGCCTTTGCGGTGATCGCCGCCTCCGCGGACGTCAAGCCCGGCGCGCACGCACTGGCCGGCAAGTACGTGGGCGGCACGGCCGGCGCCAACGCGGGCGTGGGCCTGAGCGCCTCCGCGTTGATCGGCGGCGGCAACAAGAACATCAGCCTGCAACCGCTCGCGCTCGGCACCAGCACCGGTGTGGGTGTCGCCGGCGGCATCGGCTTCCTGTACATCGAAGCCGCGAACTGAGTTCAAGTTTCCGGATTCTCCGGCGCCGGCTCCGCCGCCGGCGCCGGCTTGTCTTTCCCCCGACATCGCCGCGGCTCCATTTCGCGGACATAGTCACCGGTTCAAGTGACTTGAACCGCAGCGGTGCCTCTCCTATTCTGAACGGCGCCCGTTCCGTCGCAGTTTGACGCCATGATCGAAAAGTCATACAGAAACGCCCTGCCGGCCGGGCACTCCCTGCTCTGGTACAGCATAGAACGCGTGCTGGGACAGGGGGCCTTCGGCATCACTTATCTGGCCCGCGACGTGAATCTCGATCGCCGCGTGGCCATCAAGGAATTTTTGCCCGGACAATACGCCACGCGCGAGGGCGATCAATCCGTGCGCACGCTGTCGGCCGATCTGCACGTCGAGTTTCATCAGGGACTGGAGCGCTTCCTGAAGGAGGCGCGCACGCTGGCGAAGTTCGAGCATGCCAACCTGGTGCGCGTGCTGAACGTCTTCGAGGCCAATCACACCGCCTACATGGTGATGACCTACGAGGAGGGACGGACGCTGAAGGACGTGCTCGCCCGCACCGGCACGCTCAACGAGGGTGATCTGCGGCTGCTGCTGATGCCGCTGCTGGACGGTCTGGAACACATCCACGACGCCAGTTTCATTCACCGCGACATCAAGCCCGCCAACATTTTCATCCGCAACGACGGCAGCCCGGTGCTGATCGATTTCGGCTCCGCGCGCCAGGCAGTGCGCGGCCAGTCGCTCACGCTGACCAATTTCGTCTCGCAGGGCTACGCGGCCATCGAGCAATATTCCAGCCGCAGCGACAAGCAGGGGCCGTGGACGGACATCTACGGCATGGGCGCCACCCTGTTCCGGGCGATGACCGGCAAGGCGCCGGCGGACGCGGTGGATCGCAGCGAGGCCATCAGCCATGGCAACGCCGACGTCCTGGCCCGCCTCTCCAGCACCGTCGCGGAAAGATATTCGAAATCTTTCATACAGGCGGTGGAGCACGCCCTCGCCTTTCGCGCCCACGATCGCCCTCAATCGGTGGCCGAATGGCGTCCCGAGTTCGACGTGACGCCCGTGACTTTGGTGAAATCCGCCGCCGGCGAATCGACAACGGCGCCGGTCACTCCGCCCGCGGCCGAACCACGAACCGTTTTGATGAGCACCGCCGGGGAGGTGAAGACCGTCCTGCAGCCGCGGCCTGATCAAGGCGGTGAAGCGGGCGGCGCGCAGGTGCCGCCGAGCGAGGCGGAGACGGTGGCCCGGCCGCCTTCCGCCGCCAATACGCCGGTCCCACCCGCGCTGGCGCGGCGCACGCGGCGCCTGCAGCCGCACATGACCTATCGTGTGGCGTTGCTGATTGCGATTGTGATCGCGCTGGCGGTCCCCGCCTACAAATTTTTCGCCCCCGGCGGCCCTGAGGAGAACGTGCCGGCGGCGACGACGACCGCCACCACGGCGCCCCCGCCGGTGCTAACCGCCACGCCCCCCGCCGAAGGGACCCGGCCTCCCGTCGCCGCCGTCCCCGACCATCCGGTGCCGCCCCCCGTCCCCGGCGGCGCGACGATGCCGCCACCGGCGCCGGCGCAATCCCCCGACCAGCAGCGGGCGCAAAAGATTGCCGCCCTGCTCGCCGCGGCGCGTGCCGACATCAACGCGCTGCGGCTGACCACGCCCAAGGAGGACAACGCCTTCGACAACTACCTGCAGGTGCTGGCGCTCGACTCCGGCAACGCCGAAGCGCAAAAGGGGATCACCGCCATCGCCCAGAAGTATGTGGAACTGACCTACCGCGATCTGGACGGCAACAATCCCACCCGCGCGGAGACGTACCTCAAAAAAGCCGAGGAGATCGCGCCGCAGGCGGATTTCGTCAAGGATGCGCGCAAGACTTTCGACGCCAGGCGCAATCCGCCGCCGCCGGCCTCCGCCGCCGGGGAAAAACCGAAGGAGGAAACCGAATCACTGAAGGACAAGGCCGCCGATTTCAAGCAGCGCTTCGAAGACTTCCTGAAGTCGCAGCCGCCGGCGCAGAAAACCCGCGCCGATGAAATGCGCGAGCGCCTCGGAGGCAGCCATTGAGATCGCCATCGGGGGAGGGGGCGGCGGGCGCGATCAACCCCCCTGCCGGTCGGGACGATAAAGCTCGTAGGCCTTGGCGTATTCCATGATGCGGGCCACCTCCCGCACGAAGGCTTCGTCGTAGCCCGCGCGCTCCAGGAGATAAAATCCCATTTCCATGCCGCTGGCGATGCCGCCGCCTGTGATGATGCGCCCGGCGTCGACGATGCGGGCACGCGAAATTTTCGCCGCGGGCGCGATCTCGGCCAGCCGGTCGATGGGCACCCTGCCCATGTTCGAGGCCTCGATTCGATCGGGCTCCTTGCGGTTGGTCGCCGGCAGGCCATCGAGCAGTCCCATCTGACCGTAGATCCAGCTGCCCGTGCACACGCTGGTCAACAGCGTCGCCTCCGGCAGTTCCTGGATGTAGCGGTGCAGATTGGCGTTGTAGGTTTCCTGGCGCGTGCCGAGGCCACCGGGAATGAGAAAGGCATCCATCGCGGGATGATCCGCGAAAGCGTAATTGGGCAGCACGGTGAATCCAGCCTGCGTCTGCACCGGGCGCAGACTCTCCGCGATCAAAAAGGCATCGAGCGACGGATCGAGGCGGCGCGCCACGGAGAAGACCCCATACGGCGCGGCGAAATCCACGATCTCCGCGTCCTTGAACACGTACACTCCGAGCCGGAATCCGGGCTTGTGCGACATCATTACCCTCCCTTCGCTGTTCATCGTCTCAATGTTTGCACGAACCCGGCCGGGGGGAAAGCGGTGGCCTCGGGAATCACCGCCCACCCCGTCTCCCGCCGCGGGCCCAGGCCGCCTGCATCAGGTGCGGATCAACCACGGACTTCCGCGCCCTTCCCGCCGGGAATGAGGGAGGAATCCGGCACATGGATGCCGGACGCGATCTTCTGGCATGATTGGCGCGCCACTGCGCGGAGGACCCGGCATGAGCGGCCCCAAAACCGTCACCAAGACGCTGGGGGGCGAAACCATCATCGAGATGCTGATCGAGGGCCTGCAACGCAACGCCGGCGATCGTGAGATCCGCGGCCTGATACGGGAAATCCGCGCCAGGGGCTTCAAGCGCCGCCATGTGCCCGCCAAGGTGGAAAAAAACCATCGGCGCCGCGGCGCGCCTCAAGCAATTGAGCGGAGGTTCAAAATCCCCCGGGCCGCCGCAGCGGCAAGCCCTGCAAGGAGTCCAGGCCCGTGTTCAGTGCGAGTGCGGGGCGATGCAGTTCAATGTCTCCAGGCGGGGAACGATCAAGCGCTCCCGGCGTTCCAGTTCCGCCGCCCGCGGCGTGATCAGCCCGTCCAGCAACCGCTGGACGCTCTGGGGGTATTGCCGTTCCCTGGAGAAATAAAGCAGACCGTGCAGCGCCATGAGTTCACGGCGCAACAGATCAGTGGGATCATTGCTGGCGTTGTTCATGCCGGCCACCTCCTCGTCAGGGGACGGGGAGGATCATGCCCGCCAAATTTTACAGCTTCGTGAAACCCGCGGGACTCAGCCGCCGCGCCGGCGGGATTGGACTCCGCATCAGGCCGGGCCGGAGCCCCCCGTCGCCGGCACTGTAACGGCGCCGCGGATCCGCTGATTCGTTCCGCGCCGTTCGACGAACCAGCGGATGACGGAGTAAAACACCGGCGTCAGCATGAGACCGAAGAAGGTCACGCCCAGCATGCCGAAGAATACCGGCGTGCCCAGCGCCTGGCGCATCTCCGCGCCGGCGCCGGTGGAAAGCATGAGCGGCACCACGCCCATGACGAAGGCGAACGAGGTCATAAGGATCGGCCGCAGCCGCAGCCTGCAGGCCTCCAGGGCGGCCTCGACGCGCGACAGTCCCTGATCCTGGCGCGCCTTGGCGAACTCGACCAGCAGGATGGCGTTCTTGCTCGCCAGTCCCACCAGCACCAGGAGCGCCACCTGCGTGAAGATGTTGTTGTCGCCATGGCGCAGATCGACGCCGGCCAGCGCGCACATGATCGTCATTGGCAGGATGAGGATCACCGACAGCGGCAGCGACCAGCTCTCGTAGAACGCCGACAGCACCAGGAACACCAGCAGCGTGGACAGCGCGAACACGTACAGCGCGATGTTGCCGGCGAGGATTTGCAGGTAACTCAACTCCGTCCACTCGAATCCCATCGACACCGGCAGTTCGCGCCTGGCGAGATTTTCCATGATGGCCACCGCCTGGCCGGAGCTGTAGCCCGGCGCGGGCGCGCCGTTGATCTCGATGGCCGGGTAGGTGTTGTAGCGCACGATGCGATCCGGGCCGCTGATCTCCTCCAGGTGCAGCAGCCCGCCCAGCGGCACCATCTCCCCGCGGCTGTTGCGAACCTTGAGCTGGCGGATGTCGTCCGCCCGCATGCGGAAGGGCGCGTCCGCCTGCGCCGTCACCTGGTAGGTGCGGCCGAACAGGTTGAGGTCGTTGACGTACAGCGAGCCCAGATAGATCTGCAGGGTGTCGAAAATGTCCGACAGCGGGATGCCCTGCGACTTGGCCTGCACACGATCGATGTCGGCGTAAATCTGCGGCTCGTTGTTCTGCACGCTGGTGAACAGGCCGACCACGCCGCGCTCGCGATGGCCGGCCTCGATGAGCTTCTGGACCGCGGCATACAGGCGATCCTGCCCCTCGGCGGCGCGGTCCTGCACCTGCAGCTTGAAACCGCCCAGACTGCCCAGACCGAGGATGGGCGGCGGCGGGAACACGCCGATGAAGGCGTCCTGGATGACGCCCAGCTTCTGATTCAGCGAACTCAGGATGCGCCCGAGCGTCTCGCCGCGCTCCACCCGCTCGTGGAAATCCCTGAGCGGCACGAAGATGGTGCCGGCGTTGGGCGTGTTGGCGAAACTGACGACGGAAAATCCGGGGAAGGCCACGGCGCCGGCGACGCCCGGCTCCGAAAGGATGATGTCGGAGGCGCGGCGGACCACGGCCTCGGTGCGATCGAGCGACGCGGCGGGTGGCAGTTGCGCGTAGACCACGAGGTAGCCCTTGTCCTGCGCCGGGATGAAGCCCGCGGGGACGCGCTGGGTCTCGAGGAAGGTGAGCACCAGCAGGCCGGCGTACACCAGCAGCACCACCACGGCCAGCCGCAGCAGGCGGCCCACCAGCGCGGCGTAGAGGCTCGATCCGAACCGGAAGGCCATGTTGAAAATCCGGAAGAACCACCCCAGGAACAGGTTCATGACCCGGGTCGGCAGATCAGGCCTGTCGACGTGCGACTTGAGCAGCAGGGCGGCCAGCGCCGGACTCAGGGAAAGCGAGTTGAAGGTCGAGATGATCGTCGAGGCGGCGATGGTCAGCGCGAACTGCTTGTAGAACTGGCCGTTGATGCCGGTGATGAACGCGGCCGGTACGAACACGGCGATGAGCACGAGCGCGATGGCGATGATGGGGCCGCTGACCTCGTTCATCGCCTGCCGCGTCGCGTCGCGCGGCGACTGGCCCGAGGCGATGTGGCGCTCCACGTTTTCCACCACCACGATGGCGTCGTCGACGACGATGCCGATGGCGAGGATGAGCCCGAACAACGACAGCGTGTTGATCGAGAAGCCCATCGCCGCCATCACGCCGAAGGTGCCGACGATGGACACCGGCACCGCCAGCAGCGGGATGATGGCGGCGCGCCAGGTCTGCAGGAAGACCAGCACCACGATGACGACCAGCGTCAGGGCCTCGAAAAAGGTGTGGACCACGGCGTCGATGGATTGCTGCACAAACACCGTCGTGTCGTAGACGATGCGGTAATCGATGCCCTCCGGGAAGCGGCTCTTGAGCCTCGCCATCAACTGCTTGATGTCGGCGGCGGTGGCCAGGGCGTTGGCGCCGGATCGCAGCGAGATCGGTATGGCGGCGGCCGGCTCGTTGTTGAGCAGGCTGCGCAGCGAATAGCGGCTGGCGCCCAGCTCGATGCGCGCCACGTCGCGCAGCCGCGTCACCTGCCCCGCCTGCCCGTACTTGACGATGATGTTGCCGAAATCCTCCACCGTGGTGAGACGTCCGCGGGTGGTGACCGTGAACTGGAAGGAAACCGAATTGTCGGCGGGCGACTGGCCGACCACGCCGGCGGCCACCTGGACGTTTTGTTCGCGCACGGCGTTGACGATGTCCGTGGCGGTCAGGTTCAGGGCCGCGATCTTTCCGGGATCCAGCCACAGGCGCATGCTGTAATCGCCGGCGCCGAAGATGCGCGCGTCGCCGACACCCGGCAGGCGCAGCAGTTCGTTGCGGATGTTGAGCAACGCGTAGTTCGACAGGTACAACTGGTCGTAGCGTTTCGACGGCGATATGAGATGGATGACCAGCAGGATGTCCGGTGAACGCTTGGCGGTGGTGACGCCGAGGCGGCGCACATCCTCCGGCAGCCTGGGCAGCGCGTTGGAGACCCGGTTCTGCACCTGCATCTGGGCGATGTCGAGATTGGTGCCGATGTCGAAGGTCAGCGTGAGCTGCATCTGCCCGTCCGATGTCGATTGCGAGGACATGTACAGCAGCCCCTCCACGCCGTTGATCTCCTGCTCGATGGGCGTGGCCACCGTCTCGGCGATGACCCTGGGGTTGGCGCCCGGGTAGGACGCCGTCACCACGATGGTCGGCGGAACCACCTCCGGATACTGGGCGATGGGCAGCAGGATCATCGACAGGCCGCCGAGCAGCGTGATCACCGCCGACAGCACCAGGGCAAAGATGGGCCGATCGATGAAAAAATGCGCCAGTCTCATGGGGCGCGCTTAATTCCCGGCGCTGGTGGACGCGTGCGACGCAGCCGCCTGGGCGACGAATTCCGTCATGGTGGTCCGTTGGGGGGTGACGGGCGCGCCCGGCCGGGCGCGCTGCAGGCCGTTGACGATGATCCAGTCGCCGGCCTCGATGCCGGATTTGATCACGCGCAGGCCGTCGATGTCGGCGCCCAGCTGCACGGGGCGGTATTCGACGATGTGCCTGTCGTTCACCACCATCAGATATTGCTGGCCCTGATCGATGCTGACGGCGCGCTCCGTGACCAGCAGCGCGGGATACTTGCCGCTGCCCGGCACGCGCACCCTGACGAAAAAGCCGGCGCTCAATTGATCGTCGGCGTTGGCGAAAACGGCGCGGGCGCGCACGGTGCCGGTGTTCGGATCGAGGCGCGGCTCGACGTAATCGATGTAGCCCTGGTGCGGGAAGCCGTGCTCATCGGCCAGCGCCATCTCGACGGGGATGTGCACGAAGCGGGCGCTTTCACGCTTGCCCTCGCGCGCCAGCCGGCGGTACTTCAGGACCGAGCGCTCGTCGGCGTCGATGTAGGCGTAGATGGGATCGATGGACACGAGCACCGCCAGCAGCGTGGCCTCGTTGCCGCCGCCATTGATGAGATTGCCGGGGGTGACCAGCTCGCGCGAGATGCGGCCGTTGATGGGGGCGCGGATCTCGGTGAACTCCAGATTGAGCCTGGCCAGCTCCAGCGCCGCGCCGTCCGCGCGCACCGCGGCCTCGGCCTCCTGCAGTTCGCGGCTGCGCACGTCGAGCTGCTCCTCGGGCAGCACGTGGGTGCTGAACAGGCGTCTGGCGCGCTCCAGTTCGCTTTTCGCCAGCGCCAGCCGGGCGCCGGCCTGCTCCAGCGTGGCCTGCGCCTGTTCCACCTCGGCGCGGTACGGGCGTTGATCGATGACGAACAGCAGATCGCCCTTCTGCACCTTCCTGCCGGCCTCGAACAGCACCTTGTCCAGGTAGCCGCTGACGCGGGCGCGGATCTCCACCGTTTCCGCCGCGTCCAGGCGGCCGGTGTATTCATCCCATTCCACGACCTCCCGCTGCACGGGCTGGGCCACGGTCACGGCCGGTGGCGGCGGCGCGCCGGCCGGCGCCGGTGTGTCCGCCGCGCGGCTGCATCCGGCCAGCCAGACGCCGGCCAGCAGGCTCAGCAGTCCGTGCACGGAGAAAACAAAACGCCCGGAATTCATCACCATACGGCTCCCGTTGGGATTAAAAGGACGCGTATTGTACCCGTTCTAATTGTTAAAACTATTGCGGGCATGCCGCGACTGGGCACCCGGCGGCGCAGGCGGGTATTTAGAACTTCATGTCCTCAAAAAAATTCCTCACGCCATCCAGCCACGAGCTGGTCTTGGGACTGTGCCTGCCGTCCGTGCCCTCCAATGAGCGCCCGAACTGCTGCAACAGCTCCTTCTGCTGGCGGTTGAGATTGACCGGCGTTTCCACCGTCACCCGGCAGAGCAGATCGCCCACGCCGCTGCCGCGCACGGAACGCACGCCCTTGCCGCGCAGCCTGAACACGCGCCCGGTCTGCGTCTCCGGAGGGATCTTGAGCATGACACGTCCATCCAGCGTCGGCACGTCCAGCTCGCCGCCCAGCGCCGCCGTCACGAAACTGATCGGCACCTCGCAGTGCAAATCCTCACGCTCGCGGCGGAAGATCGGATGTTCCTTGACGTGCACGATGACGTAGAGATCTCCGGGCGGGCCGCCGTGCTCCCCGGCCTCGCCCTCGCCGGTCAGCCGGATGCGATCGCCGTTGTCCACCCCCGCCGGCACCTTGACCGAATGGGTCTTGTGATCGCGCACCCGCCCGTGACCGTTGCACGCGGGACACGGGTCGCGAATGATCTGTCCCGCCCCCCGGCAGCGGGGGCAGGTCTGTTGTATCGAGAAGAAGCCCTGGCTCATGCGCACCTGGCCGTGGCCCTGGCAGGTGTCGCAGGTCGTGGGCTGGGTCCCGGCCCGCGCCCCCGTGCCGTGGCACGCGCTGCATTCCTTCACGGTGGGCGTGCGAATCTTGACGGTGGTGCCGAACACCGCCTCCTCAAGCGTCAGCTCCAGATCGTACTGGAGATCGGCGCCGCGGGTGACGCGCGGCCCGCGGCGGGCGCCGCCGGCGCCGAAAATATCCCCGAAGACCGATTCGAAGATGTCGCCGAAACCGCCCATGCCGGCGCCGCCGAAGCCGGCGGTGGCGGAGGGATCGACGCCGGCGTGACCGAATTGGTCATAGGCGGCGCGCTTGCGCGCGTCGCTCAAGACCTCGAAGGCCTCCTTGACCTCCTTGAATTTCTCCTCGGCCTGCTTGTTTCCCGGGTTGCGATCCGGGTGGAGTTTCATCGCCAGCCGGCGATAGGCCTTCTTGATGTCCTCCTCCGAGGCGTTGCGCGCCACGCCCAGCAGTTCGTAGTAGTCCTTTTTCGCCATATCTCAATTCAGCATGGGTCACGACAAAAAACGACGAAGGGGCGAGAAGTCGCCGCTTCCCACCCCTCGCGCCACGCACTGCAACTCTGCTCTTACGGCTTCTTGTCGTCCTTGACCTCTTCGAAGTCGGCATCGACGACGTTGCCCTCCCTGGCCTTGGCGGCGCCCTCGCCGCCCGGCGCCGGGCCGCCGGCGGTGGCGGATTCCGCCGCCTGCTTGTAGGCGCGCTCGGCAATCCTGCCCGACAGCTCCATCAGCCGTTGCGACTTCGCCTCGATGGCCGCCTTGTCGTCACCGTCCATGACCTTCTTCAATTCCTCGATGGCCGCCTCGATGTCCTTCCTCTCGCCCTCCGCGACCTTGCCGCCGAGCTCCTTCAGCGACTTCTGCGCCGCGTGGATCAGATTATCGGCGTGATTGCGGGCGTTGACCAGTTCGTGGAACTTCTTGTCCTCGGCCGCATGCGCCTCGGCGTCCTTGACCATGCGCTTGATCTCGTCCTCCGAGAGGCCCGAGGAGGCCTTGATGACGATGGACTGCTGCTTGCCGGTGGCCTTGTCCTTCGCCGACACGTTGAGGATGCCGTTGGCGTCGATGTCGAAGGTGACCTCGATCTGCGGCATGCCGCGCGGCGCCGGCGGAATGTCCGTGAGATCGAAGCGGCCCAGCGACTTGTTGGCCGCGGCGCGCTCGCGCTCGCCCTGCAGCACGTGCACCGTCACCGCCGTCTGGCCGTCCTCGGCGGTGGAGAATATCTGCTGCGCCTTGGTCGGGATGGTGGTGTTCTTCTCGATGAGCTTGGTCATCACGCCGCCCAGCGTCTCGATGCCGAGCGACAGCGGCGTGACGTCGAGCAGCAGCACGTCCTTGACGTCGCCGCCCAGCACGCCGCCCTGGATCGCCGCGCCGACCGCCACCGCCTCGTCGGGGTTGACGTCCTTGCGCGGCTCCCTGCCGAACAGGTTCCTGACGACCTCCTGCACCTTGGGCATGCGCGTCTGGCCGCCGACCAGGATCACCTCGCCGATGTCGGAGGGCGCCACCCCCGCGTCCTTCATCGCGATCTTGCACGGCTCGATGGTCTTGTTGATCAGGTCCTCGACCAGCGACTCAAGCTTGGCCCGCGTCATCTTGACGTTGAGGTGCTTGGGGCCGCTGGCGTCGGCGGTGATGTACGGCAGGTTGACGTCGGTCTGCTGGCTCGAGGACAGCTCGATCTTGGCCTTCTCCGCCGCCTCCTTCAGGCGCTGGAGGGCCAGCGGATCGTTGTGCAGATCGAAGCCGTATTCCTTCTTGAACTCGTCGCACAGGTAGTCGATGACGCGCAAATCGAAGTCCTCGCCGCCGAGAAATGTGTCGCCGTTGGTGGACAGCACCTCGAACTGCTTCTCGCCGTCCACGTCGGCGATTTCAATGATCGAGATGTCGAACGTGCCGCCGCCCAGGTCATAGACCGCGATCTTGCGTTCACCCTTGCCGGCCTTGTCGAGGCCGAAGGCGAGCGCGGCCGCCGTCGGCTCGTTGATGATGCGCTTGACCTCGAGCCCGGCGATGCGACCGGCGTCCTTGGTCGCCTGCCGCTGGGAATCGTTGAAATAGGCCGGCACCGTGATGACGGCGTCGGTCACGGGATGGCCGAGATAATCCTCGGCGGTCTTTTTCATCTTCATGAGCACGCGCGCGGAAATCTCCGGCGGCGCCATTTTCCTGCCGTTGACCTCCACCCAGGCGTCGCCGTTGTCGGCGGGGACGATCTTGTAGGGCACCATGCCGATGTCCTTCTGCACCATGTCCTCGCTGTACTTGCGGCCAATCAGGCGCTTGACGGCAAACAGGGTGTTCTTGGGATTGGTGACCGCCTGGCGCTTGGCCGACTGCCCCACCAGCACCTCGCCGTCGTTGGTGAAGGCGACGATGCTGGGGGTGGTGCGCATGCCCTCGCTGTTCTCAATGACCTTGGGCTTGCCGCCTTCGAGGATGGCGACGCAGGAATTGGTCGTGCCTAAATCAATGCCGATAATCTTGGACATGCCGTGTTCTCCATCATCAAGCCGGGGTTGCCGGTAAACATGGGGGCAATCGTGTATTTTTCAAGCCGTGGCCGGCCTTCGGGTGGTTTTGCATCACCCGGCCTCCGCCCTGGCGCGGGCCACGATCACCATCGCCGGCCGCAGCAGCCGGCCGTTCAGCGTATAGCCCTTCTGCACCACGGTGAGCACGGTGCCGGGTTCGGCGCTGGATTCCTGCATGCTGATGGCCTGGTGCAGTTCGGGGTTGAACTTCTCGCCCAGTGGGCAAACTTCGGCGACATTGAGCTTCTCCAGCGCGGTGTTGAACAGCTTCAGCGTCAATTCCATGCCCGCGCGCAGGCCGGCAGGCTCGTCAGACGCCGGCGCCGTCGCCAGGCCCAGCTCCATGCTGTCCTTGACCGGCAGCATTTCCAGGATCAGGCGCTCCTGCCCGTATTTATGGGCATTCTCGACGTCCCGCTCGGTGCGTTTGCGCAGGTTGTCCATCTCCGCCCGCAGCCGCAGCACGTCGTTTTGGTAGCCGGCCGCCTTGGACCGCCATTCCTCAACCTCGCGGGCCAGGGCCTCGCTGTCCGGCCCTTCCTCCACCGCGGCCGGGGGATCCGCCGCAGGGCGCGCCTCTTCCGCGCCCCCGGGCCGGGCTTCATGCGCCGCGGCCGCGCCGGCGGCGATCTCGGTCAACTGCTTCTTGTCCTTAACCACGATGACTCCAGAGCAATCAAAAAGTTAATGTGAACCCGCGGATGACGCACAGAGCGGGAAATATGGGGGCCGCAGGCTTGAAATTCAAGCCGTGGCGCATGCTTTACGTCAGCGTTTTAAGCGCCGCGCCAAGAACCTTGGCGGTCAAGTCCACCAGCGGCACCACCCGCTCGTAGGGCATGCGGGTGGGCCCGATCACGCCCAGCACGCCGATGACCTTGTCCTCGCTGCCGTAGGGCGCGGTCACCACGCTGTAATCGTTTAGCACCTCGTAGCCGGATTCCTCGCCGATGAAGATCTGCACCCCATGGGCGTTCACGGCCTGGTCAAGCAGGTGCAGGATGTCGCGCTTCTGGTTGAAGGCCTCGAAGATCTGCCGCAGTTTTTCGATGTTCGACAGGTCATTGATCGCCATCAGGTTGGTCTGTCCGCTGACCACGTATTCGTCGCCGGATTTTTCCGCCACCAGGGCCTTTTCCGCCATCTCGATGGCGGCCTGCATGTGCCGGTCCAGTTCGGCGCGATTGCGCGCCATCTCCCGCAACAAACCCTCGCGCACCTGCATGAGGTCCCGTCCGGCAAAGGCCTGGTTGAGGTAATTCGCCGCCTGCTCCAGCTCGGAGGCGCTGTAGGCGCGGGCGGTGTGGATGATGCGGTTCTGCACCTCCTGCTCGTTCACGATCAGGATGGCCAGCACGCGGTTGTCCGACAACGGCAGGAACTCCACCTGCCGCAGCGCCCGCTGCTCCACCCGCGGGATCATCACCACGCTGGCGAGCTTGGTGATCTCCGACAGCATGTCGGAGGTCTTGTGCAGCAATTTTTGCACGTCCGCCTCGTGCTGCAAATCGCCGTGGATGCGCTCCACCACCTCCGCCGACGGGACGCGCATGGTCATCACGCTGTCGACGAACAACCGGTAGCCGAGCACCGTCGGCACGCGGCCTGCGGAGGTGTGCGGCGCGTGAATCAACCCCATGTCCTCGAGGTCGGCCATGACGTTGCGGATGGTCGCCGGGCTCAAGGTCAGATTCGCCTCGCGCGCGAGCGTGCGCGACCCCACCGGCTGGCCCTCGGCGATATAGCGCTCGACGAGCAGCCTGAACAGGTGCAGGGCCCGCTCCGAGAGCGCGCCGGGCGCGGGGGGACGGTGAATGGGACTTCCTGACATATACATTTTTGAATTTAGCACTCCGCCCCGGCGAGTGCAAAAACCAGCCGGACGCGCCCGTGCTTTGAGATGAATACCGGGAAATGCTAAGGTGAAATCGGCGCCCACCGCGTTCCCCCGTCATGTTCAAACGCATCGGACTGTACGCCAAGCCGGACGATCCGCTCATCCTGCCCGCGCTGCAGGCGGTGATGGCCTGCCTCAAGCGGCGGCGGCTGGAAACCGTGCTGGACGAGACCAGCGCCGGCCTTCTCGGCGGCGCCGCCGGCCGCCTGGCGGGCGGGGATTGCGATCTGGTGATCGTCGTCGGCGGCGACGGCACGCTGCTCGGCGCCGCCCGCGCCCTCTATCAGGACGACGCCCGCCTGCTCGGCGTCAACCTGGGCCGCCTGGGGTTCCTGGCCGATCTCACCCCCGACGGCCTGCCCCAGCAACTGGACGCGATCCTCGACGGCTCCTACGTGGAAGAACAGCGCCACCTGCTGCGCTGCGAAGTGATTCGCGGCGGACGGGGGATCGCCGAGAGCCACGCCATGAACGACGTCGTGATCCAGAAATGGAACACCGCCCGGTTGATCACGCTGGGCACGACCATCGACGGGCGCCTGCTGCACAATCAGCGCTCGGACGGGATGATCATCGCCACCCCCACCGGCTCCACGGCCTACGCCGTGTCCGGCGGCGGTCCGATCCTGCATCCCGGCCTGCCGGCCTGGGTGATCGTGCCCATCTGCCCACACACCCTGACCCAGCGCCCCATCGTGGTGGCCGACAGCAGCCGGATCGAGGTCACCATCCACACCCGCAGCCTGGGCGACGCCCATCTCAACTGCGACGGCGAGGACTTGTGCGCCCTGCAACCCGGCGACCGGGTGGTCATCACCAAGCACAGCCGCAGCATCAGACTCATTCATCCCGCCGGCCATGATCATTACGCGACGCTCAGGGCCAAGCTGCACTGGGGCACCGACCCGTGTTAGAAAAGCCGCGGCACCTCCACGTTTCCCCGGCCCTGTAAAGCCATGCTGCGTTACCTGTCGATAAAAAATTTCGCGTTGATCGCGGAAGTGGAGATGGAATTCGGTCCCGGCATGACCGTGTTCACCGGCGAGACCGGCGCCGGCAAGTCCATCCTGGTGGAGGCGCTGGGCCTGGCGCTCGGCGATCGGGCGGACAGCACGCTGGTGCGCACCGGCGCCGAGCAGGCCAGCGTCAACGCCGTGTTCACGCCGCCGGCCGGCGGGGAATTCCGGGCGTGGCTCACGGAACAGGGCGTGGAGGCGGTGGATGACGAGATCATCCTCAAGCGCCAGTTCGGCGTTGACGGCCGCTCGCGCGCCTTCATCAACGGCGGCCCCGTGTCCCTGCAAACGCTGCGCGCGGTGGGCGAGCGGCTGGCCGATATTCACGGCCAGAACGAGCACCATGCCCTGTTGCGCCGCGAGGTGCAGCGCGATTTGCTCGACGATTACGCCGGCCACCCGGAACTCATGGAGCGCGTGGCGGCGGCCTGCCGCCGGGTGCGCGAGACGGAGCGGGCGCTCAAGGAAATCGACGCGCTCACCACCGGCGAGCGCGAACTGGAGCTGCTGCGCTACCAATTTGATGAATTGCGCAATCTCAAGCTGACGCCCGAGGAAATCCTGCGCGTGGAGAGCGAGCACAAGCGACTGGCGCACGCCGGGCGGCTGATGGAGGGCGTCCGGCAGGCGCTCTCGGCCCTGAACGAGGAGGATGCCTGCGCCGAGGTGGCCCTGGAGCGCACCCGCATCGAGCTGCAGGCGCTCGCCAGACTCGATCCCGCCATCGACGAAGTCGCCGCCCTGCTGGATCAGGCCCTGATCCCGCTGCGCGAGGCCGGCCACTGGCTGCGCCGGTACCTCGAGCGCCTCGACGCCGATCCCGACACCGTGCGGCAGCTCGACGACACGCTGGGCCGGCTGCACGACCTGGCGCGCAAGCACCGCGTGCGCATGGAGGAACTGCCGGCGCAGATGGCGCAGATCGAGCAGCGCCTGCAACTGCTGGAGCACCACACCGAGCACCGGGAAAAGCTGAGCCGCGAGCTCGACGCGGCCCGCAAGGATTACCAGGACGCCGCGCTGGCGTTGCACGAGAGCCGCGCCAGGGCCGCCAGGAAGCTCGCCAGGGCCGTGGCCGACGGCCTGCAGGATCTCGGCATGCCCGGCGGGCGCTTCGCCGTCGACGTCACGCCGGAGGAGGAGACGGTGAGCCCGCAGGGCGGCGATCGCGTGGAATTCATGGTCAGCGCCAATCCCGGCCAGCCGTTGAAGCCCATGACCAGGGTCGCCTCCGGCGGCGAACTGTCGCGCATCAGCCTCGCCGTGCAGGTCATCTGCGCGCGGCACCAGACCGCGCCGACGCTCGTGTTCGACGAGGTGGACGTCGGCATCGGCGGCGGCGTGGCCGAGATCGTCGGCCGCCTGCTGCGCCGTCTGGCCGGGCGCGGCCAGGTGCTCTGCGTCACGCACCTGCCGCAGGTGGCGGCGCAGGCGCATCAGCACCTGCAAATCCAGAAGCGCATCGCCAAAAACGACACCCGCGTGGAAATCAGGCCGCTCAAGAAGGATGAGCGCGTGCAGGAAATCGCGCGCATGCTGGGCGGCATGACCATCACGCCGCAGACCGTCGAGCACGCCAGGACCATGCTCGAACTGGCCGCCGCCTGATCCGCGTTCATATCTCACCGGGATTTGCATAGTTAATCAGCGTGCGGCCCGGCCTCGTGCATCGCAAATCCCCCCTTCGCCCCCCTTTGAAAAAGGGGGGGTGGGGGGATTTGATGTCACCAGCCACCGAGGCGCGTCACCTTCACCGATTTCGCGTGCATCAGTAATGGGACGCTGGCGGCCGCCCCCACCCCAATCCTCCCCCTACATCACCGCGGCGGGTTTTCAGGCCCTGCAGGCGGAACTCAAAGGCTTGTGGGAGCGCCGCGCCGGCGTCACGAAGCATCTGGCGGCGGCGGCGGCCGAGGGCGACCGCTCGGAGAATGCCGAGTACATCTATCGCAAAAAGGAGTTGCGCGAAATCGACCGGCGCATCCGCTACCTGCAAAAACGCCTGCCGGCGCTCAAGGTCATCGCCCAGGCGCCGGCGGACGTGGAGCGCGTGTATTTCGGCGCCTGGGTCATCCTCGAGGCGGAGGACGGCTCGACACAGGTTCACCGCATCGTCGGGGCCGATGAGACCGGCGGTGAAAGGAACCATCTGAGCGTGGATTCCCCGCTGGCCCGGCAACTGCTGAAGAAAACGCCAGGGGAGGAAGTGGTGGTCAAGACCGGGCACACCAGCCGTCGCTACCGGCTTCTTGAGGTCACCTACGAACCGCCGCCCCACGGCCGCCGATAGCCCGGCCCCCGCGCGGTTGTGCAGCGCGGATCATCCGCAGGCGGAAACCGCGGGTTAGGGCTGTGTTCATATATCGTCTATACTGATGGTCCTGGAGACATCTCCGACCTGTAATCAATACAACGACGATAAAAGCAAGCCACAAGCCGCTTCACAATGAACGGACTGAGAAATCTGGAAAACAGCACCCTGGCCAAGTATCAGGTCATCAAGGAGATTGGCAGGGGCAACATGGGCAAGGTCTATCTCGGCCACGATCCCTTCGTCGACCGGCCGGTGGCGATCAAGGTTGCGGACCAGGATCGGCTGGCCTCCATGGAGGACGGCGACCTCTACAAAAAACTCTTTTTCAACGAGGCCCAGGCGGCGGGGATGCTGAAGCATCCCAACATCACCGGCATCTACGACGCCGGCGCCAATGACGGCGTGTATTACATCGTCATGGAATACGTGCACGGCGGCCAGACGCTGGAGCACTACTGCGATCCCCACAACCTGCTGCCGCTCAACGAGGTGATTACCATCACCTACAAGTGCGCCGTGGCGCTGGACTACGCCCACAAGAAGGGGGTCATCCACCGCGACATCAAGCCGCGCAACATCCTCATCACCGAGGATCACGACGTCAAAATCACCGACTTCGGCATCGCCGTGCTGCCGGAGGACCTCGGCAGCACCATGGTCAACCACGCCGGCTCGCCGCTGTACATGTCGCCGGAGCAGATCCAGGATCAGGACGTCACGCCGCAGACCGATATTTTCGCGCTGGGGCTGGTGGTCTATGAACTGCTGACCGGCCATCACCCGTTTCAATCCAACAACATCGAGGCCATACAGCATCTCATCCTGAACGGCGCCATTCCGCCGATCAAAAACTACCGCCCGGACGTCCCCGATGTCCTGGAGCGCATCGTCCATCGCGCGCTGGCCCGCGAAGCGCGCCTGCGCTACAAGTCCGCCATGGACATGGCCGGCGATTTGAGCCTCGTGTTCGATTTCATCCAGCCGGCCAGGGAATCGATCACCAAGCAGGAAAAATTCAACGCCGTCCGGGCGCAGGATTTCTTCCGCGATTTCACCGACAACGAAATCTGGGAGTTGATCAACGCCAGCCAGTGGCTGGACCTGCCCGCCAAGAGCAGCGTCATCGTCGAGGGCGACGTGGACAAGTCCTTCTACGTCATCCTCTCCGGCGTGGTGGAGGTCATGAAATCCGGCGTTTACGTGGACACGCTGGTGAGCGGCGACTGCTTCGGCGAGATGGGTTTCGTCTCCGGACGCGAGCGCACCGCCAGCATCACGACGCGCGAGCCCAGCACCTTGATCAAGGTCCACGCGGCCCAGATTGAGCGCACCTCGCTCAACTGCCAGTTGCGCTTTCACAAGCTGTTCCTGCATACCCTGATCGCGCGCCTGTCGCGTGCGACCGACCGCATCGTCCGCACCGGCCAGCAGCCGGCGGTTCATGAACCGTCAACCCACGCCTCCTAAGCGCCCGGCGGCGCCCCGTCCGGCGGACGTGAAATCCGCACCGGTGGAAGGCATGGTGCCGCCCGTTCAATCGGCGCAACCGGAGGGCAGGCTGACGCAGGAGCGGCTGCTCTCCTGGCTGCTCGCCGACAAGCTCATCGGCCTGCAACAGGTGGAACAGCTGCGCGTCTCGCAGCCCGGCCGCGGCGAGGACACCCGTCATCCGCTCATCCGCATCGGCGAACAGGGCTGGGTCAGCGCGACGCATCCCCCCTTCCCCTTGAGCCTCGAACGCCTGACGCGCTGGCTGGCGGAAAAGGTCGGACTGCCCTATGTGCGCATCGACCCGCTCAAGATCGACGTCGAGGCGGTGACCAAGCTCGTGTCGCAGGCCTACGCGCAACGCTTCCGCTTCCTGCCCATCGAAGTGGACGCGGAGAACGTCACGGTGGCGACCGCCGAGCCGTACCTGCGCGAGTGGGAGCTGGAGCTCTCGCGCATCCTGCAACGCAAGATCAGGCGCGTCATCGCCAACCCCAAGGACATCAACCGCTACCTCACGGAGTTTTACGGCGTCAGCCGCTCCATCTTCGGCGCCACGCGGGCCTCCACCGAGGGATCGGTGGTCACCAATTTCGAGTCGCTGACCGAACTCGGCAAGGTCGGCGAGCCGGACGCCAACGATCAACACATCGTCCATCTGGTCGACTGGCTGCTGCAATTCGCCTTCGAGCAGCGCGCCAGCGACATCCACGTCGAGCCCAGGCGCGAGCTGTCCCGCATCCGCTTCCGCATCGACGGCATGCTGCACCAGGTGCACGAGCTGCCGACGCCGATCGTCACCGCCATCACCAGCCGTCTGAAGTCGCTGGGCCGCATGGACGTCGCCGACAAGCGCCGCCCGCAGGACGGCCGCGTCAAGACCAAGACGCCGGCGGGCAAGGAGGTGGAGATGCGTTTGTCCACCATGCCGACCACCTTCGGCGAGAAACTGGTGCTGCGCATCTTCGACCCGCAGGTGCTGAGCCGCAGCTTCGCCGAGCTGGGCTTCGGCGATCACGATCTGGCCTGCTGGCAGCGCATGGTGGAAAACCCGCACGGCTTCATCCTCGTCACCGGCCCGACCGGCTCCGGCAAGACCACGACGCTCTACTGCGCGCTCAAACAAATTGCGCGGCCGGAATACAACGTGTGCAGCATCGAGGACCCCATCGAGATGGTGGAGCCGCAGTTCAACCAGATGCAGGTGCAGCCCGCCATCGACGTGGACTTCGCCACTGGCGTGCGCACGCTGCTGCGCCAGGACCCGGACATCATCATGATCGGCGAAATCCGCGATCGCGAGACCGCCGACGTCGCCATCCAGGCGGCGCTGACCGGCCACCTCGTGCTCTCCACGCTGCACACCAACGACGCCCCCTCCGCCATCACGCGGCTCATCGACATCGGCGTGCAGCCGTTCCTGATCGGCGCCTCGCTGCTCGGCGTCGTGGCGCAGCGCCTCGTGCGCACGCTCTGCGCCCATTGCAAAAAACCCGGCAAGCTCGACTGGAGCGGCTGGCAGGCGCTCACCGCCAACATCCACGTCGCCGCCCCCAAGGAGGTATACAAGCCCGTCGGCTGCGACGAATGCCGGCACACCGGTTACCGGGGCCGCACCGGTCTCTACGAGATCCTCACCATGAACCGCGAGATGCGCGACCTCATCCGCCCGCAGGTGGACTCGGGCACGCTGCGCGACGCCGCCATCCGCAGCGGCATGCGCGACCTGCGCCAGAGCGGCGCCGAGAAAGTCGCCGCCGGCGTCACCACGCTGGAGGAGGTCATCTCCGTCATCCCCCCGCAGGAATCCTGACAGGCTGCTGCAAAACTACTGCGCTCGGCATGACTTTGTCGCTCGGGGCCCGGAAATCCTCATTTACTGCCGTGTAAACTCCGGTTTCCTCGCCCCTCGCGCCGCGTACTGCCTGCGCTCGCTACGTTTCGCCCGAATTACCTTGCCTTTTTCAAAGACTCGGGATTCTGATGAACAAATTAGAAATCCTGACTTTCGTCCGCGTTTTAGTGGAAAGCATTCGAAATCAAAGGAACGGAAGAATCCGGCCTGGCCGTGAACGTCACTGCCGGTGCATCGCAGCAAGCACTTGCTTTTCTATGGATTCCACATTCTGATCTGTCATACCGACAATTGCCATGTCACCTTGCGAACATCGCACGATGACGCTTTGGTATCCGGCTTCCGAGAACATTGCCCGTTTCGCTATCGTTTGCCGCGGCATACCCCAATGGGAATCGGGCCATTTTCAGAGCCGACCGCCATGTGGATCGCTCGCGTCTCATTGATGATGCAAGGCATCGCGCAGTGGACAGAGGCAACCGCCGGCTGGAATTGAATCCTTTCATCAAAGACCTTCCGAACATCATCGGCAGACAGGGTGTCTAGCGCCAGAGATTGCGCCTGCTTCGAACTGCCGGGCATATTCACGTCGTAACGTCGTGAAAAGCCACTCCTTTGCCGCCATCTCGCCACGTAACTGGCGGATCGATCGCCACGCCCGCGCAAATGTCTCCTGCACAAGGTCTTCGGCTTCTGGGCGATTACGGATCAGCCAATAAGCAAAATGATACAGATCGGCCGAACACGCAAGGACCAGTGCCGCAAACCGCGTTTGCGTGACTCCATGCTTCATTAGACCGGGTATCCCGGTCGACTACTACAGCTTAGGGGAACGACGGCGGGAAGAACGCGATGCCGTTGGGAAACCAACCTTGCCGCCGGTTCGGACCGCCCTACACTACTCGAAGGATCGTCAAGGTCCACCCCCGCCGGATAACCCGGCCAAGTAGACTATTGCAACACGAATGGGTGCCAGGAACGTTTCGCCCGCCTGTTTCGTCTTTACGTAATAAGAACGCAATGTTGCCTGAAAAAGTCGGGGGGCGGTCCGATCGCCTGCTCCAGTTCTTCCAATAACAGCCAACTATATGACATACAAAGAGTTTACTGAACTGGCGTTGTCTTATCGGGAGGACCTTTATGCCTATGCAAGACGTCTCTGCCATGCAGAGTGGGATGCCGATGACTTGTTGCAGTCCGCTTATGAACATGCCTTTAGAAGATGGGGGACTCTCCGGCACCCCGCGCTTTGCCGCGGGTGGCTTTTTCGAATCGTCAGGAATCTACATATCGATCGGACACGTGCAACCTCCGCCCGCAGCGAATTGCGGTTGGTTAAACCCGGCGACTGTATCGCTCCGGAACCCATCGTACCCGCGGAGACCGTCGAACGGCTGACGGTGCATCAACTGGAATGGGCGCTGACACGTCTGCCGCGGGAACAAGCCGAGGCCGTGTTGCTCTGTGACCTCTGGGGATTCACATACGAAGAAATCATGACAATCACTGACACTGCCTTGGGCACGGTGCGGTCGCGGATCTCCCGTGGAAGATTATCGCTATCCCGCCTGTTGGTCGCAGGAACCGAGGTCGTGGGTACCTCAGGTACATTCCTATGAACTGCAATAAGCACGTCGATACCATCTCAGCGTACGTGGATGGCGAAGTCACGCCGGAAGAACGAGTAGCAATGGAACGACATTTCGCAAGCTGCTCCGAATGTTCCCGACGCCTCGCCAGCTACCGAAGTCTCAAGCATATCGTCGGTCGCCTGCAGGGACGGGTATCTCTTCCTGAGCCCGTCGATGCCAGGATTGGAGGGTTGCGCTTTCGTTTTGGCGAACAACAATGGTCCAAATGGATACAATGGTTGACGGGCGCCCTTGCAGCCACCGCAGCGGTTTTGGCGGTTTACCTCACTTTCTGGGTGAAAGCGTCGCCGGAACGTAATACATCCCTCGTTCATGAGCTGGTAGCAGATCATGTTCGCTTTGGGCAGTCCACCATGGCGACGGAGGTTGCATCGCAGGATCCGTCGGTGGTGTCGCGCTTTTTTGCCAACCGCCTGGATTTTGACCCGTATGTCCCCATCTTGGCCGGCGCTGATCTTATCGGAGGTCGGGTTTGTACGATCGCGGGCAGCAAGTCTCAACTGCTTTTCTACCGCTTGGGGGATCGCAAGCTGTCGCTGTACGTCATGAACCAGCCCGTCGATGCAGTCTCCCAATGCCGCCAGGTCGGCCAGCACCATGTGTGCGGCCGGCGCCATGGCCCGCTCTCGCTGGTGTTGGTCGGCGACGAATCTGACAGCGCTTTGGAAGAGCTTCTCAAACGCGCTGCTTTGTGAGTCGGGTCTAATGACACGCTACGCCCTTGACAATCCCTACGCCGTTGTCGTCCTCGCCCTGGCGATTCTTGTCATCGGCTCGACGTCGATCACTCGCCTACCGACGGACATTCTGCCGACGTTCAAGACGCCCGCCGTGCAAATTCTCACCTTCTATCCGGGAATGCCGACGGAAGTCATGGAGAAGGACATTACGACGCGACTCGAACGGTGGACCGGTCAGGCCAATGGCGTCGCGCGGCAGGAGGCCAAGTCGATGGTTGGCGTGAGCGTCGTGAAGGATTTCTTCCGCGAGGATGTGAATCCGAACACGGCGATGTCCCAAGTCACATCGCTCGCGATGAGCGATCTCTATTATCTCCCGCCGGGGACGATTCCGCCGATGGTCATGCCCTTTGATCCGACGGCTTCCATCCCGCTGGCACTCATCAGCGTCTCGAGCAAAACGCTGGACGAAACGGCGCTTTACGACGTGGCCTACTTCGATCTGCGCAACCGGCTGCAATCCATCCCCGGCGTCATCGCGCCCGCCGTCTATGGCGGGAAGCTCCGTCGTATTCTGGCTTACGTCGATCCCGAGAAGGCACAGGTCCGCGGGCTCTCGCCCTTGGACGTCATCAATACCATCCGCAACTACAACGTGATGATTCCAACCGGTGACGCCAAGTTCGGCGCGCTGGATTATCAGATCAACGCCAACGGCATGGTTGCGACCGTGAACGAACTGAACGACCTCCCTCTCAACGTCGGCCACGGACCGCCGACCTACATCCGCGATGTCGCCAAGGTCGAGGACTCGAACCAAATTCAATCGAACATCGTTCGCGTGAACGGCAGGCGACAGGTCTATGTCCCTATCTACCGTCAACCCGGCGCGAATACGATCGCGGTCGTCGAAGGGATCAAGGCACAACTCAAGCCCATCCTGGAACGCATCAAGGGCATCAGCCTCGACGTGGTGATGGACCAGTCGTTTTACGTGCGCGAGTCAATCAACAACCTGATTTATGAAGCCATCATCGGTGCGGGGCTGGCGGCACTGCTGGTGCTGGTCTTTCTCGGCAGTTTCCGGCCCATGTTCATCGTTCTCCTCTCGCTGCCGCTGGCGTGCCTCGGCGCTTTCATCGGGCTTCATTTCACGGGGGAGAGCCTGAACGCGATGACGCTTGGTGGTCTCGCTCTGGCGGTCGGGCTGTTGATCGACCAGTCGATCGTCGTCATTGAAAACACGGAGCGGCATCTCTCCCTCGGGAAGCCGCCCATGACCGCTGCGCTCGACGGCGCGACGGAGGTGGCCAAGCCGCTGCTGATCATTACGGTGACGCTGGCGGTGGTTTTTTTCCCGGTGGTTTTTCTCACCGGCATCGGCAAGTTCCTGTTCACGCCGCTGGCGAAGACCGTCATCATTGCCGTTGGCACAAGCTACATCCTGGCGCTGACGCTGGTGCCAGTCTGCGCCGCGAAATTTCTCCGGCACAAAGTCTCGGCGAGGCGCTCCGATGCGCGGGCACAAATCCTCCCGCAGGAGACCGGCCCGCATCCGCAGCCGTCGGCGGGCGACGAGGAGCATTTTGAGGCGGAAGAGGAGCGGGGCTGGTTTTATCGCGTTCGCCGGAGCTACGGCAATCTGTTGAACAAAGCTTTCGCCCATCGCCGGCTCGTGCTCGGAACCACGGCGCTGATGTTTGTCGCCTCGTTGTCCCTCTTCAAATTTTTGGGGACGGAATTGTTTCCGCAAACCGACGCCGGGCAATTCATGGTGAAAGTGCGCTCCCAAACGGGTCTGCGCGTCGAGCGAACCGAACAACTCATTGCCGGGGTCGAAAAGTCCATCGCCGCAACCATCCCGGAGCAGGAACGAAAGATCATCATTTCAAACATCGGCGTGCTGCTGGACTGGCCGGCGGCCTACACGCCGAACTCCGGGTCGCAAGACGCGTTTGTTCTCGTTCAACTGGCTGAAAAGCACGCACGATCGACTTTCGATTACGTGAACGAGTTGCGCCAACAGCTTCCGCTAGAATTCCCCGGCACGGAGTTCAGTTTCGATACGGGCGGCATGATGACGGCGGCCTTGAACGGCGGTCTGCCCTCCCCCATCAACATTCAGATCGAAGGCAGCAACCTCGATGTGGCGCATAGCATCGCGGAAGAAATTAAACGCTTTTCAGAAAACGTGCCAGGCGCGGTAGATGTGCGTATTCAGCAACGGCTCGACGCGCCGCAAATCAACGTGGACGTGGATCGCACGAAGGCCGCACAGGTCGGCCTCACCCAGGACAGTGTCGTCAAGAACATCGTCACCGCGCTCAACAGTTCCGTTAATTTTGCACCCTCGTTCTGGATTGATGAACACAACGGCAATCACTACTTCATTGGCGCGCAGTACCGGGAGTCGGACATCAAGTCGCTGGACACAGTGCTCGATATTCCCATCGCCGGCCCGCAGCAAGCCACGCCCATTCCGTTGCGCAACGTGGCAAAGTTTTCGCGCGGGACTGCTCCTTCTGAAATCAATCACCTCAACATCACCCGCGTGACCGACATCTACGTGAATGTACGCGGTCGTGACGTTGGCTCGGTGGCGGCGGAGATCGAGAAACACATCAACCGGATTCGCAACGACCGCGCCGAGGTGCCGGAGGGTTACTACATTCAAATGCGCGGCGAGGTGAAGTCCATGCACGACTCCTTCCAATCGCTAGGCTTCGGGTTCGTTCTCGCCGTCGTGCTGGTTTATCTGGTCATGGTCGTCCAGTTCCGCTCGTTCCTCGATCCATTCATCGTCATGTTCGCCGTGCCGCTCGGCTTGATCGGCGTGGCACTGATGCTCTACTTCACGGGTACGTCTCTGAGCATCCAGTCGGCGATGGGCATCATCATGATGGTCGGCATTGTGGTCAGCTTCAGCGTCATCATGGTGGACTTCGCGAACCGTATTCTGGAGGAGGCCCGGAGGAAAGGAATCCCAAAGACCGCTCGTCACGCCATCTTTGAGGCGGCGACACTCCGGCTGCGTCCGATTCTGATGGTCGGTCTGGCGGCGGTACTCGGCTTAACGCCCATGGCCATTTCTGGCGGTGCGAACATCCCACTGGCCCGCGCTGTGGTCGGCGGCCTGCTGGCCGCAGTGGTGATGGTCTTGTTCGTTGTGCCGATTCTCTATCTGCTATTCAAAGGAGAGAGGCCAACTCAAACAGCATCGCAGATATGAAAAAACACTTGCTACATCTTCTGATTGGCTGCGGCGGAATCCTCGCCGCCGTTTTGTTGACCGGCTGTGATCGTTCCGCGAAAGTATATGCCTCTTCGTCCGCGCCCATTCCGAACGTGCAAGTCGTTCACCTGAAATCAGGGGAGATCACCCGCCGCATCGCACTACCGGGCAATCTGCGCGCCTACCAGGAAGCGACGCTCTACGCGAAAGTGCCTGGTTATCTGAAATCCATTGCGGTAGACCGGGGCGACTGGGTCAAAGCGAATGATGTGCTCGCGGAACTCGAAGTCCCCGAGATGCTGGCCGACGTGGAGCGCTACCAGGCGGAATTAAGCCGCTCCGAGGCTGAGTCGGTGCGCGCCGAGGCGGAAGCACAATTGGCGGAGATCGAACAAGAACGCGTCCGCAGAGCTCAAGAGAAGGCACCGGACTTGGTGATACCGCTGGCCGTTGACAAAGCCAGGGCCCAGTTTAAGGTAACCAAAGCCCAACAGGTTGTCGCCCGGTCGAATTACGAAGTCGGCCGTGCCAACTTGAAACGGCTCGAGACTCTTATCAGTTACTCAAAGATCATTGCTCCGTTCGACGGCGTCGTGGTCAGACGCTGGGTGGACATCGGAGCATTTATTCCAGCGGCCACTTCCAGCAGCGCCGCCCGCAGTGCCGCCGTGGTCACAGTGATGGACTTCAGCCGCGTTCGCATCGAAGTGGCTATCCCGGAACCGGAAGTGCCGCTGGTCAAGAAGAATTTGCCGGTCAAAGTCACGGTCGAGGAACTGCCGGGCCGTGTATTCAATGGGAAAATATCGCGCTTCGCCTACGCGCTCGACGAATCCACCAAGACAATGATGACGGAAATCGAAATTCCGAATTCCGACCACGCGCTGCGCCCCGGGATGTACGCAAGCTGTCAGATTACTTTGGAAAAGAAGACGGACGCTCAACTTCTGCCCGCCGAGGCGATCATCACGGAAAAGAACAAAAGTTTTGTTTTCGCCTACCGTGATGGGAAGGCCGCTCGTCTTCCGGTCAAGACCGGCTTCGATGATGGCATTGCCGTCGAAATCCTGGAGGGATTGAAACCCAACGAAGCCGTGATTGTGGCCGGCAGGCAGGCCATCACGGACGGTCAAATCGTCAACGCCACGGAGGCCCAATGAGAGTCCGGGTTTGCATTCACTTGACGTTTTGCGCCGCTGCCTGGCTCTGCTTCGCGCCTGCATCCCTTGCGCAACCCGCCGATTCCGCAACGAGCGAAACCGGAGCGAATGTTTACTTGATTGACCTGCCCACCGCTTTGCGGCTGGCTGGGGCACGGAATCTTGACGTTCAACTCGCTCGCGAAAAACTGGCGGAAGCCAGGGCGCTTGACGAAAGCGCGATGCTCCGATTTTATCCGTGGGTGAACGTGGGGATTTCTTATAACCGGCATGACGGCCGGATCCAGTCGACCGAAGGGGACATCCTTACTGTGAGCAAGCAGGCTTATGCACCGGGCGTCGCGCTGGTCAGTGAGTTGGATCTGGGCGACGCCATCTACAAAAAGCTTGCAGCCAAGCAGAACGAAAACGCCGCGGACTATGCGTTCGAGGCTCAACGCCAAGCCAGCATCGCGGCCGTAGCGCGAAACTATTTTGATCTGGCGCTCGGGCAGGCCACCGTGGGCGTGGCGCGGGAGTCGGTGCGAATTTCAACCGACTACGAGACACAAGTGCGCCACGCCGTGGAAGCCGGCATTGCTTTTAAGGGAGATGCGCTTCGCGTTTCAGTGCAGGCGGAACGTAACCGGCTTGTGTTGCGCCAAGCCATGGAAGAACAGCGAAAGGCCGCCGCCCGTCTGGCACAGTCACTTCACATGGACTCCTCGATCGAACTGGTGGCCCGCGACACTGACCTCACCCCGATTAGCCTTGTTGACACCCACACGACCATGGACTCGCTCGTACAGCAAGCGCTCTCCACGCGTCCGGAGTTAAAGCAGGGCAACGCCGAGGTGGAGGCTGCGCGCGAGGACGAAAATGGAACGGTTTATGGTCCGTTGATTCCGTCAATCAGAGGCCAAGTCGTCGGTGGGGGGCTGGGCGGGGGCCGGAACAGTGACACCGGCAATTTTGGTGATCAAGAGGACTACTTCATCGGAATTGGTTGGCGTATCGGACCGGGCGGCCTGTTTGACTTTGGCCGGCAACGAGCGGCGAATGCCCGCCTCAATTCGACCCGGCTGGGCGAGGAAAAACTTCATGATGAAGTCGTCCGCCAAGTCGTGGAAGCATTCACCCGGCTGCAATCGCAATCCGAACAAATCAATATGGCGCGGCGCGCGTTGACCGCCGCCGAAGAGGGTCTTCACCTGGCCCAGCAGCGACAGGAGTTTGGTGTCGGAATCGTTTTGGAAAACATTCTCGCCGAGCAGGACTTGACCCGCGCTCGCATTGATTACCTCAAATCTGTCGCCGAGTTTAACAAGGCGCAATATGATCTCTCCAAGGCAGTTGGCAGGTTGCCAGTGTCTGATTAGAAGCCCTGGAAGCCCCATGAGGAACCTGGCAACAATGGAAATGGTGTATTGAGTATGGGCCAAAGCAGAGACTCGCTGAAAAACTTCGGCCAAACCTGATATATCGCCGGCTGGTCGAAGTACATGAGGCGTGCCCTCTTAAATAGCTACTTTGGCGGCGACGATTTCGATGCTTGCGGCGCGACCATGCAAAACCCCTGGGGTTCGACCCCCAGAGCTGCATTGAACTTGCTTGACAGGTTCTGGAATGCAATTAACGCCGTCAGCTCGATGACGGCATCGTCATCGAAGAACTTGCGCAGGCGCGCGAGATGCCCAGCGGTTGAGGACCTGTCCGCACGGGTCATTGCCTCCGCGTAGGCCAGTGCCGCCTTCTCGCGTTCGCTGAAGTGCGAACTGGACTCGAAATCCGCCAGCGCCTGCAGCTTTTCCACATTGCCGCCACGCCTGAGTATCAGTGCGGAGTTGATGTCCACGCAGAATGAACACCAGTTGATTTGAGACACCCTCACCGCGATCAGTGAGCGGAGCAGCGGCTCAATGGGCGAGGAACGGCGGTCAAGGGCACCATATAAAAGCGCCAGGGCAACGAATACCTTCGGGCTCCGGCCCCACAACCGAGCGGACTCGAGCACCGTGCCATAGCGCCGTTTTTGATTCCAGAGAAATAGACGCACATACCATGGGAAGCGGTGCGTCGGCGGGGTCGGAATCATAGCCATGCCATCACCTCGCTGTCCTGAGAATGCCTACCAATCGCTATTTTGAGCAGTCCGAAAACCAATTTTAGATCTCATCACGCCGCCTCCATCTGAAGAGGTATTTCCGGAAGGTTGACCCGGCTGAGTATAAACGCGATGTTTGAAGACACCCGGCTTTATCGCCGCGAAATCTCACAGCTTTCCACCGGCAATTGGCGCTAAATCCACAAGCCGGCCGCCGCCGCGGGCGGGGAAGTCAGCCAGGTTCGCTCGAACTCTTCGCTCGTCACCGGTTTCCCGAAAAGATATCCCTGAGCCTCATTACATTTTCTGAGTCGAAGAAAAACGACTTGAGCCTCGGTCTCGACACCTTCGGCGATGACGCGCATGCCAAGCGCATGTCCTATCCGCAATATCGTGTCGCAGATTACCTCCGCGTTATGGTCGTGTCCAATACCGTCTACAAATGACTTGTCGATCTTGATCGCATCAACCATGAAACGTTGCAAGTAGTTCAGCGACGAATAGCCGGTGCCGAAATCATCTATGGACACATGCACGCCGAGTTTGCGCAGTTCGGCAAGTACTTGCGTGGAATGTTCGACGTCACGCATTGTTGTCGTTTCGGTAATCTCCAATTCGAGTCGAACGGTCGGTATGCCGGACTCACCCGCACCGCGGACGGTCGTTGTTTCGGTTACTTCCAATTCAAGTCGATCTGCCGGCATGGCAGAGCCATGCACGACCCGTTTGATCCGCCGTACCAGGTCTGGGTCGGAAAATTCCTGTCCCGATACGTTGATTGCGAGACGTGGCGACCAACCATAACGCGTGTGCCACCTTTGGATATGCTCACCGGCCGCCCGCAGGACGAAATCGCCAATCTGTCCCATCAATCCGGTGGATTCCGCAAGCGGAATGAATTCGGCTGGATTCACCAAACCCCGGGTCGGATGCTGCCAGCGTAGCAGGACTTCGGCGCCGGCCAGCACCGCCCCATCATGCGGCGGCAAGAGCTTGACCTTGGGCTGAAAGACCACGAAAAACTCGCGGCGCAAAATCGCCTGTTCAAGATCATGGGTCAACTGCTGGCGCGCGCGCATGGCCAATGCGAACTGTGGCGAATAGAACTGATATTTGCAGGTGGTTGCCTCGTAGGTCTGTACTAATGCCAGTTCCGCCTGCGACAGCAGATCCTCGCCCACAAATACGTTTCCATCCGATTGCGCGATGCCCACTCGCACGGGTAGTGACACCTCGACATCATCTGCCACTTTGATGGGATGAGAAACGGCATTCAGCAATTTCTCCGCGAGCGCCGCCGTGACATGCGGATCGCCCATTCCGCATCGAACTATGACGAATCGATCGGCGCCGACATGCGCCAGAAAGTCGTCGGGGGATGCGGCATATTGCAGACATCGCGCGAGTTCGTGAAGCAAACGATCCGCCGCGGCATGACCATAGGTCGCGTTCAGCGCGCGAAAGCGAAGCACGTTGAAAAGCAGCACGGTCACTCCATGCCCCATGCCGCATCTACGCTTCAGGAACTCCAGCAACGCCGCCCGGTTCGGCAAACCGGTAATGAGGTCATGGTGCGTCAGGAAAAACGCCTGCTCCACCGCCATCTCTTTATCACGGCGCCTGCTGTCGGCCACCCTGTTGAGCATGGTGTTGTGTGCGTGGATCAAGTCGCCCATCTCGTCGCCGCGCCTCATCGACAATGTGAACGATGCGGCATCGTCTGGTGTTGCCGCGGCCTTGAGTGCGCTTTCGCGCAGTCGCAGCAGCGGGCGCAGCAGCCATCGATCCAGCACCAGCATTGTCCCGACGGTCACCACCAGCACGATGATTGCGATCAAACCGGCGATGCGCAATAAGTAGGCATGCAATCGCTGCGGCAGGTCGCCAACATCAACGCGGGCGGCCACAGTCACATCCGGAATCAGATCGCTGCGCCAGACCGCAGTCAGAGTTCGCCCCCCTGTCTCCGTAGAAACGAGTTGTCGCTTCAGTGTCGCGCCCGGCACCAGGTCGGTGGCAGGAACCTCGCCGGCGCTGGCCAGTACCGCGCCAGACGGGCCGCGGATCGCCACCCCGCGCAACCCCTCCTGACCGACGATTGCATCAAGATCCGGAAGGATCCTGCGTCTCCGAGCGTCGGCGAGCACAAATTCAACCAGGCTCTGGGTCCTCTCGGCCAGTCGCATCAGCTCCCCGCGCTCAAAATACCTGGCTGATGGCACTATAATGACACTTTCAACGCCAAGGATAAGTCCAAACACGGCAAGCGTGATCTTCCAGCAAAGGCGGCAACTCCATAGCGGGGAAAGTCCAGCCACCGCCGGGACCTTATGCTGGATGCTCTGCTGTTCCATTTTAAATGTGTCATCCATTGCTTCCGCCTGATGCGCGACGTTTGGATACGGCGCCGTCTTGCGTGGCCATGGCGCGCATCACGTCAAGCGATTCAGACTTCCAATCGATTGATGAGATCAGTCATCGTCGTGTCCCCGCCATGCGCGATCGGCAAACATTTCATCGACTGGGGTGTGAAACAGGTGATTGGAATAGTTGCTGAGCGTCTTCACGGCAATGGCCAGGATGATGGCGAGGATCTGGTGTTCTGAATAGCCCGCCTTCAGAAAGGCCGCGACGTCTTCCTGGCGCGGCCGCCCCTGCGTCCATAACATAATCCGCGTGAAGTCAAAGAGTGCCGAAAGCCGCGGGTCACTAATTTCCTTGCCGTCGCGGATGGCATCGGTCACTGCCATCGGGACCTGCGAATGTTTGTCGGCAAGCGTGCTGTGCGCCGCCATGCAATAATGGCACCGATTATCGCGGCTAATCGTCAGAAACACGACCTCCTGCTCGGCCGGCGTAAATCCGGACTCTGACCGAAATCTCGCATAGCCGAGCAGGTAGGTCTCCAACAGGCCCGGCAGGTTCACCATGCCGGCATACATGTTGGGGATGAAACCGACCTGGGCTTTCGCCCGGTCAAGGACCTCCCGGGCGCGCGGATCGGCCTGCGCAAGCGTGATCAGGGGAAGGGTGAGTTTGTACTCTGCGGTCATGGCGAAATGGCTCCTCAGTACAGTACGCGCTAAGTTGATGGCCCGGTTCCAACTCAACCGGAACCTCCCGGCAGTCATTCCCGTATGTCCGCTTTTATCCACGCCTAGGACTCGCAACTGCTTTCAGAGGCCCGATGTCATAGCGATCCACGGTTTGATGGGGTGGGCCACCACCTTTAGTCTTAGTCGCCCGTGCACTCCCCTTCTTACATCAATCGGGACACGACCGCGGCCCATCCCCGAGGAGCGGGCCGGTCCTGCGCCGGGACATGCCGGCAGCGCAACCGGCGCTAAACCGCCTATCGGTCCGGCGCGCCGACAAGAAGGCAGACCGCCAAAAGGACGTAGCGCGTAATTACCCCCTTTGCCAGCGGTGCAGATGTTCCAGCCAGCACAGCAGCCGCACCGGTGCGTGCTGGCGCTTCCACGTCCCGGCGGCGTACTTGTTGGCCTCTGCCAGGGTGGGATAGATGTGGATGGTTTTAAGGATCTTGTTGAGTCCGATGCCGTGGCGCATCGCCAGCACGTATTCGGCGATGAGATCACCGGCATGCTCGCCAACAATGGTGACGCCCAGGATTCGATCGGAGCCCGGCGCGGTCAGCACCTTGACATAGCCGCGGTCGCTGCCATCGGTGATGGCCCGATCGAGATCGTCCAATCCGTAGCGCGTCACCTCGACTACCACGCCCTGCGCTTTCGCCTCCGCCTCGTTCAACCCCACCCGCGCGACTTCCGGATCGGTGAAGGTCGCCCAGGGAATCACGGAGTAATCAGCCTTGAAGCGCTTGTAGCGACCGAACAGGGCGTTGACCGCGGCATACCATGCTTGGTGCGCGGCGGTATGGGTAAACTGGTAGGGACCGGCGACGTCGCCGCATGCAAGAATATTCGGATAGCGGGTTTGGAGATATTCATTGGTACGCACAGTACCGGTGGGAGTCGTCTCAATGTTGAGTTCTTCCAGACCCAGCCCTTCCGTATTGGCGCGACGCCCCACAGCGACCAGCACGTCATCGAAAACCACCCGCCGCATATCACCGAGGTGATCAAGATAGACGGCCTTCTCGCCATCCTCGATAGCGAAGTGCATCGCCTTGTGCTCCAGAAGGACTTGCACGCCGTCGGCCTCCAAGCTTTGCTGAACCAGTTGCGAGGCCTCGTCGTCCTCCCGGATCAGCAAACGGGGCAGCATTTCGACCAAAGTGACGTTGCTGCCCAGCCGGGCGAAGGCCTGTGTCAGTTCGCAGCCGATGGGGCCGCCGCCCAGGACCACGAGGCGCGCCGGTCTGGTTTCAATCTCCCACAGGCTATCGGAGGTCAGGTAACCAACCTCGCGCAGCCCCGGTATGGACGGAACCAGCGGGCGGCTGCCGGTGGCGATCACGATGTTACACGCGGTCAGCCGCTGTGTATCGCTCCCGTGCCGGATTTCAACCTCCCAGGGCGAAACCAGCCGCGCCTCGCCCGCTCGGCAATCCACGCCCAGTTCGGTGTAGCGCGCCACCGAATCGTGCGGCGCCACCTTTTCGATCACGCGGTGGACGCGTCGCATGACGCTGGCGAAATCAACCGGTGGATCGATCCCGCCCAAACCATAGTGATCAGCGCATCTGGCCAGATGCAGGATGCGCGCGCTCTTGATCAAGGCCTTGGATGGCACACAACCCGTATTCAGACAGTCGCCGCCCATGCGATGTTTCTCCACAAGCGTAACACCGGCCCTGATTGCCGCGGCGATATACGCCGTTACCAGACCTGCGCTGCCGGCGCCGATCACGATCAGATTGCGGTCGAAGCGCCGCGGTCGTCGCGATTCCCAAGGCCGGTACACGTGCCAGATCTGCGCGCGCGACGCCAGAACGCGCGCCAGCCAGGGGAAGCATGCCAACAACGCGAAAGCGCCCAAGAGCTGCGGTGATAACAGGTCGGCGACGCTTTCGATCCGCGCCAGCTGGGTGCCGGCATTCACGTAGACGATTGTGCCGGCCAGCATCCCGACTTGGCTCACCCAGTAGAAGGTCCAGGCCGGCATGAGTGTCAGTCCCATCAACAGATTGACCAGGAAGAACGGGAACGCCGGCACCAACCGGAGGGTGAAAAGATATAAGGCGCCATCGCGTTCCAGACCGGCGTTGATATGGCGCAAGCTTGCGCCGAAGCGGCTTTGGACAATGTCGCGCAAGAGGAAGCGCGAGACAAGAAACGCCAGCGTCGCGCCCAGAGAGGACGCAAACGACACGATTACAGTGCCGGACAGCATACCGAACAGGGCACCCGCCATTATCGTCAGGAGAGTGGCGCCGGGTAACGATACGGCAGTCACTGCGACGTAGCACAGGAAGAAACCGACAACCATGGACAATGGATAGCGATGATAGAGCTGTACGAAATGTTGCTGGCGCGCCTTCAGATTGTCCAGGGTTAGGTAGGACTGCATATCGAAGACAAAAAATGCGGCAATCGCCGCTGCGACCACTGTAAACAGGATCAGCTTGTTGCGGCCGCGCATGTCACTCTTTCCGCCGACCGATTTGCGATTGGTGCCAGTTCGCTGCAGGATGCATGGTGTTTGAAACAACTGTAACATCGGTGATGGCGCAGCATGATGCGTTGTTTCAAACTTTCCCCCAGGCTCCCACCCAGGTCAAAAGCTGGATCATCGTCCACCAGCGTGCAGGCATACACCCGCATGCGACCACCGATCTTCACCACCATCCGGCTGGAGGCGCACATGAAGGCGGCGCGGCTTTCCGCGGTGTGATAGGTGGTCATGCAATGCTCGGTGATTTCTGGGTTTTCTACCCGGCTGCCGGGCGGATGAAAATCGGGGAACGACACCAGCCTCAGATCTTTCGGCAAACCGTTTCGCTGGAAAAGGTCTCGAAAACGGCTTTCGACGACGTCAGCGTCTTCATTGGCTGACTGCTGCCGGGCCACTGATACTTTGAAACCCATGGCATGCAACGCGCACAAGCTTTTCACCGCCAGATCAAAGGCGCCGAAACCCCGGCCACTGTCATGGCGGTTTGCATCGGGATAATCGAGGCTCACACGGAAACTTGTCGGATGGGGGCAATGCAACAATGGCCGCAACTCATCTAGACGACGCAGCAGCGGCAGCGTGCCATTGGTCAGCACCAGGCAGGGACGGTAGCGCGAGGCACATCTTAAGATTGCCGGGAAATCCCTCGCCAGAAACGGTTCACCGCCGGTGAATGAAAACTGTTCAACACCGAGTGCCACGGCTTCCACAATGAACGGTTCGACATCAATGAGTTTCACCAGCTCCAAGCGTCTGTCGCCGGGCTTCGAACCTTCCAGGCAGAAAGGACAAGCCAGGTTGCAAGCCGTGCCGATATGAAACCACAGTTCGCGTAAGCGGCTGGTATCGATATAGCCCCGCGGCTCACCGCTTCGCGTGAACAACCAGTCATCCCGCGCCATCCTGTTCATGTCATTCTCCTAACAGCAGCCGTTGTTCGCGGATGCGCTGGTGGCCTCAGCAAACGGCAGTCCGCCACCACACCCAGCGAATAACCCGTAATGTGTGTCAAAGCTGCCGATGAACTCGAAATGGGGTGCAAAACGGGTCTCCTTCAACATCCGCCAGGTATTGCCGCACACGGGCAAGACACGCCCCTTTTCCATGACATGATGTTTGTCCAGCACGAAACGATCCGGGTGATATGGAATAGTGCCACGATAGATCACCGCCTGGCCGTAATCCTCGCAGGCCGGTTCCAAATCAGGCAATTTAAACAATCGGTAGGTTGCCGAGAAAAAGCGGATGTTACCGAGCCGCTTGGACAGTTGAGGGCTTTCCACCCGGATCGGCCGGCCGCCGACCTGGCGCGGGTCGGGGAAACCCTGGCGTACTGCCAGCGTTAAAAAGTCGTTCCAATAGAGCGCCCCGCTCAGGCATTCACCGTACAGCACCGGATCCTGTTTGAGCTGCGCCGGGACCCGCCGGTCCGCATAAATGTCCGCGAAGTAGATCTCACCGCCCGGCTTCAACACATGGTAAGCCTGACGCAGGACTGCGGCCTTGTCCGAGGCAAGATTGATCACGCAGTTGGATACAACGAGATCCACGCTGGCCGCGGGAATGGCTAGTCTGTCAAGGCGTTCGATATCGCCATGCAGAAACTGGACATTGCTCTTCTGATAACCAAAGGCCTTGCGATGAAACTCGGCGTGCCGGCGGGCAATGGCAAGCTGTTTTTCGGTCATGTCGACACCAATCACCGAACCTTGCGGTCCCACCAGTCGGGACAGGAGATAAGCGTCACGACCGGTTCCACAGCCCAGATCCAGGATGGTCAGCCCTTCCAGATGTTCCGGCACAATCAGTCCGCAGCCATAATGCCGTTCGATGACCTCGGGATGGATCTGCGCCAGGATGGGTTTGACAAACTCCGGTGGCGACGCTTCGGTGCAGCATGCGTCAGTTTTCAGATCTTTCGTGCCCTGCAAGGTTTCGCCGTAATACTGCTTCACGATATCATTCATTAGTTTTCACTCCAGAATGTCATGTACCTGTTTCACCATTACCGTAACCGCGCGCCAGCACATTGGGAGAAAGGCCTGCCGCAAATGCCAGCGCCAGGATGCGGTTTCGAAAGGATCTCCGCCACCAACCATCGCGTTCCCAGCGACGCGGATCTACTCGCAGCCCGTCATCGATCACAACGAACGGTCCTTGTTGACGCAGTTTCCTGACCAGTGCGACCTCTTCAAAAAGCGGTGACACAGAATGCCCACCCGCCATTACATAAGCCGCCACGGTCATAAACAAACCTTGATCACCATACGGTATGCCAATCCGGCAACGTAAATTGATCAACCTCTCCAGAACCCTTGCCTGCCAGCGGCAAGCCCCCGCAAAGCGAAAACGAAAGTATCCCCCTGCGGCGCCGCGGCCCATGGCTTGTGTGATCGAACCAAGTGGATCGCCCTGAAGAGTTGCGTCGGCGTGCAGGAACCAGATGACATCACCAGTCGCTGCGAATGCGCCCTGACGTAGCTGCGCGCCGCGGCAGGGCCGCGACGGCAACCGCCGTGCCCCCCAGCGCTGACACAGCGAATGCGTAGCGGCGCCGTCTTCGGCGTCGACGACGACGATTTCGTGCGGTTGCGAAGCCCCGGCACGCAGTTGCGACAATAACCGCCCCAGCGCGGCATCGTCGCGAAAGCACGGAATCACTACACTGATATCCACGTTACACATGCCCATCACATTGAGGATTGCAACCACCGGTAAAGCTTCTGGCGGGCCGGTCGCCGATCCCCGGCCAGGGTGTTGGCAAGGCGTTGCAGGTCATCGACCTCGTCGATGTCAAATCCGCCGCCAGGCAAAACTACGAGACTCCCGCAGCGGTTGCAGGCCTGCGCCAGGGTCTGGCCCAGTTGCCCGGTGCTCCACGGCAAACCGCCGAGATCAGGCCAAGGGCGCCGGGACGCCATGAGGACGACACCGCCATCCCTCGCCGGGATCAGCACGGTATCGTAGCTCATCAGGCAGCGACGAACGTCCTCATAATCGGTGCTCGACAGTGACGGCGCATCGCTGCCGATGAACACCAGCGACTGATGGCCACGCGCGCGCAGTTCGCCATCCAGACGATTGAGACGTTGGCCCAGATTGCCGCGCCCCTGAGCATGGACCCGCACACCTGGAAGTAACGTCGTTGCCCAAGACACATCTCGCCGCCTCGCAGGCGCCACGACGATGGGGCCAGGCCAGGCGGCCAGATCCTCCGTGGCACAGGCAAGCAGTTGTGTTGCGATTTCGTAGGTGATATTGATGCCCAGTGTTTTCGCCAGACGCTGCTTGCCGACACCGGGCGCCGGACGTTTGCATACCAAAACCAATGTGGGCAGGCGCGGATCTCCGGCGGACGCGCTGTCTGTGAGGATGGTCGGGGCCATCTGGCTGGCTGCCTCCGACCTCATGGCATGAGAAAGTGCATGGCTCGGTAAGCTGCGATCCCGAGCAGCGCCGCCACCGGCAGGGTTACCACCCAGGCCAGCAGGATGTCCCGCAACACACGACGATTGATCCGACGACGTCGGAGCCCGGCGCCGACAATACCGCCTGAAGACACATGCGTCGTGGACACCGGCAAACCATAGAGCGCCGCCGACGTTACCAGCACGGCCGTGACGAGATTGGCGGCGAATCCCTCGCGGTGGTCCATGCGGGTGACCTTTTCCGCCAGCACATGCGTGACACGACGACCGCCGACGACACTGCCCACCAACATGCCCAGGGCAACAAGTGCGAACAGCGCCGGCATCGGCAGCGCGGTCGGACCGGCCAGCACTGCCGCGGCGGCGATCAGGGCCACCATTTTGGGCGCGTCGTTCATGCCACGAGCGAGACTGGTGGCGCCGCTGGTCAGCCAGTGCAGATGGTCGAACGTCAGACGCACCGCCTGTGGTCTTTCCCGGGCGCACTGCTCCCGGTCACCCGTCACAATCGACAGGGTCGTCGGCACGAAGGTACCGGCGGCGGCCAGGGTGCCGATACGATCCACGTTTATCTCAACAGGCTGCGCCTCCAGGCACAGGCAATCCCCCACCGGCACGCGCTCCTCTTGCTCCTGAAAGGATCCGAGCAACAACACAGTCAATCCGAAAGAGACGGCCGGACTCACCAGCAGCGGGAGAAAAACCTTCATGCCCAATGAACTCCATTGGATGGAGGCGGGACCATAAACGAGATAGCCAACGCCGACGACAGCACCGACCAGGGCATGGGTGGTGGAGACCGGCAGCCCGGTACGGGAGGCCAGGAAAACCCATCCTGCCGCCCCAATCAGCATGGCCAGCACCGCGGCGAGAGTGGGTGTAATGACAGGATCCAGCAACCCCTTGCCGAAGGTCGTGAGCATGGCACTGCCCCACAGCCCACCCAGCAAGGCGCCTAGACCAGTCCACAGAGTGCCCCAAATGATGGCCCGCCGATAGGTGGTCACACCGCTGCCGACCAGCGTGGCAATCCCCTTCGACACGTCGTTGGAGCCATTGGCATAGGCCAGTGCCAAACCGGCCGTGACGGCAAACAGAATCTCCACAGTCACGGCGTATCCTCAATCTTACTGTTGCCTATCGGTTGAGGTGAAGAGAAAAATTTGTGGAAGCGCCTTCCACCGGGCATGGTAAGCGCGGAACGCAAGGCGCACAAAGCGGGTTCAGGATTGAACTGATTGTGAGGTCTCATGGTGCTGGGTCCATACGAAGGTGATCCATAGCATAAGACGGCTTTGCCCGGCATATTCTTACATCGATGTCATGATAAAACGGCTCGACGAGGTTGATACCAACCCGTTCTTTGGACTGATGCGATGGTGTCAGCTACCATAAGGACCCGAATACAACCCGTCTCGGTTTCGGCCACGGCCCCGGGCAAGCACTCCAAATATTAGAGACACATTCGTGCGAGCCCTGGGATGCCAAGGACACTTCTACAAAAGGCAGCACATATGAATGGACCTGTGGTCGTCAGCCCTGACGCGATTGCCAGAGAACAAAAATACCTTTATCGATACGCCATCACGCGCTTGCGTGACCCTGATCTTGCGCAGGACGTCGTGCAGGACACCATCCTCGCCGCGATGGAGGCGGCAGAGCGCTTCCAGGGAAAGGCGTCTCTGCGGACCTGGCTCATCGCCATTCTGCGGAACAAGATCCTCGATGCCATGAAGGCGCATGCTCGATTGGTGTCTCTGGAGTCGGATCCCTCCACAGAGGATGCGCTTGATCACGATGTCGACAAGCAATTCAACCTGGACGGTCGCTGGTCGACCACCTATCGACCAACATCCTGGGCGAATCCGGAGGCTGCCTTTGAGAATACGCAGTTTTGGACGGTCTTCGAACGCTGTCTTGAGCATGTGCCGCCTCGGATTGCCGAGGTGTTCGTTCTACGAGAGGTGTTGGGTGAGACCATCGCCGACATCTGTAAGATTCTCGATCTTTCCGCGTCCAATTGTTCAGTCATGTTATTCCGCGCCCGCATGCGCCTGAAGGATTGTCTGGACGTGAACTGGTTTCGCGGGGAGACACGCAAGGATGCTTGAACAGCATCCCGTCATGGCAAGATCAATCAATCGAACAAGGAGCTAACCCGTGGTCAGCTGGATGGATAACTGCAAAAAGATCAGCAGAATGATGTCTGATGCCATGGATCGCGATCTGACCCCCTGGGAGCGCCTGCGGATCCGAGTGCACCTCCTGATGTGTACAGGCTGCGCCCAATTTGCGCGCCAGCTCCAGATACTCCGGGCGGTCTCACGCGCTTTCGTTGATCACACATTCTCGTAATGGCATGGCGAGTGCCACGGCTGCGTGAACGTCCCTGCAATAGGGGCCGCAAATGAAATGGGCGCAGCGTTACCGATACAGATAGCTCACAATGGCGTCGATCTCTGCAGGGCTGAGATGGAAATTGGGCATGAACGTTTGGGGTTTGAGCTTTGCCGGGTCCGCCAGCCAGCTTTTCTCCCAATCGGGATCGCGTCGCTGTTTGACGGTGGTGAGATCAGGGTAAAGCGCGCGCCCGGCTTCGCCGGCAATGGCATGACAAGCGAAGCACTGGTACGCCTTGACTAGTTTCTCGCCGATCTCTGCTTGCGAGCCACCGCCTTTCAGCAGGTTGTCCTTGTCCACCGGCTTGGCGAGTTGGTGAAGAAAAGCTATGAGGGCTTCCCGATCGCCTTCCGTCCAGGCGAACTTCGGCATGAGCGTCCCCGGTTTGACCGCACTTGGATCCTCCAGCCAGTTCATCAGCCAATCGTCGGTTCTTCGTATGGTGACTTGGTTCAGGTTGGGACCAACCATGCCCCCCTCCTCCGATCCAATCACATGACAAGAACGACAATTATGCTGGGCGATGAGTCGTTGCGCCCTGCCGATGTCAGCGCCGGCAACTGTAGACGGCAATGCCAGTAGTAGGATGCACGACATTACTGTCGCTCGTTTAGATCGCGGACGACAAGCAGGGCGCGCCGCAAGCCGGGCGGCCCGCAGATTGAGATCAATCATGGCGTTTCGATTGGCGCCGTGGGGCTACATCGACTGTTTGCCGGGGGTGTACGCCTTCCCCTGACTGAGATACGACACGTAAGCCGCCAGGTCCCTTGAGTCCTTGCTTCCGAGCGGCAGCGGCTGGCCCTTCAGGAACATCACTACACAGTTATTGTTCATTTCGGGCAGCGTGATCACGGCATCGTTCGGGACTTTGTATTTGGGGAACGTCAGTGCTGCGCCTTTCAACGTTGGAATGAGCATCTGCATGTCCCCCATCGGCACTTTACCGCCGGTGGTGTCTCCGCCCGGATGACAGGTTGCGCAGGTAAATCCATTGGTGCCGAGACGGCTGCTCCCGAACAACTGTTCGCCGTGCTTGAGCGCGGTCTGCTGCTCGGTCATGACGTATTGCGCCCGGTCCTTGTCGGGCATCATCATGACCTTTTTCATGTTTTGCATGGACATGGCTATCATCTGGTCAATGGACGGCATGGCACCGGCGGACGCCGATTCGGACTTCATATTCAGCGCGTCGCAGGCCGCCAGTGTGAGCCCCACAGCGACTATCCCCATCGTGACATTGAACGGAACGCGCAGGTGACGACTGATGTTGGTGATCATGGCAGCCTCCTCAAGTTTGTTGATGACCTTAGTAGTCGTCCCTCGCGCGCTGTTATCGTGGCAGGGACGCTTCCGTAGCATTAGACGTTGCTGATAGACAATCCTTACAATTGACTTGCCGGCGCCACGACTTCACCCAGGTCGCGCCGGAGCCATGCCCGATATATGTGTCAGACAGGTTTTAGACTGACTCCATCTTCACAAGGAAATATTCGAGATATTTCCGGGACACCACACTAGAGCTTATCGTTTCAATGCTGCCGCTCGCAGCAAGCGCCATTCTCTGCGACATCTCCGTGGCGCTTGTCGCCCGGAACCGGGCCGCGTGTCCCTCTCGTGTACAACAAATTACTCAACCAGCCATCAAGCGAGAGGCGGCCGGGGATCTGCAAGGAATACAAATCTCCTTTAAACCTTCTGACATCCATTTGGTAATTCAATCGGCGCTATTTCTGGTTTTTAGCCGCTTCGCAAATTTCAGCCGCGTTTCGACATGCGCCTTTTCTTCCGGGAGCAAGCCAAGAAATTCCGTCGTGCTGCCGAGTTCCAGCCTCTGGCTTCAATCTGTTTCCGCTTACTTTTCCGCATAGTGATATTCCGTGTTGCCGTGCGTACATTTGGGGATAAGCACTACGCCGCGCGAGGTCGAATTTCGCGATTCAGCCTGGCGCCCAATCTCGCCTTGCGCTCTCCATGTCGTAAGAAGACTGCATGTTCAGCCAGAAACGGGCGGAGGTGCCGAAATATCGGCTGAGGCGCAGGGCGGTATCCGCGGTGATGCCGCGCTTTCCGTGCACGATTTCATTGATTCGGCGGGGATGCACGCGAATATCCAATGCAAGCCGGTATTGGCTGATTCCCATCGGCTTGAGAAACTCCTCCAGCAAGATCTCGCCAGGATGGATGGGCGGAATGTCTCGTTTCTTCATTTCATCACCTGCAAGCTTATTACAAAAGTACGTTCGTCCTGAGGTATCGAAGTGCGCCTTCCACATTGTCGATGCGCACAACGTACAGCTAAAGCGTGTGGGATTAGGTTCGCACACCGGCCAATGGTAAAATCTGAGCCATGTCTAGGACAACAGTCATGACAACTGTCAAAGCTCTTGAACAGCAGGTGAAAAAACTCACGCCAGAGGAGCTCGCGGAATTCCGCGATTGGTTCCTTGATTATGAGTGGGAGGCGTGGGACCGCCAGTTGGAGCGGGACGTTAAGGCCGGAAAACTTGATGAATTCGCCCACAAGGCGCGCGAGCATCATGCCGCCGGGCGCACCAAGCCCCTCTAATGCACCATGCGACTCCAGACTTCTGGGCGTGCTATCGCGCATTGCCCGAGGAAGTCCAGCGCACGGCAGATAAAGCATTCATTCTCCTTAAAGAGAACCCACGCCATAAATCCCTGCGCTTCAAGAAGGTCGGGGAATTTTGGTCCGCGCGCGTTGGAATCAATCATCGTGCTCTCGCCGTTGAAGTTTCGGATGGTTTCGCATGGTTCTGGATCGGCACCCACGCCGAGTACGATAGCCTCCTCGGCTGCTAATACTGCTTGTCCGACTCCTCCACGGAGAGGGAGTAGTCTTCGGTTGGCGGGCAGGTGCAGACGAGGTGACGGTCGCCCTCCACGTTGTCGATGCGTGACACCGGCGGCCAGTATTTCTGGTCGTTGAGGTAAGGCAGCGGAAAGAACGCCTGCTGTTTGCTGTATGGCCGCGACCATTGGTCGTCCAGCAGCAGGTCGTGGGTGTGCGGCGCGTGTTTCAGCGGATTGTCATCCTTGTCCAGCCTGCCTGATTCGACGGCGGCGATCTCGCCGTGGATCGCAATCATGGCGTCGCAGAAACGATCCAGTTCCTTCTTGTCCTCGCTTTCCGTGGGCTCAATCATCAGCGTGCCGGGCACCGGGAAGGACACCGTCGGCGCATGGAAGCCGTAGTCGATGAGCCGCTTGGCGACGTCCTCGACGGTGATCCCGCAGCGATCATGGATCGGACGTAGATCGATGATGCATTCGTGCGCCACCAGGCCATTCCTGCCGGTGTACAGGATGGGGTAATGGCCCTTGAGCCGTTGGGCGATGTAATTGGCGTTCAGGATGGCGACCTGTGTCGCGCGCTTCAAGCCCGCCGCGCCCATGAGCGCGATGTAGGTCCAGGGAATGCCGAGGATGCCGGCCGAGCCCCACGGCGCCGCGGCGATCGTGCCGATGGTCTCCACGCCCGCCGCGGCGGCGGCGGGATTGATGCCGTTCATCACCGGATGATCGGGCAGGAACGGCGCCAGGTGCGCGGCCACGCCGATCGGCCCCATGCCGGGGCCGCCGCCGCCGTGCGGAATGCAGAAGGTCTTGTGCAGGTTGAGATGGCAGACGTCGAAGCCGATCTGCGCCGGCCGGCACAGGCCCACCATCGCGTTCATGTTGGCGCCGTCGAGATACACCTGCCCGCCCGCCTCGTGCACCACGGCGCAGATCTCGCGCACGGATTCCTCGAACACGCCGTGCGTCGAGGGATAGGTGATCATGAGCGCGGCCAGTTTCTTGCCGTGCTGCTTCACCTTGGCCTTGAGATCGGCCACATCGACGTTGCCGTGTGCGTCGCAGGCCACGACCACGACCTTCAATCCGGCCATGACCGCGCTCGCGGGATTGGTGCCGTGCGCCGAGGCCGGGATCAGGCACGCATCGCGCTGCGCCTCGCCGCGCGTCTCGTGGTATTTGCGGATCACGAGCAGGCCCGCGTACTCGCCCTGCGAGCCGGCGTTGGGCTGGAACGAGAAGGCGGCGAAGCCGGTGATCTCGCACAGCCGCTCCTCCAGCTCCTCGAACAGCTGCATGTAACCCTGCACCTGGTCGAGCGGCGCGAACGGATGGATGGCGCTGAAGTGCTGGAATGACACCGGCAACATCTCGATGGCGGCGTTGAGCTTCATGGTGCAGGAGCCGAGCGGGATCATGGAGCGATCAAGCGCGATGTCGCGGTTCACCAGCTTGCGCATGTAGCGCAGCATCTCGGTCTCGGTGTGATGGCGGTTGAAGACCGGATGCTGGAGCATCGCGCTTTGCCGGCGCAGCGGCCGCGGAATGCACTCCCTCACTTCCGCGTCGAGACCGTGGATGTCGAGCCGCTCCCCGGCGTGCGTGGCGAAGACCTGCCACAGTGACATCAGCTCGCTGCGGCGCGAGGTTTCATCGAAACTCAGGCCCAGGTGGTCGCCGTCGACCACGCGCAGATTGAAGCGCGCCTCGCGCGCCCGCGCCGCGATGCGCCGCGCCGTGCCCGGCACGCGCACGGTGAGGGTGTCGAAGAATTGATCATGCACGACCTGGACGCCCAGACGCTTCAGGCCGGCGGCGAAAATCTGCGCCATGCGATGCACCCGTTCGGCGATGGTGCGCAACCCCCGCGGCCCGTGATAGACGGCGTAGAAGCCGGCGATCACGGCCAGCAGCACCTGCGCGGTGCAGATGTTGCTGGTCGCCTTCTCGCGGCGGATGTGCTGCTCGCGGGTCTGCAACGCCATGCGCAGCGCCGGCCGGCCGCGGGCGTCCACCGACACGCCGATGATGCGGCCCGGCATCTGCCGCTTGAATTCGTCGCGGGTGGCAAAGAAGGCCGCGTGCGGCCCGCCATAGCCCATCGGCACGCCGAAGCGCTGCGCCGAGCCGACCACGATGTCGGCGCCGAATTCGCCGGGCGGCGTCAGCAGCACGAGGGCCAGCGGATCGGCGGCCACGGTGACGAGCGCGCCGCATTTGTGAGCCCGGTCGATGACCGGCCTGGGATCGCGCACCACACCGCTCGAACCCGGATACTGCACAAGCACGCCGAACACCTCCCGCTCCGGCGCCGCCTCCCACGGATCGGCGACGATGATCTCGATGCCGAGCGGCCGAGCGCGCGTGCGCATCACGGCGATGGTCTGCGGATGGCAGTCGCGATCGACGAGGTAGGCGCCGGCGGGCCGCGACACCAGCCGCCGCGTCATGGTCATGGCCTCGGCCGCGGCGGTGGCCTCGTCCAGCAGCGAGGCGTTGGCGATGGCCATGCCGGTGAGATCGATCACCACTTGCTGGAAATTGAGCAGCGCCTCCAGCCGCCCCTGGCTGATCTCCGCCTGGTACGGCGTGTAGGCCGTGTACCAGCCGGGATTTTCCAGCACGTTGCGCTTGATGACGTTGGGCATGATGGTGTCGTGGTAGCCCATGCCGATGAGGCTGGTGAACACCTGGTTGCGCAGCCGCATGCGCAGCAGGGTGCTCTCCACGACGCGCTCGCTGCGCGGCGGCGGCAGGTTGAATTCCTCCGTTGCGCGGATGTCGGCGGGAAACGCGCGGTCCACCAGTTCATCCAGCGTGCGCAGGCCGAGCGACTCCAGCATCGCGCCGATCTCGCGATCGTCCGGCCCGATGTGGCGGCGGATGAAATCGCCGCGGTCCTCCAGCTCCTCCAGCGAGCGCCGTGTCTCCGTTGGGTTCATGGGCCGACGTGATTATTTCAGGCCGGCGACGTAGGCGAGATAATCCTTCTCGTTCATGAGGCCGTCGATCTGCTTCGCATCGGCGGGCTTGAGCTTGAGAAACCAGCCGCCGCCGGTCGGTTCGCTGTTGACCCGCTCCGGGTGATCCGCCAGATCCGTGTTGACGGCGGTGACGGTGCCGGCGACCGGCATCTTGACGTCGCTCGCCGCCTTCACCGACTCGACCACGGCGGCGTCCTCGTCCTGTTTCACCTGCCGGCCCACCGCCGGCAGCTCGACATACACCACGTCGCCCAGCTCCTTTTGCGCGTAATCCGTGATGCCGACGGTGACCGTGCCATCGGCCTCGACCCGCAGCCACTCGTGATCCCTGGTGTATTTGAGTTCCGGCATGATCATGTTCTCCTTTTAATTTCTATGATAACGATGGGGAACGAACGGCAGTTGAGTTTGCGCGACCGTCACCCGCCGGCCTCGCAACAGCGCGTATACCGGCGTCTGTCGTCGCGCGATGTCGGCGCGCAGGTAGCCCATGGCGATGGGCCGGTTCAGGCTGGGGCCGAAGCCGCCGCTGGTGATGCGCCCCACCGTCGCGCCCGCCTCGTCCACAAGTTTGGTGCCGTCGCGCAGCGGCGCCCTGCCCTCCGGCAGCAGGCCGGCGCGCCGCTCCGCGGGACCCGTCGCGCGCTCGCGTTCCAGCGCCGCGGCGCCGGGGAATCCGCCGGCGCGGGCGCCGCCGGGACGGCGTGCCGGTGCAATGGTCCACCCCAGACCGGCCGCGAGCACGGAGGTCTGCTCGTCGATGTCGTGGCCGTACAGGCACAGCCCGGCCTCCAGCCGCAGCGAATCGCGCGCGCCGAGGCCGATGAACTTGACCTCCGGCTCCGCCAGCAGCCGGCGCGCCAGTTGTCCGGCCTTGTCGGCGGGCGGCGCGATCTCGTAGCCGTCCTCGCCGGTGTAGCCGGAACGGCTGACGCGACACGGTATGCCGTCGATCCCGGCCCGCGCCACGGACTGAAACGGCATCGCGGCCAGCGCCGGCGCCAGCCGCGCCAGCACCGCGGCCGCTTCGGGACCCTGCAAAGCCAACAACGCCAGATCAGCCAATGCCGTTACCGCGCAACGACCGGCGAGCGCGGTGGAAAGATGTTTGAACACCGCTGCCATGCGCGCGGCGTTGACCACCAGGATCAATTCATCGCCCAGGTTCGCGATCATGATGTCGTCGATGATGCCGCCACGATCGCTGGTTAGCAGCGCGTAGCGCTGCCGGCCCGTCGGCAGGCCGGTGACGTCGGCCGGCGTCAGCGATTCCAGCGCTGTCGCGCGCGCATCACCCCGGAGGGAAATCTGGCCCATGTGCGAGATGTCGAACAGGCCCGCGTGGGCGCGGGTATGCAGATGTTCGCGCACAATGCCGTCCTGGTATTGCACCGGCATATCGTAGCCGGCAAAAGCGGTGAACCTGGCGCCGGCCTCAAGGTGCAGGGCATACAGCGGAGTGTGCTTGAGCGCGGGGGAGGCCGCGGCCATGGTCACGGAGGCATGCATGCGGCTAATTTAGCATCGGCCCGCCATCGCACCAAGATGAATTGCAAATATCCGGTTAAACGGTTGATGCATATTGCACCAATCGCCGTTCCTGGCAGCCGCTTGAAAGCATGGGAGCGGGCGTCAGCCGCGCGGATGGTGGGTGGCATGCAGTTCCTTCAGCCGCGCGCGGGCGACGTGCGTGTAGATCTGCGTGGTGGAGATGTTGCTGTGGCCGAGCAGCATCTGCACCGCGCGCAGGTCGGCGCCGTGGTTGAGCAGATGGGTGGCGAAGGCGTGCCGCAGTGTATGCGGCGACAATGGCTTGTCTATCCCGGCCTGACGGGCGTGGCGCTTGATCAGATACCAGAAGGCCTGCCGCGTCATCGGCCCGCCGCGCGGCGTCACGAATAGATACGACGAGGGTTTCCCGCCCAGCAATTCCGGCCGGGAGGCCTTGAGATAGCGCTCCAGCCAGTCGACGGCCTCCTCGCCGAGCGGCACGAGCCGGTCCTTGTTGCCCTTGCCGGTGACGCGCAGCGCGCCCTGGCGCAGGTTGACCTGCACCCCCTGCAGGCGCACCAGCTCGGAGACGCGCAGTCCGGTTGCATACATCACCTCCAGCATGGCCCGGTCGCGCAGTCCCAGCGGCGTTGCCACGTCCGGCGCGTCCAGCAACTTTCCCACGTCCCGCTCGGTCAGCGATTTCGGCAACAGGCGGCCCAGACGCGGCGCGGGCACGTGCGCGCTGGGGTCGTGGTTCATGAGATTCTCGCGCAGCAGGTGCTGGTACAGGCGTTTCAGCGTCGACAGCCGCCTTGCGGTGGTGCGCGCGGAAGCATCTTTGACCGCCCCCAGAAAATCCATCAGGTTGCCGCCTTGGACCTTGAGCAGCGGCAGTTTTCTGGCGTGCAGCCAGGCGAGAAAGGCGGCGAGATCGTTGCGGTAGGCCAGCAGGGTGTTGTCGGAGAGGCCGCGCTCGACCCAGATCGTGTCGAGGAAGCGCTCCACCAGCGCGCCATCCGCGCCGGCCATGGCATCTTTAACGGCCTTGACCATGGCCGCAATTGTAAATAAAAAACGGATGCGCCGTGGGCTGCATCCGTTCTTTTATAGCACCACGGGTGCCAGTGACGGTTATTCCTCCCTGACCTCGATCTTTTCGCGGATGCGGGCCGCCTTGCCGCGTAGATCGCGCATGTGATAGAGCTTGGCGCGGCGCACGTCGCCGCGGCGCTTCACCTCGATTTCATGGATGGCCGGGCTGTAGGTGCGGAACACGCGCTCCACGCCCTCGCCGTGGGACACCTTGCGCACGGTGAAGGACGAGTTCATGCCGCGATTGCGCCTGGCGATGACCACGCCCTCGAAGGCCTGCAGGCGCTCGCGCTCGCCCTCCTTGACCTTGACCTGCACCACCACGATGTCGCCGGGACGGAAATCCGGAACCTTCAGTTTCATCTGTCCGGCTTCGATTTGTTCGATGAGCTTGCTCATTGCGCACCTTCAACTTTCCAATAGCTAAAACCTTTGCCCGCACTCGCGTATGAATTCCGCCAGCAGCGCCTGATCCTCGTCACTCAGCGTCCGCTTGAGCAGCAACGCCGGACGCTTGAGCCAGGTCCGCCCCAGCGCCTGCTGGCGGCGCCAGCGGGCGACTTCGGCGTGGTTCCCGGACAACAAGACCGCCGGCACCGCCCGCCCGTCCGCCACTTCAGGGCGCGTATAGTGCGGGTAATCGAGGAGATCGTCAACAAACGAATCCTGTGCCGCGGAAGCTTCATCACCCAGCACGCCGGGCAGGGTCCGCGCCACGGCGTCGATCACCACCATCGCCGCCAGCTCTCCGCCGCTCAGCACGTAATCGCCAATCGACCATTCCTCGTCGATGTCGGCGTCGATGAAGCGTTGATCCACGCCCTCGTAGCGCCCCGCGACCAGGATCACCTCCGGCCGCGCGGCCAGTTCCCGCACGCCGGCGTGATCGAGCCGCCGGCCCTGCGGACTCAAATACAGCGCCTTTGCCGCCGGCAGCGCTGTCCGCGCCTGCTTGAGCGCCTCGCGCAACGGCGCGACCTGCATCACCATTCCCGGCCCGCCGCCGTAGGGCGCATCGTCCACCCGGCGGTAATTGCCGGCGGCGTGGTCGCGCGGATTCCAGGTCCGCACCTCGATCAACCCCGCCTCCGCCGCCCGGCCGCTGACGCCGAAATCCGTCACCGCCCGCAGCATCTCCGGGAACAGGGTGACGACGCCGGCGCGCCAGATCATGAGAAATCAGGCTCCCAGTCCACGTCGATCCGGCCCTGCTTCTCGTCCACCGCCAGCACGTACACCCTCGGCACCAGCGGGATCAAATGCTCGCGTTCGGCGCCGGCCACCACCAGCACGTCATTGGCGCCCGCCGTTTCCATGATCCGTTGCACCCGGCCCAGCGCCACGCCGTGGCGGTTGACCACGCGCATCCCCACCAGATCGGCGACGAAGTGTTCGCGCCCGCCGCGCGGGGGGAGCTGCGCGCGCGTAATCGCGATCTCGACCTCCCGCAGGCTGATCGCCGCGTCCCGGTCCTCGACGCCCGCGAGCGCGGCCACCAGGCCCCGGCCCTGCGCGCGGCCGGTGACGAGCGCGCGCGGCTCCCAGATGCGATCGCGCCGCAGATACCACGGCGAGTAGGTGAAAATCTCCTCCTTCGGCTTGGTGTACGAGTAAACCTTCACCCAGCCCCTGACGCCGTACACGCCCACGATGCGCCCGACCGGCACGAAATTCCCCTGTCGCGCCGCGCGGTCGGAAGTCGCGTCGGCGGGCGCGGACATGGGGGGAGGATCAGGCGGCCTGGTGGGCGCTGATCAGGCTGGCGACGCGCGGGGTGGGCTGGGCGCCCTTGGACAGCCAGTACTCGACGCGGCTTTTATCCACCTGAAAGGCGACTTCCTTTTTCGTCGCCATGGGATTGTAGAAGCCGATGCGCTCCAGATGCTTGCCCCCGCTGGCCTTGCGGCTGTCGGTCACCACGACGTGATAAAACGGACGCTTCGGAGCGCCACCACGAGCCAGACGAATGCTTACCATGCGGCAAAGTTCCTGTCAGAATTGAAACATCCGCCCCGCGTTTCAGGCGGAACCTGTAATTTAAGGGCGCGTATTGTACGGGAATTTGCACCGAAAAGAAAAGGAAGGGTTGCCTCCGCCTCATGACTGCCAGTGACGTCCTGCGCGAGCGGAAAAAACAGCTGCGGGAACAGCTGAAAGCGGCCCGCGCCGCCCTGGGAGAAGCGGCGCGGAAGCGGCATTCCGCGGCCATCGTCGAGCGGGTGCTGGCCCTGCCGGAGGTGCAGAAGGCCCGCACTTGTTTCATCTTCGTCGGCATCGGCGAGGAGGTCGCCACCGCGCCGCTCATCGACCGGCTGGCTGCCGCCGGCAAGACGCTGTTCGTGCCCAAAATCTTGGGCAAAACGGAGATGATCGCCTGTCCCTTTCGCGGCTGGGATGACCTCAAACCGGCGCAACTGGGCATACCCACGCCCGGCGGGACCGAGCGTTACGACGGCCCCATCGACGTCGCGATCACGCCGGGCCTGGGGTTCACCGTCACCGGCGCGCGGCTGGGCTACGGCGCCGGATACTACGACCGCTGGTTCGCCATCCACAAGGTGGGCGCCAGAATCGCGCTCGCCTTTGAGGCACAAATCCTGCCGGAACTCCCCACCCATGACGCCGATCTGCCCGTGGACATGCTGGTCACCGAGCGGCGCGCGCTTCGCGTCAAGCCGCCGCGCGCAGAAAATGCACGCTGAACATGGCGGCGGGGTCGGTCCACGTGCGTTCAACGGCCCAGCCCGCCGCCTCCGCGAGCGCGTGAAATTCCCCGACGGTGTATTTATAGGAGTTTTCGGTATGGATGCCCTCGCCGGCGGCAAATTGAAAACACACACCATCCACGCGCAGGCACTGCATCCTGCGGCTCACGAGGTGCATTTCGATGCGGCCCGCGGAGTCGTTGTAAAAGGCGTGATGCGCGAACGACGCGATCTCGACCCCGGCGCGCAGTTCGCGCCGCATTCGGGCAAGCAGGTTCAAATTGAACGCGGCGGTGACCCCGGCGGCGTCATTGTAGGCCGCATGGAGCACGGCCGCGTCTTTTTTCAGGTCCACCCCGATGAGCAGCGCACCGTCGGGACCCAGCAGGCGGCGCAGGCTGTCCAGAAACACGCGGGCCTCCCGGGGCTCAAAGTTGCCGATGCTCGAACCCGGATAGAATCCGATGCGGCGCCGCCCCCGCGGCAGGAAGGACGGCGTCAGGGGCCGGCAAAGATCGGCGCAGGCGGCATGCACCTCGAGCCAGGGATAGTCCTGTGCCAGCCGGCGCGTGGCTTCGAGCAGGAATTCGCGGGACAGGTCCACGGCGAGATACGCCTCGGGGCGCATCGCGTCGAGCAGCAGCCGCACCTTGCGGCTGGCGCCGCTGCCCAGTTCAATCAGCAGGCAGCCGGCGCCGGCCAGTTCGGCGATTTCCCGCGCGCGCGTCCCGAGGATGCCCGTTTCGACGCGCGCCAGATAATACTCCGGCAGCCGGCAGATGGCCTCGAACAGCTCCGAGCCGCGGCGATCGTAGAAAAACTTGGGCGCAATGCGCCTCGGCCGCACGCTCAAACCGCGCAATACCTCGTCGCGGAAGCTGCTCACTTCCGGCGCTTCGTCGCGGAAAAGTACGGGTTGTATTCTCACCGGTCCTCCGCCAGGCGTATGCCGGTGAACTGCCAGCGATCAGGGGGGTAGAAGAAATTGCGGTAGGTCGCGCGGATGTGATCCGCCGGCGTGACGCACGAACCGCCGCGCAGCACCATCTGGTTCACCATGAACTTGCCGTTGTATTCGCCGAGCGCGCCCGCCGGCGGATGATATCCCGGATACGGCGCGTAGGCGCTCCGCGTCCATTCCCACACGTCGCCGAACATCTGCGTCAATCGCGCGCCGTCTCCCGCCGCCGGCACAGGATGCAGACAGCCGTTCTCGCGCAGGTTGCCCGCGACCGGCGCCGCGGCCGCGGCGACCTCCCACTCCTCCTCAGCCGGCAGGCGCCGGCCGGCCCAGCGCGCGTACGCATCGGCCTCGTAGTAGCTGACGTGGCACACGGGCTCGCAAGGTCCGACCGGCCGCATGCCCGCAAGCGTGAACTGCCACCAGCGGCCTTCGATCCGCTCCCAGTACAACGGCGCCTGCCAGCCGCGCTCGCACACGGCGCGCCAGCCGTCGGCGAGCCAGAATTCCGGGCGGCGGTAGCCCCCCGCCTCCATGAACTCCAGGTATTCCCCGTTGCTGACCGGCCGTGAGGCGAGCGCAAAGGGCCTGAGATAGCAGCGGTGGCGGGGCATCTCGTTGTCAAAGGCGAACCCCGGGCCGGCGTGGCCGATCTCGCGCACGCCGCCGGCATATTCGATCCAGGCGAGGGGCGCGGGCCCGGCCGGCGATATTCCGGGCAAATCGCCACGATAGGCCGGCCGCAGCGGGTTGACGGAAAAGCTGTACTTGATGTCGGTCAGCAACAACTCCTGGTGCTGCTGCTCGTGCTGGCAGCCGAGCACCGCGCGTCGCTGGATTTCCGCGCGCCCGTCGTGCGCGGTGTCGTCGAGCAACTCCACCATCGCCGCGTCCACGTGGGCGCGATAGCGGTACACCTCCCCGACCGTGGGACGCGACAGCAGGCCCCGCTCCGCGCGCGCATGCTGCGGCCCGACGGCCTGATAGTAGGAGTTGAAAAGGACCTCGAACCGGGGGTCGAACGACCGGTAATCGCGCAGGAAGGGCTTGAGCAGAAAGGTTTCAAAAAACCAGGTGGCGTGCGCAAGATGCCATTTGGGCGGGCTGGCGTCCGCCATCGCCTGCAGGCTGTAATCCTCAATCGCGAGCGGGCGGCACAGCGCCTCGCTCGCGCGGCGCACGGCTTCGTAGCGCGCGATCAGCGCGTCCCGTTGCGCCGCCTGCGGCGTCCCGGCATATGCGGATTCCGACTTGAGCGCCATGAACCGCCTCCGTGCCCGTTTTCGTCCCATTGAAACACAGCCGTGCGTGAATTCCAAATGAAAATCAGGCCTAATATATGAGTCCACATGCCCGAAGGGGTTTCGATGGCGCGAGCGATCTGGAACGGCGCGGTACTGGCGGCAAGCGACGCCTGTCGGATCGTCGAGGGCAATCATTACTTCCCGCCGGAGTCGGTGCGCCGCGAATACCTGCGCGAAAGCCACAATCGCACGAAATGCGCGTGGAAGGGAACCGCGCACTATTACGACGTGGTCGTGAACGACGCCGTGAATCCGGACGCCGCCTGGTACTACCCGGAACCCATGGCGGCCGCGCGGCACATCAAGGACTACATCGCCTTCTGGCATGGCGTGACCATCGAGCCGTAGCCGCGCACGGCGCCCTCCCCGCCCCATCACCATGAATGCAGTTCCGGGGCGGATTCATATACAATCAACCCGTGCGCTTCGGGTTGGCCGGAACGGGGGGCAGGATGGGCCGGCTGGCGTCAACAACGTTTCATCTCGAGCTGATCAAGCCGTCGCATTACGACGATGACGGCTATGTGATCCAGTGGTGGCGCGCCTGGATCCCCTCCAATTCGCTGTCCAGCGTGTATGGCCTCGCCCTCGAGGCCCGGGAGCAGAACATCCTCGGCGCGGACGTGGCGCTGGAAATCGAGGCCTGCGACGAAACCAACTGCGTGATCCCGGTGCGGCGGATCATCAGGCGCATCCAGCGAAGCAGCGGCGGCGGCATCGTCTGTCTCATCGGCGTGCAAAGCAACCAGTTCCCGCGGGCGATGGACCTCGCGCGGCGGTTCCGCGCCGCCGGGATTCAAGTTGCCATCGGCGGCTTCCACGTGAGCGGCTGCCTTGCCATGCTGCCGGAGATGCCGGCAGACCTCAAGGAGGCCGTGGCGCTGGGCGTGACGCTGTACGCGGGCGAGGCGGAGGAGCACTTCGGCGAGTTCCTGCGCGCGGCCTATGAGAAGCGCCTGCTGCCCGTATACAACTACATGAAGGATCTGCCCGATCTCGGCCACCAGCCGATCCCCTTCCTGCCGGCCCACTATGTGCGCCGTTACTACGGCCATGTCGCCTGCTTCGACGCCGGCCGCGGCTGCCCGTTTACGTGCAGCTTCTGCACCATCATCAACGTGCAGGGCAGGAAATCGCGTTACCGCGATGCCGATGACGTTGAGCGGCTCATCCGCGCCAATGCCGCGCAGGGTGTGGGCAGCTATTTCATCACCGACGACAACTTCGCCCGCAACAAGAACTGGGAGCCCATCTTCGATCGCATGATCGCGCTGCGGGAAAAAGAGCACCTCAAGACCAATTTCATCATGCAGGTCGATACGCTGTGCCACAAGATCCCGAATTTCGTCGGTAAGGCGGCGCGCGCGGGCTGCAAGCGCGTGTTCATCGGCTTGGAGAACATCAACCCCGATAGTTTGAAGACCGCGTCAAAGGGCCAGAACCGCATCACCGAATACCGCCGGATGCTGCAAGCCTGGCGCAACACCGGCGTCATCACCTACTGCGGCTACATCCTCGGCTTCCCGACCGACACGCCGGAATCCATCGCCCGCGACATCGGCATCATCCAGCGCGAGCTGCCGGTGGACATGCTGGAGTTCTTCATCCTGACGCCGCTGCCCGGCTCCCAGGATCACAAGGCGCTGTATCTTCAGGGCGCATGGATGGACCCGGACATGAACAAATACGACCTGGAGCACGTGCTGACCAAACACCCGTTGATGGACATGGCGACCGTGCAGGCCGTTTACGACCGCGCCTGGCACCAATACTATACCTGGGAACACATCGAAACCCTGATCAAGCGCGCCATCGCCACCGGCATCAATCCCGCGCGGCTGGGCGCGATGATCTTCCAGTTCTACGCCGCTTATAAATATGAAAGGGTCCATCCCCTGCAAAGCGGGATCTGGCGGCGCAAGCTCCGCACCCAGCGCCGCAGTTCATTGCCGTTGGAAAATCCGCTGATTTTTTATCCACGGCGACTTTTGGAGATTCTGCGGACTTATCCGGGTATGCTTGCCTTCCTGTGGAAGCTGAGCCGGCTGCGCAAGCGCCTCAAGACCGATCCCGCCACCCGCGCCTACATGGACACCGCCATCAGCCCCGTCAGCGACGATGAGGAGAATTCATTGGATCTGTATCAGGCGACCGAGGCGGCCCGCAAGGCGGTTGCGAAGACCCACGCCCGCGAGGCGATCATCCGCCAGGCCCGCGCCGCCGCCCTGCGGTGGATTCATGACCCGGCCCAACCCACTGCATGAATGTGAACCTCTCCGAGTTGCCGGAAAACCTGCCCGCGCCGGTTGACGATGGGGCTGCCGCTCATTTGGAAGGGATGCCGCTTCCGAACCTCGCGTTTGCTTCCACGGATGGTTTGAACGTCAGGCTCGACACACTCTCGGGACGTTTCGTCATCTACATCTACCCCATGACCGGCCGCCCGGGTGTTCCCCTGCCCGGCGGATGGGACGGCATACCCGGCGCGCGCGGCTGCACGTCGCAGGCCTGCGGCTTTCGCGATCACCATGCGGAACTCAAGGCATTGAACACAGGCGTATTTGGGTTGAGCACTCAAACCACTGATTATCAGCGGGAGGCGCGGAACCGGCTGCATCTCCCGTTTGAATTGCTAAGCGACAGCTCATTGCAACTCCGAGACGCTCTTCGCCTGCCCACCTTCGCCGTCGCGGGGATGGAGCTTTACAAGCGCCTGACGCTGATTGCCGAGGACGGACGAATCCGGAAGGTCTTCTATCCCGTCTTCCCGCCTGACCGTAATGCCGGCGATGTGCTCGCCTGGCTGCAAAGCAGGGCATGACCCGGCCTCATGAACCGTGTCGAAATAAAAACCCCGCGCACGGGCGGGGTTTCGTTCGCACAGCTTCCGCGGCGATCGTTATTGATTGACGGCCTTCATTGACAGGCGCACGCGGCCCTGCTTGTCAATCTCCAGCACCTTGACCTTGACCACGTCGCCCTCGCGCAGCTTGTCGCTGACGCTCTCGACGCGCTCGTCGGAGATCTGCGAGATGTGCACGAGGCCGTCGCGGCCCGGCAGGATGTTGACGAAGGCGCCGAAGTCCATGAGCTTGGCCACGCGGCCCTCGTAGATCGCCCCCACCTGCACGTCGGCGGTGATCTGCTCGATGCGGCGCCTGGCCTCCTCGCCGGCGGCCGCGTCGACGGAGGCAATCTTGACGGTGCCGTCGTCCTCGATGTCGATGGTGGTGCCGGTCTCCTCGGTGAGCGCGCGGATCACCGCGCCGCCCTTGCCGATCACGTCGCGGATCTTGTCCGGGTGGATCTTGATGGTGATGATGCGCGGCGCGTATTCGGACATCTCCGCGCGCGGGGCGTTCAACACCCGGTTCATCTCGCCCAGGATGTGCATGCGGCCGGCCTTGGCCTGCGCCAGCGCGGCCTCCATGATCTCCGCGGTGATGCCGCTGATCTTGATGTCCATCTGCAATGCGGTCACGCCGGCCGCCGTGCCGGCGACCTTGAAGTCCATGTCGCCGAGATGATCCTCGTCGCCCATGATGTCGGAGAGCACGACATAGCGGTCGCCCTCCTTGATGAGGCCCATGGCGATGCCCGCGACCGGCGCCTTGATGGGTACTCCGGCATCCATCAGCGACAGGCTGGCGCCGCATACAGAGGCCATCGAGCTCGATCCGTTGGACTCGGTGATCTCCGAAACCACGCGCACGACGTACTGGAATTGCTCCTGCGTCGGCATGACGGCCTGCACGCCGCGGCGTGCCAGCCGGCCGTGGCCGACCTCGCGGCGCTTGGGCGAGCCGACGCGGCCCACCTCGCCCACCGAGAACGGCGGGAAGTTGTAGTGGAACAGGAAGGGCTCCTTGCGCTCGCCCTCGATGGCGTCGATGATCTGCGCGTCGCGGCCGGTGCCGAGCGAGGTGACGACCAGCGCCTGCGTCTCGCCGCGCGTGAACAGCGCCGAGCCGTGCGTGCGCGGCAGCACACCGACGCGGATGGAGATCGGACGGATGTCCATCTTGCCGCGGCCGTCGATGCGCCTGCCCTCCTCCAGCGCCTTGGCGCGGACGATCTTGTATTCCAGGTTTTCGATGGCGACCCTGACATGCTCGGGGTCGAATCCCGGCTCATCCTTGGGACAGAGCGCGGTGATGATCTGCTCGCGCAATTTGGCGAGCGCGTCGCGGCGGGCGAGCTTGTCCACAATCGCATAGGCGTCGTGGATTTGGGTCTTGTATTTCTCGACCGAGCTGACGAGTTCCACGTCCGGCGCCGGCGGCTGCCAGTCCCAGGGCCTGGCGCCGGCGTCGCGGGCAAGCTCGCGGATGGCGCGGATGGCAATCTGCATCTCCTTGTGGCCGAAGAGGACGGCGCCCAACATGACCGATTCCGGCAGCTCCTTCGCCTCGGACTCCACCATCAACACCGAGCTTTCCGTGCCGGCCACCACCAGATCGAGCTGCGAAGCCTCCAGGTCCTTGAAACTGGGATTGAGCAGGTACTGGCCGTTGGCGTAGCCGACGCGCGCGGCGCCGATCGGACCGTTGAACGGCACGCCGGAGACCGCCAGCGCCGCCGAGGCGCCGAGGATGGCGGGAATGTCCGGATCGACCTTGGGGTCGAGCGACAGGACGGTGGCGACGATTTGCACTTCATTCAGGAACCCCTCCGGGAACAGCGGCCGCAGCGGGCGGTCGATGAGGCGCGAGGTCAGCGTTTCCTTTTCGCTCGGCCGGCCCTCGCGCTTGAAGAAGCCGCCGGGAATGCGGCCGGCGGCGTAGAATTTTTCGACGTAATCGACGGTCAGCGGGAAGAAGCCCTGGCCCGGCTTGGCCTCCTTGGCGGCGACCACGGTGACCAGCACGACCGAGTCACCCATGCTGGCCATGACGGCGCCGGTGGCCTGGCGGGCGACCTCGCCGGTCTCCAGCGTGACGGTGTGCTGACCATAGGGGAAGGATTTCTTGACGATGGACATGTGCGTGTTCCTGCTCAAAATGAGAATGAGGTAAACCCGGCGGGCATCAGGCCACAGGCCGCGCGGCGGCGTGGAGCCTTACTTGCGCAAACCCAGCTTGGCGACGAGGTCACGATAGCTGTCGGGCTTGGTGGCCCGCAGATAATCCAGCAGCTTGCGCCGCGTGTTGATCATCTTCAGCAATCCCTGACGCGAATGCTTGTCGTGGTTGTGCGTTTTGAAGTGTTCCGAAAGGCTGTCGATGCGGGCGGACAGCAGCGCAACCTGCACCTCCGGCGAACCGGTGTCGGTCTTTTTGCGCTGGTAATCCTTGATGATGCCGCCCTTGCGTTCTGCGGTCAGTGCCATGAAAAAACTCCCGAATTCAAACTCTCTGGATTTCTGCCTTGGTTCAGGGCGTGCATTGTAGCGGCGGCGGAGCTGTTTGTCATTTTCCTGCGGTGCTCAACAAGCGGCGGGGAATCAGCTCGCCACCGGCCACCCCGCCCAGGCCGAGAAACCCGGCGGGGCCGTAGATGCGCACCACTTCCGCCGGCCCGCAGGACACGGGCACGCGCCGCCCCCGCCCGAGCAGGATGGCGGCGCGCTCGTCCAGGGACACCGCCGGCCAGTGCGACAGCGCCTGATCCATGGGCCGCAGCCACGCATCCAGCGCCTTGAAGTCATTCCCGGCGCGGGCGGCAAGCGCCTCCAATGTCACGGCCTCGTCCACGGTGAACGGCCCCGCCGCCGTGCGCCGTAATGCCGAGAGATGCGCGCAGGTCGAAAGCGCTGAACCGATTTCCTCCGCCAGCACGCGGATGTAGGTGCCCTTGGAACAACTGACGTCGACGGCGAGCGTCGCCCCATCGAAGTCCCGCAGGGTGAGATCGGTGATGACGATGGGCCGCGGCTGGCGCGCGACGGTGACGCCGCGCGCCGCGAGCTTGTACAGCGGCCGGCCCTTGTGCTTCAACGCCGAGTGCATGGGCGGGGTCTGCATCCGCGGGCCGCGAAAACCGGCCAGCGCGGCCTCCACCCGGCTTCTGTCCAGCGGCGGCACGGGCCGGCGCTCGATCACCTCGCCCTCGGCGTCGCCCGTGCTGGTGCGTTCGCCCAGCTTGATCCGGGCCTGATACCGCTTGTCCGCGTCGAGCAGCCAGGACGTGATCTTCGTGGCCTCGCCGAAGCACAGCGGCAGCAGGCCGCCCGCCAGCGGATCGAGGCTGCCGGTATGGCCGGCCCTGGCGGCGCGGTACAGCCGCCGCGCCCGCTGCAGCGCCGCGTTGGAACTCAAGCCAACGGGCTTGTCGAGCAGCAGGATGCCGTCGACCTTGCGGTATTCAAGCTTCGTCATCGTCGCCGCGCGGGTGACTGCCGGCGGGTGGATGTTCCGCCGCCACCTCGTCCAGCAGCGCCTCCAGGCGCGCGGCGCGGGCGATGGATTCGTCGTAGTGGAAGGTGATGCGCGGCACGCTGCGCATGGTCATCGTCCTGGCCAGCAGGGTGCGCATGGCCGGCGCGTGGTCGTTCAAGGCCGCCAACACCTCGGCATGGCTGCGCTCGGGGCCCATCTGGGTGATGAAAATCCTGGCCTGCCCCAGATCGGGGGAGACGTCCGCCGCCGTCAGCGTGATGAAGCCCAGCCCCGCCTCCTCCGCGCACAGTTGCACCGGACGCGCCAGCAGCCGGCGGATCTCCTCGCCCACGCGGCGCGGCCGGTTGCTGACCGGCGCGGATAAATCGTCGCTGCGCCGCCGTGACATGAATTCCGCCCGCCGGGGTCAGCTGATCTTGCGGGCGACTTCGACGCGTTCGAAGACCTCGATTTGATCGCCCGGCTTCACGTCGTCGTAATTCTTCACGCCGATGCCGCACTCGGTGCCGGCCTTGACCTCGTTGACGTCGTCCTTGAAGCGGCGCAGAGACTCCAGCGCGCCCTGGAAGATCACGACGTTGTCGCGCAGCACGCGGATGGGGTTGTTGCGCTTGATGACGCCGCTCGTCACCAGGCAGCCGGCGATGGCGCCGAACTTGGAGGAGCGGAACACCTCGCGCACCTCGGCTACGCCGATGATGGTCTCGCGGACTTCCGGCGCCAGCAGGCCCGAGAGCGCCGCCTTCACGTCATCGATGGCGTCATAGATGATGCTGTAGTAGCGCAGATCGATGCCCTCGGCCTCGATCAGCCGGCGGGCGCTGGCGTCGGCGCGCACGTTGAAGCCGATGATCATGGCGTTGGAGGCCACCGCCAGATTGACGTCGGACTCGGTGATGCCGCCGACGCCAGCGGCCACCACGTTGACGGTGACCTCGTCGCCGGACAGCGCGGCCAGCGCCTCGCTCAACGCCTCGGCGGAGCCCTGCACGTCGGCCTTGATCACCAGGTTGAGGGTGACGGCCTTGCCCTCCTGCATGCGCGAAAAAACATTCTCCAGCTTGGCCGACTGCTGCCGCGCCATTTTCTGCTCGCGGATCTTGGCATTGCGGAAGATCGCGATCTCGCGGGCCTTGCGTTCGTCGGCCACCACCACCGCCTCGTCGCCGGCGTTGGGCACGTTGGAGAGGCCCAGCACCTCCACGGGCGTCGACGGCCCCGCCTCCTCCACCGACTGGCCACGCTCATCCAGCATGGCGCGCACCCGGCCGAATTCGACGCCGGTCAGCAGGATGTCGCCGCGCTTCAGGGTGCCGTTCTGCACCAGGACGGTGGCGACCGGGCCGCGGCCCTTGTCGAGGCGCGATTCGATGACCGTGCCGGAGGCCGGCCCGGCCTGCGCCGCCTTGAGCTCCAGCACCTCGGCCTGCAACAGGATGGCCTCCAGCAGTTGATCGACGCCCTCGCCGGTCCTGGCCGACACCTTGACGAACTGGGTGTCGCCGCCCCAGTCCTCGGGGATGACGCCGTGCTGGGTCAGGCCCTGGCGCACGCGCTCGGGATCGGCGCCCGGCTTGTCGATCTTGTTGACGGCGACGATGAGCGGCACCTTGGCCGCCTGGGCGTGCTGGATGGCCTCGACGGTCTGCGGCATGACGCCGTCGTCGGCGGCCACCACCAGCACCACGATGTCGGTCACCCGGGCGCCGCGGGCGCGCATGGCGGTGAATGCGGCATGGCCGGGCGTGTCCAGGAACGTGATCGTGCCCCTGCCGGTGTTGACGCGATAGGCGCCGATGTGCTGGGTGATCCCGCCGGCCTCCGCCCCGGCCACATCCGTGCTGCGGATCCTGTCGAGCAGCGAGGTCTTGCCGTGATCGACGTGGCCCATGACCGTCACCACCGGCGGGCGCGGAAGTTTTTCGGCGCCGGCCTGCTCCTCGCGCAGCGCCGACTCGATGGCGTTGGCGTCGATGCGCCGCGCCTTGTGGCCCATCTCCTCGACCACGATGACGGCGGTGTCCTGATCGATGACCTGGTTGATGGTCACGAGGCTGCCCATGCCCATCATGATCTTGATCACCTCGGCGGCCTTGACCGACATGCGCTGCGCCAGCTCGGCCACCGTGATGCTCTCCGGCACGTCCACCTCGCGGACGGTGGGCTCGGTCGGCATCTCGAACCCGTGCTTGCTGGCGAGCGGGGTCACGACGCGACGCGCCAGCGGCTTGCGCTTGCGCCGCGAGCGGCTGGCGTCGACGTGCAATTCCTCGCGCTCCAGCTGCCGCTCGCGTTCAATCTCGCGCCCGCGCTCATGATCGAGGCGCTTTTTCTTCGCGCCCTTCTCCCCCTCCTCGCGCTCGCGCGGCGGCGCCGGCGGCGCGTGCAGCTCCTGCGCGGGAGCGGCCGGTTTGGCCTCGCCCGCCGGACGGCGCGCCTCGGCCTCGGCGCGGGCGCGTTCCTCGGCCTGGCGCCTGGCCTCCAGGTCGCGCCGCTGCTGCTCCTCCTGGCGGGCGCGCTCCTCCGCCTCCAGCCGCTCGCGCTCGGCGGCCTCCTCGCTCAGACGCTGCGCCTCCTCGTCAACGACCAGGCTGCGCTTGACGTAGGTCTTCTTCTTGCGGAACTCGACGCTGACGGTCTTGGTGTGCGCCGGCTTGGCCGCGGCGCCGGGGCGCAGCCGCAGCTTGCTCTTGTCGGTCGGCACCTTGATCTCGCTCAAGGTCTTGCGGCGCAGGGTGATGCGCGCGGGCTCCGAGGCCTCCTCGACGCGGCCGTGGGCGCGGCGCAGATGGGCCAGCAACCGGCTTTTTTCCTCGTCGCTGATCGGGTCCTGGGCGCGCTTGGCGGGCAGGCCGGCCTCGGTGAGCTGGCCAATGAGGCGCTCGACCGAAATGCCGACGGTGTCGGCGAATTGCTGGATGGTCACATCAACCATTGATATTGACATCCTTTCCGGACTCGGCCGTTTCCTGCTGGCCGTTCTCGGCCTGCGCGAACCACGGCGCGCGCGCGGTCATGATGAGCTCGGCGGCCCGTGCCTCGGTCATGCCTTCGATCTCCATGAGGTCGGCCACCGACTGCTCGGCCAGATCGTCCTGGGTGACGATGCCGCGGCTGGCCAGCAGGTAGGCCAGGTCCTCGTCCATGCCGGGCATGGCCAGCAATTCGTCGGACGGCTTGGCGTCGCCAATCTTCTCCTCCGTGGCGATGGCCTTGGTCAGCAGGATGTCCTTGGCGCGGCGGCGCAGTTCCGCGACCAGCGCCTCGTCGAATTCCTGGATGGCCGCCATCTCGCCCTCGGGCACGTAGGCCACCTCCTCGATGCTGGTGAAGCCCTCGTCCACCAGGATGCGCGCCACCTCCTCGTCCACGTCCAGCTGCTCCATGAACAGCTTCTGGAGGCGCTGCTCCTCCTGGGCGGATTTCTCCGCGGCCGCGGTCTCGCTCATGACGTTGAGCTCCCAGCCGGTCAGCTGGCTGGCGAGCCGCACGTTCTGGCCGTTGCGTCCGATGGCCTGCGACAACTGCTCCTCGACCACGGCCACGTCCATGCTGTGGGTGTCCTCGTCCACCAGGATGGACACCACCTCCGCCGGCGACATGGCGTTGATGACGAACTGCGCCGGGTTCTCGTCCCACAGGATGATGTCCACGCGTTCGCCGGCCAGTTCGTTCGACACCGCCTGCACGCGCGAGCCGCGCATGCCGACGCAGGCGCCGACCGGATCGATGCGGCCGTCCTTGCTGCGCACGGCGATCTTGGCGCGCAACCCCGGGTCGCGCGCCGCGCCCATGATCTCGATGAGACCCTCGCCGATCTCCGGCACCTCGAGCTTGAACAACTCCACCAGCAGCTCGACGGCCGTGCGGCTCACGAACAACTGCGGCCCTTTCTTCTCCGGACGGACGTCGTAGAGATAGCCGCGCAGCCGGTCGCCCGGCCGCACCGGTTCGCGCGGGATGAGATGTTCGCGCGGGATGACGGCCTCGGCGTTGCCGCCCAAATCGAGCAGCACGCCGCTGCGCTCGGAGCGCTTGACGGTGCCGGACACGAGCTGGCCCTTGCGGCCCTGGTATTGTTCAACGACCTGGGCGCGCTCGGCCTCGCGCACCTTCTGCACGATGACTTGCTTGGCGGTCTGGGCGGCGATGCGGCCGTACACCTCCGCCTCCATCGGCTCCTCGATGAATTCACCGGCCTTGATCCCGGGATGCGTCTTGCGCGCCTCGGAAAGCAGGACCTGGCGATCGGGAAACTCCAGCCCGCCCATGAGCTTCACGTTCTCGGCGTCGTCGTCCACGACCTCCCAGCGCCGGAAGGCCTTGTAGTCGCCGGACTTGCGATCGATGGCCACCCGCACCTCGATGTCCTCGTGGTAGCGTTTCTTGGTGGCGCTGGCGAGCGCGGCCTCCAGCGCCTCGAAGATGACCTCCTTGGCCACCCCCTTCTCGTTGGAGACCACTTCCACCACTGTCAATATCTCTTTGTTCATGCACTCAGATCCTCAAATCCGTCAAATCTTCCATGGCGTCGCAATCAAGCGCGCCCTGGCAATCTGCGAGAGTGGAATGCGATGTTCCACGCCGTCCACTTCCACCCTCACCTCGTTTTCATCCGTGCCCAGCAGCGTGCACGTCACGTTGCGCCGGTCGCCCGCCAGCGGCGAATGCAGCCTGAGGCGCGCACGGCGGCCGGCAAAACGCGCGTAATGCGCCGGCGTGTACAGCGGCCGGTCCAGTCCCGGCGACGACACCTCGAGCACGTAGCCCCCGGCGATGGGATCCTCCACGTCCAGCACCGCGCTCACCTGGCGGCTGACCCGTTCGCAATCGTCCACGGTGACGCCGGGCGGATGGTCGATGTACAGCCGCACCAGGCCGCGCCGGCCGCCGGTCACCTGTTCGATGCCGACCAGTTCATAGCCCAGCGCGGCCACCACCGGCTCCAGCAACGCCTGCAGACGCGTGCTCGCCTTCATCGCCCAATCCTCAAAACAAAAAGCCCCGATTACCGGGGCCCCTGAAGCTACTCTCCTGGTAGCGGGATGACGGCGCACTCATGCACGACCCGCCTTCCCCGCGCTGCTTTGCTCTACGGCATGAGCAGTGGTAGCGGGGGCAGGATTTGAACCTGCGACCTTCGGGTTATGAGCCCGACGAGCTGCCAGACTGCTCCACCCCGCAATAATCTGCGCAATCATGCCAAGTGCGGCCGTCTTTTTCAAGCAAATTGCGGATAAAATCCCCGTAAACCGGTTGAAAGTCGTGAGTGGCGGCCCCAGCTATACTTCCACCATGAACGCGGTAGATGAATCATGAACACGCGCCCCCCGGCCGTGGCCGATCAGTTCTATCCGGGCGACCCCGCGCTTTTGCGTCGCCAGGTGGAGGATTTGCTGGCGGAGGCCGGCCGCCGGCCGTCGCCCGCCGGCGTGCCCAAGGCCATCATCGCCCCCCATGCGGGATACATCTATTCCGGCCCCGTGGCGGCCTCGGTGTATCACACCCTGCGGCCGGCGCGGCGGCAGATCCGCCGGGTGGTGCTGCTCGGGCCTGCGCACCGGGTTTATCTGCGCGGGCTGGCAACACCCTCCGTCGATGGTTTTCACACCCCTCTCGGCCGCATCTCCCTTGACCGGGATGCCATCGCGTCCCTCCGCGCGCTGCCGCAGGTCGTCGAGAGCGACGAGGCCCACGCCGGGGAACACAGCCTGGAGGTGCACCTGCCCTTCCTGCAAAGCCTGCTCGAGGATTTCACTCTCGTACCGCTGGTGGTGGGCGACGCCCCGCCGGCGCAGGTGTCGGAGGTGCTCGGCAGATTGTGGGGCGGTCCGGAGACGCTGATCGTGATCAGCACGGACCTCAGCCATTACCATCCCTACCAGGAGGCCCGCGAAATCGATCAGCGCACTTCGGCGGCGATTTTGAACCTGCAGTATGAAATGATCGGGCCGGAGCAGGCCTGCGGCTGCCGGCCGCTCAACGGGCTGCTGCATTACGCCAGAAATCATCACCTGCGCGTCACCAACGTTGATCTGCGCAACTCCGGCGACACCGCCGGGCCGCGCAACCGCGTGGTGGGCTACGGCGCCTATCGGGTCGAGGAGCCTTCGCCGTTCACGGACAAGGATCGCGACACCCTGCCGAGGATCGCCCGCGATTCGCTGACGCACGGCCTCTACCAGGGCCGCGCGCTCGCGGTAAACGTCGACGAGTACGGCCCCGCGCTGCGCGCCACCCGCGCGAGTTTCGTGACGCTGACGCTGGACGGCCAGTTGCGCGGCTGCATCGGCACGCTGGAGGCGCACCGGCCGCTGGCGGCGGATGTCGCCGCCAACGCCTATGCCAGCGGCTTCCGCGACCCGCGCTTCCCGGCACTGAGCATGCCGGAACTGCCGCGCGTGCACATCCACATCTCGGTGCTGTCCGCGCCCGTGCCCATGGCCATCGCCTCCGAGGAGGATTTATTGCGGCAGTTGCGCCCCGGCGTGGACGGGCTGATCCTGGCGCTGGGCCAGCGCAACGCCACCTTCCTGCCCAGCGTCTGGGAGGACCTGGCCACGCCGGAGATCTTCGTCGAGCACCTGAAGCACAAGGCCGGCATCGGCCGCCACGAGGACACGCGCGCGCTGAAGGCCTGGCGCTACACCACCGAATCCATCCACGAACCGCCCGCCGTCCATTAGCCGCGCCCGCGCCGGCCGGCCAGAGCCGCCTTCGCTTTTGCGATCAGATCATCGTTGGCCTGGATCAGCTTTTCATCGCCGTGCGCCAGGGCGCTGGACTTGGCGGCGAGTTCCAGCACCTCGCCGTAGCGCTGCTGCTGCAATCGCACGGCTGCAAGCCGGTGCCAGAGCCAGCCGTTGCCCGGCTGGATGCGCAGGGCGCGTTCCAGCGTTGCCGCAGCCTGATCGACGCGACCGCCGCGGCCCTGCGTCTCCGCCTGATTGAGCAGGGCCACCACCGCCGGGTTCGGCGGCGGCGGGGGCGCGGCGGTCGCCGCGGGCAGCGGAGTCAGGGGCGTGGATTGCGCCGCGGCGGCTTCCGGCGCCGGCGCCGACGTCTGCGAGCGATCGACCACCGGCGCCGGCGGCGCTGACGCCGGCGGCGCCGAGGCGCAGGCGGACAGGACCACGCTCAACACCGGCAGCCACTTCATCCCGTTCATGCGGTTATATTACATCGCGCTGCAGGGCTGGTAAGACGCCGCCACCTGCCGGCCGGCGATGAAGGGGAAGGGCGCGGCGCGCAGGCAGCCCCTGTCCGTCAGCGCGCCGGTGTTGACGTCCACCCAGCGCCATTCGATGCCGGCGGGCGGCGTCAGATCCACGCCCGGCGCGGCGAGATTCCTCATCAGCGCCGCCCACAACCGCATGGCGCCGGTCGCACCCGAGAGGCCGGTGGGCGCGTTGTCATCGCGCCCCACCCAGGCGACCGCCACCGTGTCACGGCCAAAACCGGCGAACCAGCTGTCGCGCAGATCGTTGGTGGTGCCGGTCTTGCCGGCGTAAGTCCCGGCGCTCAGGCGGGGAAGCGCCGCGGCCGTGCCGGAACGCGCCACCTCGGCAAGCAGAGTGTCCACCAGAAAGACGTGCTCGGGCTTGATGATCGCCTCCACGCGCAGACCATAACGGGTCAGCGGCCGGCCGTCGTGATCGAGCACCTCGCGGATCGCGCGCAGCGGCGCGCGAAAGCCCTTGCCGGCGAAACACTGGTACATCTGCAGCACCTCGAAAGGCGACAGCGGCACCGCGCCGAGGAACAACGAGGGATAGGCGGGCAGATCGCCGCCGATGCCGAGCGCGTGCAACTGCCGGATGATGGCGTCCACGCCCAGCGCCAGCCCCAGATGCACGGTGGCGAGATTGTAGGAATGCACTAGGGCCTGGTACAGCGGCACGTTGCCATGCGCCACGCCGTCGTAGTTCTGCGGCGTCCAGCGTGTTCCGCCCCGCTCCCAGGTGAGCGGCGTGTCCGCAAGCGGGGTCAGCACGTTGTATTCCGCCGGGCGCTGCAGGGCGGTCAGATACACCGCCGGCTTGACCAGCGAGCCGATGGGGCGGCGGGCGTCCAGCACGCGGTTGAAACCGGCGTACTGCGGATCGCGTCCCCCGACCAGCGCCAGCACCTCGCCGGTGTCGCCGGCCGCCGCCGCCAGCGCCGCCTGCAACGAGCCGCGCGGGCGCTCGCGGCCGGTTTCCAGCGCCGGCAGTTCCTGCCCGATGGCGTCCTCGGCGGCCGATTGCGTGCGCGGGTCGAGCGTGGTGAAGATGCGCAGTCCGGCGCTGCGCAGGTCCTCCTCCCGGTAATCCTGCGCCAGCTGGCGGCGCACCAGGTCCATGAAGGCGGTGTAGCGCGCCTGACGGAACAGCGGCTTGGGCGTGACCGCGAGCGGCTCCTGCGCCCCGGCGGCCGCGGCGGCTGGCGTGAGCCTGCCGGTTTCCACCATCGCCTGGAGCACCGTCAGCCGCCGCTCCAGCGCGCGCTCCGGAAAGCGCCGCGGATCGTAGTACGACGCGCCACGGGCCAGCCCGGCGAGCAGCGCCAGTTGCGCCACCGTGAGTTCGGAGAGCGGCCGCCCGAAATAAAATTCCGCGGCGAGCGCGAAGCCGTGGATGGCGCGGTCGCCGTCCTGGCCCAGATACACCGAGTTCAGGTAGGTTTCGAGGATTTCGTCCTTGCGATAGTGACGCTCCAGCGCCAGCGCCATGAACACCTCGTTGAACTTGCGGGCGTAGCTGCGTTCGCGGCCGAGGAACAGATTCTTCACCAGCTGCTGGGTGATGGTGCTGCCGCCCTGGCGGATCTCGCCGCTCCTCAGATTCACCCACAACGCGCGCATGACGCCCAGCGGATCGATGCCGCCGTGGCTGTAGAAATTGCGATCCTCGACGGCCAGCAGGGCGTCGATCAGCGCCTGCGGCACCTCCGGCAGTTGCACGAGGATGCGATCCTGCCGGTCGCGGGGCGCAATGCGGGCGATTTCGACCGGCTCAAGCCGCAACAAGGGCAACGCCGCCGTTCCCCCGTCCAGCGTCTTGAGCACGCGGCCGTCGAATCGCAGCAGGGCGCGATGCGGCGGCTCCACGCCGTCACTGAAGGCAAATCCGCGCGTGTGCAGTGTGATTTCCCCCGGCGTGGCGTGATACTGACCGGGGCCGTCCACCGCTGCGGTCTCGCGATAGCCTAGCCTCCTGAGCTCGTCGAGCAGCGCCGCCGGTGGCAGCGTCAGGCCGGCGTACAACTCGAGCGGGCGGGCGTAGACCTGCGCCGGGAGCGTCCAGCGATGCTGCTCAAAGGCCTCCCGGACGGTGTGGTCAATCCATGCGCCCCAAGCCAATATTGCCATGAGAATCAATGCACTGATGTGCAACAACGGTCCGCGGAAACGCTTTAATAGTGCGCGGATTGTGGCAAAACGGCGGCGGGAACGGCGCGCGGGCATCACCCTTCGGGGAATCAGCCGGGTGTGGAAGGTGTGTGTTTCATCCCCTCCGCTGTCCGCGGACGGGATTTCGGCGGCGGCGGTTTCGCATCCCAGCTCCCCCGCGCGGCGCCTTTGATTTTTTAGGCTCGACCTCGATCGAGTTGGTTGTCAACCGTCCTGGCTTCAAACCACGTTCACTGCCTCAACTACCGTGACTATCTTCTTCTCTTTTTGCTTTTCTTCTTCGCTGATCTCTTCTTTGCCTTCTTCTTCGCTGCCATGATTAACCCCCTTTTGGTTAAGTTAAACGACACAGAAAGCAAGTACCACGTGCATTTATATACATCACAAATGAAAACTGTGCAAACTTTTTTTCACGGCGCAATCGACATGATCGCGCGATGCAGCAAACAAATTCATCTCCGTTTCATCCGCCTCATCGCGTGATGCGCCGGCTTGCGACTTTCATTCTCATCCGTGCGCACGACGTCACGATGTGATTCGCATCTTTGCCGCTCGCGCGGATCGCAAGGCGCGGCGAGGCTTTCAACGGGGCCGCAACGCCGACAGCACGCGCGCGCGCACTTCCTCCACGCGGCCGACGCCGTCGATGCGCACATACTTCGCGCGGGGATCGCGCGCGTAATATTCCACCAGCGGCTTGGTCTGTTCGTGATACACCTTGAGACGCTTCCTCACCGTTTCCTCCCTGTCATCGTCGCGCTGGATCAACGCTTCACCCGTGACGTCGTCCCTGCCCGCAACCTTTGGCGGATTGAAGACGACATGATAGGTGCGCCCGGAGGCGGGATGCACGCGCCGCCCAGACATGCGCTTGACGATTTCCTCGTCGTCGACGGCGATTTCCATCACCACGTCGATCTGCACGTTCATTTTTTTCAGCCCCTCGGCCTGCGGGATGGTGCGCGGGAACCCGTCCAGCAGAAACCCGCCCGCGCAGTCCGGTTCGCGGATGCGCTCCGCCACCAGGCCGAGGATGATGTCATCGGACACCAGTCCCCCGGCGTCCATGACCTGCCTGGCCTTGAGGCCCAGCGGCGTCCCGGCCTTGACGGCGGCGCGCAGCATGTCGCCGGTGGATATCTTGGGGATGCCGAACTCGGCGCAGATGAAATCCGCCTGCGTACCCTTGCCGGCGCCCGGTCCGCCCAGCAGTATCAGCTTCATGTCTCCTCCCTTCGCGCTGTCTTATAATCGACCACCATGCCATCCATGCCGGCCCCCGGCGGGAGCGTCCTTGAAACTGCAACTCGACACAGGCGGCGGCCACGCCATCCTGTCCTACACCGCCACCGCGATTCGACTGCCGAACCACAGCCTCGAGCGGAGTTTCATCCTCTGCCCGGAACGGCTGATCGCGGACTGGGCGCCGCAGACCCTGGCGGAATTGACGCCGGCGCATTTCGAACCGGTGCTGGCGCTCGATCCGGAGATCGTGCTCCTGGGCACGGGCGCGCGCCTGTGTTTCCCGGCGGCGGGCATCCTCGCACCCCTGCATGACCGGCGCATCGGCGTTGAAGTCATGGACACGCCCGCGGCCTGTCGCTCCTACAACGTGCTGTCGAGCGAGGGCCGCCGGGTGGTGGCTGCCATCTTCATGATCCAGGCGAACCCCTAGCGTTCCCTGAACAACGTCTCGACGGAGATGCCCTGCCGCTCCATGAGCAGGCGCAGCCGCCGCAGGGCGTCGATCTGGATCTGCCGCACGCGCTCGCGCGTCACGCCGATCGCTTCGCCGACCTCCTCCAGCGTGGCCACCTCACGGCCGTTCAGACCGAAGCGCCTCTCCACCACCTCGCGCTGCTTGTCCTGCAATTGCGACAGCCAGGACTCGATATGCCGCTGCATGTCGGCGTCCTGCAGCAGCACGCCGGGATCGATGTTGCGATCATCCGGAATGGTGTCCAGCAATGAGCGGTCGGAATCCGGTTCGCCCGACGCATCCATCGAGGCCACCCGCTCGTTGAAACCCAGCACGCGCTTGACGTTTTCGACCGGCTTCCCGATTTCCCGCGCCACATCCTCCGGGCCGGGCTCGCGTTCCATCTCCTGCGCCAGTTTGCGCTGCTCGCGCAGATAGGCGTTGATCTCCTTGACGACGTGGATGGGCAGCCGGATGGTGCGCGTCTGGTTCATGATCGCGCGTTCGATGGTCTGCCGGATCCACCAGGTGGCGTAGGTGGAGAAGCGGAAGCCGCGCTCCGGGTCGAATTTTTCCACGGCGCGGATGAGGCCCAGATTGCCCTCCTCGATGAGATCGAGCAGGGCCAGTCCGCGGTTCAGGTAACGCCGCGCGATCTTCACCACCAGCCGCAGATTGCTCACGATCATGCGCTGGCGGGCCTTGGCGTCGCCCTGCCGCGACTGGCGGGCGAAGCGCACCTCCTCCTCGGCGCTCAGCAGATCGGCAAAGCCGATTTCGGAGAGATAAATGCGGGTGGCGTCCAGGTCGCCGTCACTGATCTCGGCCGCCGCGAAGGTGAGGGGGGGCTCCGGATGCGCCTCCGGCTCCAGCGGCTCCACGGCCAGGGTTTCCTCCTCGCCGCCCGCAATTTCCCCCGCCCCGATGGCGGCCTCCATCGCCGCCAGTTCGTCGTCCTGATCGCGGATCTCCGCCGGAGACCCGGCATCGACCGCCGCCGGCGGCGCAGCCCCGGCTCCCCGCGGTGTTTTCGTCGCGGGGGGGGTGCGACCCTTGCGCTTCCGTCCCGGCACGGCTGGCCCGTCAGTTGGGTGGCAGATAGTCCAACGGCGGCACCGGTTTGCCGCCGCGGCGGATTTCGAAGTGCAACATCACCTGTTTGGCGCCGGTGTCACCCATCTCCGCGATTTGCTGGCCCACCGTCACTCGCGCCCCCTCGGTCACCAGAATTTTATCGTTGTGCGCATAGGCACTTAGAAACAAGTCATTATGCTTGATGATAATAAGCTTTCCATATCCAATCAGTCCACTGCCGCTGTAGACCACCTCGCCGGCGGCGGCGGCGTAGACCGGCTGCCGGGGCGTTCCGAGAATATTGATGCCATTCTGGCCGAGCGCGCCGTCGGAGGTGACGACCCTGCCGCGCGCCGGCCATTGCCAGCGGATGTTGCCGGCATCACGGGCCTCGCTGCGCGCACGCTCCTTTTCCTTTTCCGCGGCGCTTTTCACCGGCGCGGCGGGCGGCGGGGCATTGGCGGCGAGGGTTTTGGGCGACTGGGCGGGAGTTTCCGTGGCCGGCCTTTGCGCCGGCGGCGCCGCGGCCGCCGGACGCGGTGCGGGCTGCGCCGCCGCTGTTTCGTTCCCCCGCAATCGCAGCCGCTCCCCCGCATGAATGACATAGGGCGGCGGAATGTGATTCCACTCGGCGATGCGCTGGTAATCGAGCCCGTAGCGCCAGGCGATGGCGTAGAGCGTCTCGCCGGCGGCGACCACGTGCGTGACGGGCGCGGCGGCGCCGGCCTCCGGCGACTCCGTGCGCGACACCGGCGCCCGGGCCTTTGGCGACTCCGTGCCGGAGCCTTCCACCGGCGCCAGCGCGCCGCCGCCGCAACCCGCCAGCAGCGCGCACAACCCCGCCGCCAGCCAGCGGCGCCGCCGCAGCGTCATCCCACGCCCTCGAGCATGGGCACGAAGCTCACCCAGTCCAGCAGCGTTTCGCCGAAGCCCTGCGGCGTTTTGGTGATCAGCATCAATTGCTGGCTGCCGCTGGCGCCGACGGGAATGATGAGCCGCCCGCCCGGCGCCAGTTGCTCCTTCAAGGCCGGCGGCACGCCGAGCGGCGCCGCCGCGACCAGAATGGCATCGTACGGCGCGTGCAGCGGCCAGCCGGCGGCGCCGTCGCCGCGCCGCAGCCGCACGTTGCGGTAGCCGAGCCTGAGCAGGCGCTCGCGCAGCTTGTCGGTGAGATCGCCGATCCGCTCGATGGCGTACACCTGTTCGGCCACTTGCGCCAGGACGGCCGTCTGATAGCCGCAACCGGCGCCGATTTCGAGCACCTTGCGCAGCGGCCCGCCCTCGAGCAGCGCCTCGGTCATGCGTGCGACGATATAGGGCTGGGAGATGGTCTGGCCGTGGCCGATGGGCAGCGGGATGTTCTCGTAGGCGCGGCTGGCGAGCGCCTCGTCGATGAACAGGTGGCGCGGGGTGGTGCGGATGATGTCCAGCACGCGGGTGGAGCGGATGCCCATGTCGCGCAACTGCGCGACCAGGCGATCGCGGGCGCGCTGCGAGGTCATGCCGATGCCGCGCGCGTCCTTCATTTCTCCCCAAGCCCCGTCAACCAGCGGTTCACGGTATCGAGCGTGGCATGGCGTGTCAAATCCACCTGCAACGGCGAGACCGAGACGCGGCGACGGCGCACGGCGTGGAAATCGGTGCCGCTGCCTCCGTCAGCCTCCGGGCCGGGCGGGCCGACCCAGTAGACCGGGCGGCCGCGCGGATCGCTGCTCTTGGTCGCCGGCTCCGACTTGTGCCGGTAGCCCAGGCGCGTGGCCTCGAAGCCGGCGAGACTGGAAAGCGGCACGTCCGGTACGTTCACGTTGAGGATGGTGTCGGCCGGCAGCGGCTGCGCCAGCATGCGTTTCAACAGCAGGTCCACGCAGTGCGCCGCGGTGTCGTAATGCTCCGGGTTCTCGCCCGCCAGCGAGACGGCGACGGCGGGAAATCCGAGAAAGCGCCCCTCCATCGCCGCCGCCACCGTGCCCGAATACAACACGTCGTCGCCCAGATTGGGGCCGCCGTTGATGCCGGCGATCACCATGTCCGGTTGCCGCTCAAGCAGGCCGGTGATGGCCAGGTGCACGCAGTCGGTCGGCGTGCCGTTGACGTAATAGTAGCCGTTGTCGTCACGCTGCACGCGCAGCGGCCGGTCCAGCGTCAGCGAGTTGCTGGCGCCGCTGCGGTCGCGATCGGGCGCCACCACGGCCACGTCGCCGTGGGCGGAAAGCACGCGCACCAGATCGCGCAGGCCGCGCGCCTGATAGCCGTCGTCGTTGCTGACCAGAAAGAACATCCGCACTCCGCGTCACGCCGCATGAGGCGTGGACTGCATCAGGAACTCGATCAGCGCCTTCTGCGCATGTAGCCGGTTGCCGGCCTCCTCCCACACCACGCTGGCGGGGCTGTCCAGCACCCCGGCGCTGACCTCCTCGCCGCGATGCGCCGGCAGGCAGTGCATGAACAGGGCGTCGGGCCGGGCTCTCGCCATCAGCGCGGCGTTGACCTGGAAGGCGGCGAAGGCCTCCCGGCGCGCCTGCGCCTCCTGTTCCTGGCCCATGCTGGTCCAGACGTCGGTCACGACCAGATGCGCGCCGTCGGCGGCCTTGAGCGGATCGTGCAGCACCTCCACGCGCGGGCATTGTGCCAGCACGGCAGGGGCGGGATCGTATCCCCTGGGACAGGCGATGCGCAGCGCGAAGCCGTAGCGTTCCGCCGCCTGGATGTAGGAATGGCACATGTTGTTGCCGTCACCGACGAAGACCACGGTTTTGCCGCGGATCGGGCCGCGGTGCTCGTGATAGGTCTGCATGTCGGCCAGCAGCTGGCAGGGATGGTGCAAATCGGTCAGGCCATTGATCACGGGCACGCCCGAGTGCTGCGCGAATTTCTCGAGCTTGTCGTGCGCGAAGGTGCGCACCATGATCAAATCGACCATGCGTGACAGCACGCGCGCGGTGTCCTCCACCGGTTCGCCGCGGCCCAGCTGCGTGTCGCGCGGCGACAGGAAGATCGCGTGGCCGCCGAACTCCGCCATCGCCGCCTCGAAGGAGATGCGCGTGCGCGTGGAGGATTTCTCGAACACCATGCCCAGGACGCGGTTCTTCATCGGCTCGTAAACCGCGCCCGCGCGCCGCGCGGCCTTGAGCGCGATGCCGCGCTCGAGGATTTGCTGCAGTTCGCCGGCGCCGCAATCGAACAGGGTGAGAAAATGCCTGACCGCGCCCATCAAGCCGCCTCCACGCGCGTCCTGGCGTATTCGTGCAGCACCGCGGTGAGCGCATCCAGCAGCAGCTTCACCTCGGTCTCGCCGTAGATGAGCGGCGGCAGCAGCCGCACCACCGAATCCGCCGTCACGTTGATGAGCAGCCCGGCGTCGAGGCCCTGCTTCACCAGCTCGTTGCAGGGCCGATCCAGTTGCACGCCGATCATCATGCCCCGCCCGCGCACCTCGCGGACGCAGGACAGGTCCGCCAGCCGGCGCCGCAGGCCGTCAAGAATCCGCGTCCCCGTCCGCGCCGCCTGCTCCGCGAGCCGATCGCGCTCCATGATCCCCACCACGGTGAGGGCGGCGCGGCAGGCCAGCGGATTGCCGCCGAAGGTGGAGCCGTGCTTGCCGGGCTTCATCAGCTCCGCCGCCGGCCCGGAGGCCAGACAGCAGCCGATGGGCACGCCGTTGCCGAGTGACTTGGCGAGCGCCATCGCGTCCGGCGTCACGCCCTCGTGCTGGCAGGCGAACCAGCGGCCGGTGCGGCACATGCCGGTCTGCACCTCGTCGAGCAGCAGCAACCAGCCCTGCGCATGGCACAGCGCCCGCACGTCCTGCAAATACCCCACCGGCGGGATGTTGACGCCGCCCTCGCCCTGGATGGGCTCCACCAGCACGGCCGCCACGTCACGGCGAGCAGCCAGCGACCGCAGCGCCGCGATGTCGCCGTAAGGCACGCGGATGAAGCCCTGCACCAGCGGCTCAAATCCGGCCTGCACCTTGCCATTGCCGGTCGCGCTCAAGGTCGCCATCGTGCGGCCGTGGAAGCTGTTTTCCATGACGATGATGGCTGGCGCGTCGATGCCGCGGTCGTGGCCGTGCAGGCGGGCGAGCTTGATCAGCGCCTCGTTGGCCTCGGCGCCGGAGTTGCAGAAAAAGGCGTTGTCCATGCCGGAGAGCGCCGTCAGCCGCGCGCCCAGCTGCTCCTGCAATGGAATGCGATAGACGTTGGAGGTGTGCAGCAGCGTGCGCGCCTGCTCGGCGAGCGCCCCGGCGAGCTCGGGATGCGCGTGGCCTAGGCCGCACACGGCGATGCCGCTGATCGCGTCCAGGTAGCGCCGCCCGGCCTCGTCCCACAAATAGGCGCCCTCACCGCGCACAAAGGCAACCGGCTGTCGAGCATATGTCGCCATCAGGGGTTTCTCCATGTCACGCATCCGCAAGGTTCAAATGTCCCTAAAAAGGCAAGGCCCGGCTGCGCATGAGCCGGGCCTTTTCAACTGTCAAAATCTATAGATTCCCGCAGCACATGGAAGTGCCGCCGTTTTCAGCGGCCTGTGGCAGCTGAAAACGAAGGAAAGTGAAAACCGCGCTTTTCACTTTCCGTGCTCTGAAAAGTCCAGGATGGACTTATTCAGAGCCAGACTAAAACAAAAGTCCGTGATGCGCCGCTCCCATGAACAGCAGCATGGGAATGGACAGCAGCATGTTGGTGCGCGAAGCCAATGCCGCCACGCGCCTGGCGCGGGCCTTCTGCTCGTCCGTGGCGGGCATCATGCCCAGCACTTTCTTCTGGTTCGGCCAGATGAGCACCCACACATTAAACAACATGATGGTGCCGAGCCAGGCGCCGATCCCCAGCGGCAGGAAATAAGCGTGGGAGGAGGCGTCCTCGGGCCGCAGACCGAGCGTGAAAACACCGACAAAACTGTTGCCGAGATAGGCCGCGCCCGCAAGCCAGGTCACCACGGCCGACCAGCGGAACCACAGCAGGGCGCGGGGGGCGACATATTTGCTGATTCCCGCGCCGCCCGGACCACCCTTGTCCGCCGCGGCCGCGGCCAGCGCCGGCGTCTGCACCAGATTGAAGTAGTACAGCAGGCCGATCCAGGTGATGCCGGCGAGGAAGTGTATCCAGCGCGACAGGGTGTGGCTGAGGACGTCCGTCTCTCCACCCGTGCCCCTGATCAAATAGGTCAGTGCCAAGGCCAGTATCACACCCAATGTGATCGTCTTGCATATCGAATCCAATGGATTTTTCATGCGCATCCCCCCTCTAATCAGTTACACTGCCAAATCAGACGGAAAACCCAACCAAATTCGTCAGATTCTCCGGCATTTCGCGGCAGTTTTGCAAGCAGCGCCGCGTGACAGGTCGAGGAGACGGTATTAGACTTGCGCGCCATTCTGATTTCAGAGGCAATTCTATGGATATTACGGACCGCATCAAACAGACGATCAAGGACAATCCCATCGTCATCTTCATGAAGGGCACGCCGCAATTTCCGCAGTGCGGCTTCTCCATGCGGGCTTCGCAGGCGCTGACGGCCTGCGGTGTTCAATACGCCCATGTCGACGTCCTGGCCGAGCCGGAGGTGCGTCAGGCCCTGCCGCAGATCTCGCAATGGCCGACCTTTCCCCAGGTGTTCATCAACGGCGAGCTGGTCGGCGGCTGTGACATCGTGGTTGACCTGTTCAACAAGGGCGAACTGCAAAAGCTGACCCGGGCCGCCGTCAGGCAACACTGATCGCGTCACCCTTCACGCGATCGGCCGAAAACGATTTCCGAGATCCTGCAACCGCGGGTTGACGTCCGGTAATGCCAGATCAGGCTCATTCCAAGGCGGCGATTGTCACCGGCAGTTCGCGCGGAATAGGCAAGGCAATCGCGATCCACCTGGCGGCGGCGGGATTTTCCGTCGTAGTCAACCATGCCCGGAGCGACGGCGAGGCGGCGCGGGTCGTGGCCGGCATCGGGAAGGCCGGCGGCAGGGCCATCGCCGTGCAGGCCGACGTCGCCAGCCTGGCGGAGGCGACGCGGATTTTCGAACGGGCCGAAGAGGCGTTCGGCGGCGTGGATGTACTCGTGAACAACGCGGGCATGATGGACATCAAGCCGCTGGCCGAACTGGAGGAGGCCACTTTCGATCGCCTGATGGGCGTGAACGTCAAAGGCACGTTCAACATGCTCCATCTCGCCGCCCGGCGGCTGCGCGACGGCGGGAGAATCATCAATCTCTCCTCAAGCGCATTGATCACGTCATTGCCCGGTTATGGCGCCTATAACGCATCGAAGGCGGCCGTTGACGCGGTGACGCGCGTCCTCGCCAAGGAACTCGGGCCGCGGCGCATCACGGTGAACGCCGTCGCGCCGGGCCCCGTCGCCACCGAACTGTTCTTTCAGGGCAAAACGCCGGAGCTGGTCGAACGCCTGACCAGGCTCATCCCCCTCGGACGGCTGGGCGAAGTCGAGGACATTGCGCCCATCGTGACTTTTCTCGCCAGTCCCGAGTCCGGCTGGATTAACGGCCAGGTGATCCGCGCCAACGGCGGCATGGGCTAGCATGGATCGGTCAATCGAGCTGGCGGTGAGAATCCCGCCCCGACGCCATGAGCATTATCATGGCGTCCCCAACGGGATTCGACAAAATTGCCGGGAGCAATTTTGCGCGCCAGCCGGGCATGGACGCCCGGCGAGTCCCACGGCGGGGACG
>Ga0209581_1000269_pt1 | contig 146324 bp, 120 predicted proteins | sample Coa_R2_FD_187160 | JGI IMG/M metagenome (GOLD analysis project Ga0209581, IMG submission 187160) | Surface soil microbial communities from Centralia Pennsylvania, which are recovering from an underground coalmine fire - Coalmine... | ecosystem: Environmental > Terrestrial > Soil > Unclassified...
AAGTTTTTCTATCGATGCTTCGACTCGGGCCTGGGTGCTGAGAATGAACTCCATCGTCTTTTCGATATCCATGGCGTTCATTGTACCGCAATCTCCCAATTCAATTCATCGAACGCGCGGGATCGCAGAAAGCATCGGCTTGTGATGTAATGAAGTGAAGCGAGGTTACTCTTTATGGCCATTGCGGCGGACGAGTTTATCAACAGTTTCAATGAGGGCGTTGAGCTTGTATTCCGTGTCGGCCTGGATAGCTCTGACTTCCCGAAAGCCAGCTTCCATGCGCTCCGCCAGGCTGTCCACCCGTTCCACCAGACGGATTTCCGTCTGGGCCAGGCGGCCGACAAGATCCGTAACGGTCGCTATCGAGGCTTCGAGCTTTGTGATGCGTTCTTCATGCCCCCGGGCCGAGGCCTCAAGTTTTTCTATCGATGCTTCGACTCGGGCCTGGGTGCTGAGAATGAACTCCATCGTCTTTTCGATATCCATGGCGTTCATTGTACCGCAATCTCCCAATTCAATTCATCGAACGCGCGGGATCGCAAAAAGCATCGGCTTGCTTGCCATGCAAAGAAGTGAAGCGAGGTTACTCTTTATGGCCGTTGCGGTGAACCAGCTTGTCAACAGTTTCGATCAGAGCGTTGAGCTTGTAATCAGTACTGATGAGGGCTTCTTTCAACTCTCGGAAACCAGAGTCCATGCGTTCAACCGTCTGAATCTGGGCCTGGGCCAGGCGGCCGACAAGATCCGTAACGGTCGCGATCGAGGTTTCGAGCTTTGCGAAGCGTTCCTCGTGCCCTTTGACAAGGGCCTGGAGTTCTGCTGACCGCTCGGCCTGCTGCTGCACAGAAACTTCGAGCTTCGCCTGAGTGGTGAGAATAAACTCCATCGTCTTTTCGATATCCATGGCGCTTATTATACCGCGGGGACCCATGATTGAACGTAACTCGAATAAGGAGGACTGAATGAGCGGCGTAAGGCTTTTGGTGGGTACAGTGAAGGGCGCGTTTATCCTGGAGGCCGACGGAACGCGCAAGAAGTGGAAAGTGAACGGCCCGCATTTTACCGGCTGGGAGATTTATCACATGAAGGGCTCGCCGGCCGCTCCGAACCGCATCTATTGTTCGCAATCGAGCGGATGGTTCGGGCAGGTAATCCAGCGCTCGAACGATGGAGGCAAGACATGGGAAGCTCCCGGCGGCGGTGTCACGAAGTCGCCCCAGGGGTTTCCCCAGGGCGAGAGCAACCGGTTCGTCTATGACACTTCTTCAGAAACCGGAAAGCCGCTTACGACGCACCAGTGGTATGACGGCACGCAGCACCCGTGGGAGTTCAAGCGCGTGTGGCACCTGGAGCCGTCGCTCCACGACCCGGACACGGTCTATGCCGGAGTGGAAGACGCCGCCATTTTCCGCTCGACGGATGGTGCACACTCGTGGCAGGAGCTTCCGGGGCTGCGCGGACACGGAACCGGTCCCAAATGGCAGCCGGGCGCCGGCGGCATGTGCCTGCACACCATCGTTCTCGACCCAAGCAATCCCAATCGTATCTTCGTAGCCATCTCCGCCGCGGGCGCCTTCCGTACCGACGACGGGGGCAAGACCTGGAAACCTATCAACCAGGGATTGAGATCGCAGTACATCCCTGACCCGACGGCGGAAGTCGGCCACTGTGTGCATCGCATTGCTCAGCACGGAGCCAAACCGAACGTCCTCTACATGCAGAAGCACTGGGACGTGATGCGCAGCGACGACGCCGGCGACACCTGGCACGAAGTCAGCGGCAATCTGCCCACCGATTTCGGCTTCGTCATCGACGTGAATGCGAACGAACCGGAAACCATTTACGTCGTCCCGATCAAAAGCGATTCCGAGCATTTCCCGCTTGACGGCAGACTGCGTGTTTACCGGAGCAAGACCGGCGGTAACGAGTGGGAGCCGCTCACCAAAGGCCTGCCACAACGCAACTGCTACGTCAACGTGCTGCGCGACGCGATGTCGGTGGATCGGCTTGACCCTTGTGGAGTCTATTTCGGCACGACGAGCGGACAGGTGTACGGTTCGGCGGACGGCGGTAACACGTGGAAACCTATCGTCGAGCATCTGCCGCGCGTGCTCTCGGTGGAGGCGCAGACACTGGTATGATCCGAGTCGTTCTTCCTTTCCACCTTCGCACGCTGGCGCAGGTTGATGACGAGGTCACGCTCGACATTCAAGGCCCTGTCACGCAGCGATCGGTGCTGGATGCGCTCGAGGCCAAATATCCCGTGCTGCGCGGCACGATTCGCGATCATGATACGGGCAAGCGGCGAGCGTTTATCCGCTTCTTCGCCTGCGAGGAGGACCTTTCGCACGAACCGCCGGACGCACCTCTGCCCGAGGCTGTCGTTAGAGGCGCCGAGCCCTTCTGCGTGATCGGGGCCATCGCCGGCGGATAAAACAAGCGGATTGCCGGGATTCGAACGACAGGGTTTCCCAGACCTCAAACGCCTCGCGCAAAGTCGATGAGACGCAAAGCTGCGGTTGTGTCTTCCCTGCCCTACTTTGTACCGCCGGGTAAGATCACTTCCAGCGGGCGTTCTCAGTATTCTACCTTGACCAGGCACAAACCATTTGCGGGGGCCGTAGGTCCGGCCTTGCTGCGGTCGCGGGCTTCGAGGATGGCCGGAATATCTTCCGGCGAGCGTTTCCCGCTTCCCACCTCCAGCAGCGTCCCCACGATGTTCCGCACCATGTGGTGCAGGAAGCCTGAACCGCGAACCTCATAGACCAGCAAAGCGAGCTTTTCGCGCAATTCGAGGCGCGAAGAGAAAATGCGCCGCACGTTCGAGTTTTCTGAATCTTTCCTGATTGTCTCTTCCGAGTGATCGTCGCCGGCAAATGATGTGAAATCGTGCTCGCCTTCAAACAATCGCGCGGCCTTTGCCATCCGGCACCAGTCGAGCGGATAGGGATGGTGGTACACGTAGCGCGCGAGGAACGGCGGGCAGATCGCGGTCTGGAGGATGCGGTAACGATAAGTTTTTGATTTTGCCCTGTAGCGCGCATGGAAACTTGACGGGACATCTTCTGCATGCCTCACGCGGATAGCCGGCGGCAGGACATCGTTAAGGGCTTTCGCCAGACCCTCGCATGGGATCGGACATTCCGTCCTGAAGTTCGCCACTTGTCCCGAGGCGTGGACGCCTGCGTCTGTCCGCCCGGACGCATGCAGGGCCACCCGGCTGCCGGTAATCTGTGCAATCTTTGCTTCGAGCTCTTCCTGAATGGAGCGAGCATGCGGCTGACGTTGCCAGCCGTGGAAGTCCGCACCGTCATACGCGATCAGAAGTCGTATGTTTCTCATGCTCACCAAGATTAAGGTGGTTGGCGGTCGAAGCGCAACTTTTGGCCCAAACTCTTGCCTCCCGCGTCTTTACCTCAGGTGGGACAGCCCGAATGGCAAAGTCCAAGCCATCCTGAAGTTTTCCGATAGACTGCCGATATTTGCAACTTGTAGAAACTTTGAGTGTTAGATCGAATTCACAAACGGGCGAATTATTTACTTGACAGTAAACTCGCTCAGTATTACTAATAGGTAACTATAGGGTAGGATTCAACGGAGCGGCGGGAAATCGATCGGCGATGTCCTTTGATCGGAATTCTTCCTGACCGACCTCCCCTCCCTGATTGGCGGCAAATGCAGCCGCTGAACGGAATTTTGCAGGCGGTTTGGTCAGGTCGCTTCATACGACCAGACCGACGAGGACCCCCTCCCGCGGCGGACGGAGCCCAGACCCGGTTCCGTCCGCTGCCCCTCGTTTTTCCTTTGCATACGATGGTGTAATCCGCCCGGATATCACAGCGATTGGCATCCTTGGATCAGGCGTGCACCGGTTGGTCCTCATGAAGCATGGGATCGCATGAGTAAACTCCTGCGCCAAGTTGCCTGACAACGCCTGCTGCCCGCGGGCGAACAGTTTCTTTCGATTCTCTGGTTTATTCGCACTGGGTCTCCCCCCTTGAGGATCAAGGGCAGTAACGTTAAGGTCTTAATTCTCTGAATTGATATGTGCGCCGGCTTTGCCGAGCTAGTGGCGCTAACCGTAGGCAAAGACCTCCATACGGAAGGCGGGACCGGGATTGCGCCGGGCACGGCGATTTCGATTCCGGGACCTGCAGCCGGCGGGTGAATCCGTTGCCAGAGTGGCGGCGGAGGTGTTACATTGGGCAGCTAGCCTCATTCAGGCCAGGCGGAACTTCTGCGGCAATCCCTGCATGTTTGCGGCGAAGGTGGACGATGACCTCAGCGGGAGCAGACAATTACCACGCGGATTCACGACTCTGACCGGGTTGGCGCTATCGCTAGTCAGGAGATTTCTCCCACCTTTCGATGAAACTGAACATCCAAAGAGTTCGTAATTAAGTTATTGGGCGTGAGAAAGCTGAGCATGTCCCCCGGGCCGGTCAGGAACAAGGGCCCTCGGAAGGAATAACGCGCGTAACAAGACTTTTCCAACAATCCGGTAGATTCTTGTGGAGGGAGCGATTACGAAATGAAATCGGAAAAAGCTATGCGGTGTGCGGGACTGACAGTCCTAGCAATGTCACTACTGGCAGGCGTTTCGCCCCGGGAACTGCGGGCCCAGCAGGCGCCTGGCGGGCAGAGCGTGGCACAGCAGCAACCGTCCTCACCTCCGGCAGGTGCACAGGAAGCACCGGCGGCGAAGCAGGCATTCGACTATTCCAACGGGCCTTCAATTTTCAAGGCCTATTCCTATCCGCATGTGCCGGCCCCATCGCTCGAGAATACGCCGCAGATAAATCAGTTGATTCAGGGCAATAAGCTGATGCTCTCGCTGAATTCAGCCCTTGAACTCGCCCTCCAGAACAATCTGGACATCGCTGTGTCGCAATACGAACTTCCGCTCGCCCGGCTTGACGTGCTCCGGGCGAAAAGCGGAGGCGCCGCGCGCGGAGTCCAGGGAGCGATCGTTTCAAACGCCTTGTTTGCGGGTGCTATCGGTGCAGGCATCAGCGGCGTGTCCGCCCCCGGCGGGACGGGTGGCGGCGGGTTTACGGGCGGCGGCGTCACCAGCACAAATTTCGTGGGCTGCTGTGATCCTTTCACCGGGTTCAGCTTTGGGTGGAACAACAGCTCAACGCCTCTCAATTTCGAATCGCTGACCGGTGTCCCCGTAGAAGGCAGCCATACGGCCAACTACTCCACCTTTTTTGGGAAGGGCTGGCTTACGGGAACCAGCTTCCTGGCTGCGGTCAGCGGATCGAGGAGCAGTACTACGTCGCCCAATGCGTTGTACAATCCATCGATTCCAACCACTCTTACCGTCGGCTTTAATCAGCATCTGCTCAACGGCTTCGGCCGCCGGGCCAATGAAGTGTTTATCCGCATCGCCAGAAACGACATGAATATTGCTGACACAGTGCTCCGCCAGCAGGTGATCACCACGATCACAGCGGTGCTGAACGCCTACTACACTTTGCTGGCAGACCGCGACCAGGTCCGCGTGGCGCAGGCCGCAGTGCAATATTCGCAGAAACTCGTCGAAGACGACAAGAAGCAGGTCGAGATCGGAACTCTTGCCCCTCTCGATGTCGTGCAGGCTGAGTCCGAACTCGCCAGCGATCAGCAAAGCCTCATCGTCGCCCAGACTACCTACTTGCAGCAGCAGGAAACCCTCAAGACCATGATCTCGAAGCGCGTGACTCCTGAACTGGCCGCTGTTGAAATCGAACCCACAGACCAGCTTCCCGTGCCAAAGCCGAATGACATCCCTTCCCTTCAGGAAGCGATCAACCAGGCCCTCAAGAACCGTCCGGAACTCCGGCAGGATGAGTTGAACCTCCGAAACCAGAACTACACTATCCAGTCCAACCGAAACGGATTGCTGCCGACTCTGGACGCCTTCGCCACCTATCAGTCGAACGGCCTTGCCGGCGTGCCGTTTGCGGGTTTCATTGCCGGGCCGGGAGGTTTTGGCGATTCGATCAGCCAGGTGTTCAGCGGAAAGTATCCCAGCTACTCGCTGGGTCTCTCGCTCCGCATCCCCATCCGCAACCGAAATCAGCAGGCCAATGCGGCCCAGGCGATGGTCGAGCTGCACCGGATGCAGACCAGCATGCAGCGCGACAAGAACTCGATTGAACAGGATGTTCGCAACGCGGAAATCGCCGTCACTCAGGCCAAGGCCCAGATTAATGCCGCAATCAAGGCAAGGGATTACGCCCAGCAGGCGCTGGATGCCGAAATCAAGAAACTCCGCCTCGGCGTTTCGACCACGCTGAACGTCATCCTGCTGCAACGCGACCTGATTACGGCGGAAGGCAACCTGGCCAAGGCCCGCCAGGCGTATGCCGCGGCCATCGTCCAATTTCAGCAGGCAACGGGCACGACGCTTGACGCATACAACATCGTGCTGGCCGACCCGGAAAAGGGCGAATACACACGGCAGCCGAGCATTCCAGGAACGCCCCTGCGACAATCGACCCAGCCATAATGGGCATCGCCGGGCGGCGGTCGGAGTCCTTTCGCAAATGATTGGGAGCATGTGCCTGGCTGACCCCAGCCGTGGCACATGTCGACCCGTCAGACCCGCCCTTCAATTTAATCTGCCCGCCAATTACATTTTTAGTAACCATTGACGCCATCTTGGGTGTACATTATGTGTGTTCCGGGGGCCGATGGCACCAGGCCCTGCGGTACAATTGCGCCCTTCGTCGCGGGACGCGGGATTTTTCCCCTGGGTTGGGTGTCCGGTGGGGAGGAGAGGGAGTTCACATTGGGCCGTTTTTGGACAGTCGCTATGGGCCTCGGAAATCACAAAGACGTTGCTGTAAATAAAGGAGGTCGCAAGATGGTCGAACACGATCACACCACCGTACAGGCGGCTTTCGAGATCCTGCTCGAGGAAATGGAGACGGAGATCGAACTGATCAACCAGGCCGGCGCCAAGGCTTTTGCCGCGCGCAACTACGAAAAGGCCAGGGCCGTCATCGAACGCGCTGATCAGGCCACAGCACTGCGCGAGAAGCTGGCAGCGCTCCGGGCCGAATGGGACAAGCTTACCCCCGCGCTCAACGACATCGCCCACACCCGGAAAAACGGCGCCCACGATCTTTCCCGGTTGCAACGCGGCATCCGCACGCGCGAAACGGCGTACTTCAAGCCGATTCTCCAGGTCCTGAACCAGATGGGCGGCGTCGGCGAGATGAACGAAGTGCTCGAGCGTCTGCCCAGAGTTATGAAGGGAACCCTGACCGACGTGGATTTTGAGCCGCTGGCCCCCAACACGGACGTCCCACGCTGGTGGAACACCGCACAGTGGGCACAGAACGCAATGATCCAGGCCGGCCTGCTGAAGTCGGATGCTCCGCGCGGCGTCTGGGAAATGACCGAAGCGGGACACAAGCTGATCGCCGAGTTTAGCTCGTAGCCGTAAGGGAGTTGGAATCCCGGGGGTTCCATTACGGCAGGCCTGCGCTCGCCGCACTGCACCGACCCTAACGCAGATTGTCAGCGTTCTCAGTGTCCGTCCGCGTGACGTTTTGGATAGAATAGACCTCTTCGCCGGGCTCCTGCACTATAGAGCCAGCGCTGGGGGAGTCTCGTTTTTCAGTCTTCTATCGTAAGAACGCTTCTCGCAAAGTGGAGGGGTTCATGCATAACAAGCGTCAAGGGACCTTGGGGTCCAGCAAGGGATTTCTCTTTTTATCCATCGCTCTTTTCTTATTGCGGGCCACGGCTGTCCGGGCCGCTGACCGCGTGAAAATCGCCGCCGGCATTGTCGAGGGCAAGACGCTCCCTCATTCAAACGTTCGCGCCTTCCTTGGAATTCCTTTCGCTGCTCCGCCGGTCGGCAAATTGCGCTGGCAGCCGCCGCAGCCTGTGGAGCCCTGGAGCGGCGTCCGCAAAGCCGACGAATTCGGCCCGCGCTGCATGCAGCTCAGGGTCTTTCCAGACATGGTGTTCCGCGACAAGGGGCCAAGCGAAGATTGCCTTTATCTCAATGTCTGGACGCCTGCGAAATCCGCCGATGAGCGCCTGCCTGTGATGGTGTGGATCTATGGCGGAGGGTTCCAGGCCGGCGCTACGTCCGAGCCGCGCCAGGACGGCCAGCATCTGGCAGCCAAGGGCGTCGTCGTGGTCAGCGCCAATTACCGGCTCGGCATTTTCGGCTTTTTTTCCGATCCCGACCTGACCGCAGAATCGCCCCATCATGCGTCCGGCAACTACGGCCTGATGGACCAGATCGCCGCGCTGCAGTGGGTCAAGGAGAATATCGCGGCGTTTGGCGGCGACCCCGACAATGTCACGATTTTCGGCGAATCGGCCGGCGCTTTTTCCGTGAGTGCGCTGATGGCCTCGCCGCTCGCCCAGGGCCTTTTCCAGAAAGCCATCGGCGAGAGCGGAGCGTTTTTCGGCGCCGGACCGGACCTGCACGGTGCGCCATCGCTTGCTGTATCTGAAGCCGCCGGCGCTAAGTTCGCGCAGTCGATTGGCGCCGATTCGCTCGCTGAGCTTCGCGCCATTCCCGCCGAGAAGCTTCTTGAAGAATCGAAGAAGGGACAATTCTGGCCGAACATCGACGGCTACGTTCTACCACAGGATGTAGATACCATCTTTGCTGAGGGCAGGCAGAGCCATGTGCCGCTGCTCGCCGGCTGGAACAAGGATGAGGCTTCCTTCGTTCTCTTCGCGGGACCGAAGCCGACCCCGGAAAGTCTTGTAAAAGCGGTTAAGGCCCGCTTTGGAGATCAGGCCGATGAGGCCCTGAAATTCTATCCGCATGCCACCGAAGCCGAGGCCCGCCAGTCCATGGAAGACCTCGCCAGCGAATTTTTCACCGTTTACGACACCTGGAAATGGCTCGAAATGCAGAACAAGACGGGCGGCGCGCCCGTTTATCGCTACCTCTTCACGCGCACGCCGCCTGAACCTCCGGGCGAAATGGACGGCAAAATTCCGGTTATCAAGCTGGGTGCGCGCCACTCGGCGGAGATCGAATACGTCTTCGGTATGCTGAAATGGAAGCCCGCCCCGTATGAACCCGTGGATTTCAAGCTCTCCGACGCCATGATGACCTACTGGTCGAACTTTGCTCGGACGGGCGATCCCAACGGCGGCGGACTGCCCCACTGGCCGCGCTACGACGCGAAGGACGGGTATCGGGTGATGGTCCTCGGGCCGCGCATCTATTCCCGGCCCGCCAAACACCAGGCGCGTTTCGAATTCATCGACTCGTATATCGACCGCTACCGCAAACAGTAAGGCGGGCATTCGGACCGCCTTTCGACGCGCGACCGCGTTCTGCAGCTTTTCGCCCGAAAAAACTGAGCACCCGGCCGTTCTTTACGACGCCATGAACGCAAGCCCTGTTTCTTGAATCGTCTCCACCGGCCGGCGGAATTTTCTTGACAACAGAACGCTAGTGTGCTAGTCTACCCTCTGTCGGTGTCGCGGGGCAGCGTTACCTGTTGTCTGCCCATAGATCACGGAGGTTCCCATTGGCCATTTGCCGCCCTGGTCTTCGAACCGATGATCGAGGTCATCACCGTAGACATCTGACCCATGGGCGGGAACGTCGGGGTCTGTCCATGCCGCAGCGGTCCCATTTCGAAGTTGCCCGAAGGAAAATACCGCCTGGAGCAATCTACATCCGTAGCCTCGCAGGGACCGAAAAAACGCACCAGGTGGGACAGAAAAATCCATTTTTGCAAGAACGAACCGGAGAAGTTGTTGAAAACAAATGATCGGGCTTCGGAAATGGGACAAAACGAACCGGAAAACGAACCGAAGAAGCTCTTTAGAATCAGCGAGCCGATAAAAACGAAGCGGAAAAAGCTGAAAACCGAAGCGATCTAACTTGTTGAAAATACGTGCTTCGATAAAATGCGTTTGCGCGGTTGCTTCCGGCTACACAACCTTATCTGGATGTCGTGCTCATGGCTACTTGGCTTATCATTTCCGCCGGCCTTGCCTCACGACGGATGGAACCTGAACAACTTTCCCTTTGCCGCTTTACCGCGCGGTATATAATCTCTTGCTTGCAGATCAATTGAAACCATTCAGGGGTCCAATGAATCTCGTGCGAAGCAAAGCTGTTGTCATTATCGCCGTGCTCTCCGTAACGGTTGTGGCTCTCTTTCTGCTGAAGCAGGAAAGGTCTTCGGCACAGCCCGGCGATGCATCCACCACGGCCCAGTCTGCCCCTGCGCCAGGCGCTGCGGCGATCCAAACATACCGCAACCTTGGCAAGGCCTACTACGAGCAGGGCAAATACGCTGAGGCCGTCGCCGAATTTCAAAAAGTGATCGAGTCCGGCCACGCCGTAGCCACGGATTATCTCGACATCGGCCTCGCGTACACGCAGGCGAATAATCTGAACCAGGCGCTCTCTGCCCTGACGACGGCAAAACAGATGGCGCCGAACATGACCGCTGTCGATTACAACCTCGGCATCCTTTATAAACGCGAGCTTCGGTACGGCCCGGCGGAAGAAGAATTCAAGAAAGTCCTCGCCGCCGACCCCGACGATCCGGCCACCCTGTTCAATCTGGGCACTGTTTACTTCGCCGAGCACAAGCTCGATCTTGCACTTGACACGCACGAGCGCCTCAACAAAATCGGGTTTGTGCGTGGCCAGAATTTTTACGTGGCATCCCTCTTCCGCACGTTCACCATCCTTGTCCGCATGGGTCGCAGGGACGAAGCGCAGCGGATGCTGAAGCTCCATCAGGAGTACAGCGACAAAGTGCCCAGCATTTCGCTCCAGAGTCCCGCGCTTGAGAAAGGCCGGTACGGAGCCATCCTCATCCCCGCTGCGCCGCCTGTTCAGGTTGCCGGCAGGGCGGCGCCGGCTGTCAGTTTCCGCGATATTGCCGCGGAACTGGGCGTTTCCCTTCACAACTCTCCCGCTTCACCCGAAGCAGGGTCGTCCGTCGAAATCAGGAGCGCGGATTACTCGCTCGATTTTGCCCGCCGCAAGCTTGTCCCGCTGTTTGGCGCGTCCGTCGCCGTGGGGGATTACGACGGCGACGGCCATCCGGACCTTTACGTTGTCGATCCGGGCGGCCGCAATCAGCTTTTTCATAACAGCGGCAATGGGGCTTTTACGGATGTCACCGCAAAGGCCGGGGTTGAAGGCCCTCCGGACTCTGTCTCCGCCGTCTTTGCCGATTATGACAACAGCGGCCACATGAGCCTGTTTATCGCGGGGCTCGGCGGCGTCCATCTGCTTAAGAACAACGGCAACGGTACGTTTACTGACGTCACCCAAAAGGCGGGCCTCAAGGCCGAGCCGGACGAGCTTGACACCCGCGCGCTGCTGTTTGACGCGGACAACGACGGCCTGCTCGACCTGATCGTGACTTCATACACAAACCTCAATTCGCCGCCGCATGGCGCGTCTTTCCGCTTCCCGGACGATTTCTCCCCCGCCCGTATCCATTTCTACCGCAACAACGGCAACGGAACATTCACTGACATCACGGCCGCCTCCGGGCTTGGCGGCGTCAGCGGCCGCTTCCGCGACGTTCTCTTTGCCGACTTCAACGGCGACGGCTATCCCGACCTTGTTTTCTTCCGCGATGACGGCCCGCCCATCTTTTTTGAGAACCTCGGAGGCGACAAGTTCGTTGACCGCACTCGCGAAGCCGGCCCGGCCTTGACGCGGCTCACCGCTCTGGGCGGCGCCGTGGCCGATTTCAACCACGACGGTAAATTCGATCTCGCGCTTTGGACCACCGGCGGCTATGAAGTCTTGAAAAACGACGGCAATGCCAGGTTCACGCCGGTCGCCGGAATGCCCGCGGTCAAGCCCCCCGCGCCGCTTCTGGCTTTTCGCGGCATTGCAGCCGACCTCAACGGCGACAGTTATGAAGACCTGCTGGTGGCGGATGAATCCGGTCAACTGCACCTGCTCGCCAATCGCCTGGGACATTTTCATCAGGAAACCATCCACTTGGGTTCTCCGGGAAACATCGCTTCTCTCGAGGCGACATGGCTCGGCAAGCCGGGCGTTCTCGATTTGGTCGGAACAACGGTCCGGGGCAAGCTTTCGGCGTGGGCCGAAACCGGACCGCCCGAACACTGGGTGGAAATTTCCATGGACGGCTCAAAGAGCAACAAGCAGGGCGTCGGGTCGGAAATCGAGCTGAAGCAGGGGGACTTTTATGACAAGGTCCTCATCACGGGCGGCCCGGCCTATGTGTACACCGGGAATCTGGCCAAGCTGGATGTCGTGCGCGCCACGTGGCCCACGCAAATCATCGAGAACCAGTTGAACGTGACCACGGATGCCGCCATCCGCTTCCGCGAATCGGAACGCCTGGCCAGTTCCTGCCCTCTGCTCTACGCGTGGAACGGCCGGCAGTTTGTCTTTGTCACGGACATCCTCGGCGTAGGGCCGCTTGGTGAACTCGCGCCGGACGGCACAAGGATCAGGCCCTATCCCCGCGAATTCGTGCGCCTGCCCGGTTCCTTGCGCCCGCGTGGCGGCGCATACGAATTCCGGATGACGGACGAATTGCGGGAGGTCGATTACTTTGACCGGCTGCGGCTGATCGCGGTCGATCACCCGGCGAATGAAAAAATCTACGCCAACGAAATTTACTCTTCGGCGCCGCCTGCGCCGCAACTCTATGCCGTGGGCGACGAACACGTGCCGCTCTCGGCCGTCGATGATCATGGCGATGACGTCCTCCCGCTGATCAGAAAAGCCGACCATCAGTATCCGCACAACTTCAGGCGGCTGCGCATACCCGGAATGGCTGAAATGCATTCGCTCACGCTCGACCTCGGCAGACTCGACAACGCGCGGCGCGTTTCACTCTGGCTCACGGGATGGGTCTTCTGGACGGATTCGAACGGCTCGCGCGCTCTGATGCACAATTCCGCGCTGCCTATGGTCCCGCCTTACCTTCAGGTGCGTAACACGCAGGGCAAATGGGTCACGGTCATCCGCGACATGGGTCTGCCGAGCGGCACGAACCGCACGATGCGCGTCGATCTGACGGGCAAATTCCTTTCACCGGACCATCACGTCCGCATCATCACGAATTTGTGCGTTTACTGGGACCGCATTTTCTTCAGCACGGACGACCGGCCCGTCAAACCCGCACCTGAGATTGCGCCCGAGTATGCAGACCTCCACTTCCGCGGGTTCTCGGTCCCGGTCAGCGACCCGGAGCACATCCGCCCGGATTATTACGAATACGCATCGCTGATGAAACAGGCCCCGTGGAACCCCATGCGCGGCAACTATACGCGATACGGAAACGTTAACAAACTACTGGCCCATGCAGACGATCATCTGGTCGTGATGTCCACCGGCGATGAAATGACGGTGCGGTTTAATACGTCACAGCTTCCCGTCCTGCGGCCCGGGTGGGTGCGGTCATTCTTTCTGGACGCGACCGGGTATGCCAAGGACGGCGAACCCAACACAGCGGACTTCGCCACCGTGACGCCACTTCCCTTCCGCTCGATGTCGAATTATCCACCGGGACCGGAAGACCACTCACCCCAGGACCCGGCCTATCGCGATTACCTTAAAAAGTATCAGACCCGGCCTTCATACCGTCTGATCCCGGCCCTTGCGCCGCCCGGGGAATAAGAACAGGAGGGAGACGCGCAGCGCAAAAGAGAGTTCCGCAGAGTAGCCTGGATTCCTAGCCCCCGTCACGGGTCGCGTCTCGCTTCCGCCCGGGCTGAATCGTGGGCGGCGGGAGGCCCGCCGCCGGGTTTTTGAGCACAACACGGGCAGCGCAGCGCCCCGGGGGCAGACCTTTCGGCTATTGAACGCGATTCGAAGGTTCCGCAGCGGGAAGCGAGGCGGCCGGTGCTAGAAGTCCGAGTCCTTGCAGGAGGAAGATCGTCCGCTGCGCGGCGCCGCGCCACACAAGCTGGCAGCTTTCCCCCTGGCAGTTCTGGACGTACACGTCTCCTCCCGAGTACTCCAGGCTGCAATTCTTGAAAACACAGTTGACAAACACTCCCTCATCGAGGATGACATGCTCATTTTCGAAAGTCTTGTCTTCGTATCGAGTCATACCCACTTGACACTTCCTTTGCCAGAGCACCCGGGAAATTCAGCACTCGCGTCCCCCTCCACACTTCCCCGCCCTTGGATTGCGTTTTACAGCAGGCGTGTGCAGAGAGGCTATCATTTGCAGGTGCGCGATGCAATCTTTGCATCGCTCATAATAACTGACCGATGACTTTTCCATTCAGTACTCCAGCGGCTGCCGGCGGTCCCTCTGGACACCAGGCAATACGCCAAAGAATGTTAACCCTGTGCCGGGACCGGCGTCAGCGCAGCGGCCTTGCCGGAAACGCGCGCGGGCCGGCCGAGCATGCCGGCCACCCGGCTGCGCAGCCTGGCGATTGCGGCCGAATGAAGCTGCGAGACGCGCGACTCGTCGATGCCAAGCCGCAGCCCTATCTGCTTCATCGTCAATCCGCCGTTATAGTAGAGGGTCATGATCAAACGTTCGCGCCCCGTGAGGCAGGCGAGCGCGCTGGAAATGAGGTCTCTCTGTTCCCGCCGGTAGCAGAGCACAAAAGGGTCGCCGTCAGCCGGCGCAGGCAGATCTTCTTCATTCACGCGCTTACTCGCGTCCAGCGAAAAACGGCTGCCCCCGCCCTCAAATCCAAGCCGCTGCAACTCGGCAACGAGTTCGTACCATTCAGAGAGGTCCACACCCAGCGCATCAGCCACCTCCTGATCGCATGCCGGGTGGCCCAACTGACGTTCGAGGTCCTGGCAGGTGGACTCAATTTTCTTGATCCTTCTCCGCATATCGCGCGAGGCATGGTCCTGTTCGCGGAGAGAATCAAGAATGGCGCCGCGGACCCGGTGGCGGGCATAGCTCTCAATCGTGACGCCCCGGGCAGCGTCGAATTTCCTGACCGCGTCAATCAGGCCCACCGTGCCCTCGCTGATCAGATCGTCAAGTTCGACATGAGCAGGCAGATGAGCTCGAAGCTGAAGAGCGACGCGCTTCACGAGCGGCAGCAGCTTCACAACTGTTGCATTCGAATTCTCCCAGTCGTGCGACGGCCCGCGACTTTGCAGCACGCGCGAGGAGTTGTTCGAGCAGATCGCCTTCCGGCGGGATTTTCGCCGGGCATGGTTCCCGGAACACAACTGGCCGCCCTTCCGCTGCTCGATTGGAACCGCAGTTTGAATGGCCATTTCATCACCCCCTGAGTTTTCTATGGACCTGTGGCGGCAGCGGCTCCCCTTCGTGCGGCGTTTTGACAACCGCAGAGTCGGAAACGCGCTGAAGCCGTGCACGCGAGCCTTCTAATGCACGGGGCGGGCCAACTCGTTATCGAGGCTAGAATATTTGAGGTATGAAGGGGCCTGCGGACGCGGGAGGGTTACTGATCAGACATGTCGTTTCAGCCGGAATCAGGATCAGGTCCCGGCCTGAGCAGACTCGCGATTCCACTGGAAGTATCGTTCTTTCAGTTTATTAGCCACGGCCTGAAGCCGTGGGCCCCAAGCTATGGGCGGTCGGGCCGGGCACGGAGCATAGATCGCCGCCCGCAGCATTGTAAAACGCGGCGGGCGCTCTCGAAACAATTGTGCAAGCAAGCCTCCAGGAGGCTGGACTTTTCAAAATGGGAAGCATGGCGGTTTCGCGAGTTCGGCTCGATCGTGGCAACGCTTAAGACAGTTCTCATGAAAAACTCCTATTGTTTCGCTGCAGTCGTCAGTTCTGGTCCTGGAGTCCGGGAACGGTTTCTTCGGGAAATTTCAATTTGGGAACAATTCCCATTTTGGAACACGTGCGGCGATGGTCTGCTCGCCTGCGCCGTGGCTCGGAAGGCGGTAAGGAGGAGCAGGCAGGATTCTTCAGCGCGAAATGGAGGCTGCCGGCGTGGGTGCGCTACGCAAGCGGCTCCTGAAGGTGAAGATCGGATGCACGGCAGCGCCTTTCTCACGCTATGGGCGGGACCGCAATGCGACTTTTGAGGTGTCCATCTGATGGGCGAAAGCGGATTTCATTTGGTTCGTCATCGTGAAGAATATTCTTTGCAAAATTTTTACCGATCGTGTATATTGTTGGGTTTCATTGTGCTGTCAGTCGAAAGAAGAGGCCTCGAGGGGCGGGGTCGAAGCTCATAAACCCAAAGACGAATAAGCAAAGCTGACTGCCTCGAATAACCGCAGTTTGTGGTTCTACAGGCTTGCTTTTAGGGCTCTCAAAATGTCTCAAATTTTTCATCGCAGCATGAACACCGTGGCCCGGGCCAGCATCTATGGCATCGTTCTGGTTGTTGCGCTCATTGGCTACGTGAGTTGGGAGGTCAATCAGTCGTCTTACTTTACATATGTTAATCGTCCGATACCCCAGCCTGTTCCCTTCAGCCACGAGCACCACACAGCACAACTTGGGATCGATTGCCGTTACTGCCACACGTCCGTTGAGACGTCCTGGTTCGCGGGCATCCCGCCGACGCACACTTGCATGTCCTGCCACTCGCAGCTTTGGACTAACGCCGACATGCTGGCGCCGGTGAGGGCCAGTTACCGAACCGGCGACTCCATCCTCTGGAACCGGGTAAACGCCCTTCCCGATTTTGTGTACTTCAACCACAGCATTCATATCAACAAAGGGATTGGCTGCACGACGTGCCACGGACAGCTTGGAGAGATGCCCATCACCTGGCGGGGGAACACACTGTACATGAGGTGGTGCGTTAATTGTCATAAGCATCCGGAGCGCTACGTCAGGCCGAAGAAGGACGTTTTCGATCCGATCTATACTCCTCCTGCGGACCAGATCGCCATGGGCCGGAAGCTGGTGAAGGAGTACAAGATACGAAGCCTGACGAGTTGCGACACATGCCATCGGTAAAACGCACACATAGGAATAATCAATGAAGGACAAGAACTTCATCGACCTCGCGTCAGTTCGAGCGAGCCTCGAAAAAGACGGCAGGAAGCGCTTCTGGCAAACCATCGAACAGGTTGCGGAAACCGAGGAGTTCCAGCAGTTGGCTCATCAGGAATTCACGACGTTTCGACCTTCCCCGAAGACCGAGTCCGGAATGAGCCGCCGCAACATGCTGAAGCTGATGGCCGCCTCGGCCAGCCTTGCCGGGCTCGCCGCGTGCACGAAGATGCCGATCGAGAAGATCGCGCCCTACGTGAGGCCGCCGGAAGAATTCGTTCCCGGGAAACCTCTGTTCTACGCCACGTCGATGCCGCGGCCTGAAGGCGGCGCAATCGGGTTGCTGGTTAAGAGCAATATGGGCCGCCCCACCAAAGTCGAGGGCAATCCCGATCACCCCGCCAGCCTGGGCGGCACAGACGCGTTCGCGCAGGCTTCCGTGCTCGATCTGTGGGACCCGGACCGTGCCCGGACAGTGATGCGCGAGGGCACGATCGTCAACTATAGCGATTTTCTCGATCTGCTCAGCCAGTTGCGCAGCCAGTATCTGGCGAAAAAGGGTGCGGGCTTCCGCATCCTCACAGAGACCGTCACATCGCCCACGCTTGGAAGCCAGCTCAAAGCGTTCCTGGCCCAATTTCCGCAGGCAAAGTGGCATCAGTACACTCCTGTAAACCGCCACGCAGAGCGCGAGGGCGTACGTACCGTGTACGGCCAGTATTTGAGCCACTATTACCGATTCGACCAGGCGGAAGTAGTCGTTTCGCTGGACGCTGACTTTCTCTGCTCGGGACGCGGCGGCGTGCGCTACGCCCGCGATTTTGCGGATAAGCGGCGCATCACCGACACGCACAGCCCGATGAACCGGCTTTACGTTGTCGAGTCCATGGCCACCATCACCGGCGCGGCGGCAGATCATCGCGTGCCGGTAAGGCCGAGCCACGTTGAAGGCGTCGCACGGGCCATCGCCGCGGCCGTCGGCGTGCGGGGAGTCGAACCCGGGGCCCAGTCTTCGCCTGAAGTCAGTACCGAATGGGTCCGAAGCGTTGTGGCTGACCTTCAGCAACGTCGCGGGGCGAGCATCGTGCTGGCCGGCGAGCATCAGCCGCCTGCCGTACACGCTCTGGCCCATGCCATCAACGCCGCCCTGGGGAATGCGGGAAAGACCGTGGTCTATATCGATCCTATCGAGGCCCAACCGGTCAATGAGATGGAATCGATTCGGGAACTCGCGGCCGATATGAACGCGGGAACGGTGGAGACGCTCCTGATCATCGGCGGGAACCCCGTGTACAACGCACCCGCTGATCTTGATTTCAAAAAAGCCCTGGACAAAGTCAAACTCCGGCTTCGCCTCGGGATTTACAACGATGAGACCTCTTACCATTGCCACTGGTTTGTTCCCCAAACGCATTATCTGGAATCCTGGAGCGATGAACGCGCTTTCGACGGGACGGCCTGCATTGTCCAGCCGCTGATCGCACCGCTCTATGAAAACCATTCAGCGCACGAAGTGCTCGGTGCGCTTCTTGGAGATCCGGGACGGACGCCGCATCAATGGGTGCGTGATTACTGGTCAGGCCAGAAGCTGGCCACGCCTGTTGAATATGAAACCTTCTGGGAAACGTGCCTCGAAAAGGGCGTTATTCCTGGAACCGCCTTCCCCGCGAAGACGGTGACTCCGAAACCGGATTTTGCCGCGGCTCTGGGAACAGGCGCGGCGAGCGCAGGACCGATGGAGATTGCCTTCCGGCCTGACCCGTCAGTCTGGGACGGGACTTACACGAACAATTCCTGGCTGCAGGAACTCCCGAAGCCTATTACCACGTTGACATGGGACAACGCGGCCTACATCAGCCCAAGATCGGCTGAGAAACTTGGCGTACAGCGCGACGAAGTCATTGAGATTGCCTACCAGGGGCGTAAGCTCCGCATGCCCGTCATGGTCCTGCCGGGACACGCTGACGACTGTATCACTGTTAACTTCGGGTATGGCAGGACCCGCGCCGGAAGGGTCGGCAACGGAACGGGATTCAACGTCTATTCGATCTGGACATCGGACAAGCCGGGTTTTGGACCCATTCCGGCGCCCGCAAAAACGGGCGACCGATATCACCTGGTCACCACGCAGCGGCACCATATCATCACGCAGGGCGGGAGAAAGGTGGAAGAGGAAAGTCAGGCCGCCTTCAATCGGGACTTGGTGCGGGTTGCTGACCTTGAGGAATTCCGCTCGAACCCGGATTTCGCGGCCGACCCGCCGGAACAAACCACACAGGCCCCGAACCTGTATCCTCGCTATGACTACAGCCAGGGATACCAGTGGGGCATGTCCATTGACCTGACAAGTTGCGTGGGCTGCAACTCCTGCGTCGTGGCCTGCTATGCCGAGAACAATATCGCCGTGGTGGGTAAAGAGGAGGTGGACCACGGGCGCATCATGCAATGGATCCGTGTGGACACCTACTGGCGCGGGGGCCTTGACAATCCTGAAACCTATCACATGGTCATGCCGTGCATGCATTGTGAAAATGCGCCCTGCGAGTATGTCTGCCCGGTCGGCGCCACAATGCACAGCCCTGAAGGGCTGAACCTCATGATTTACAACCGCTGCGTGGGGACACGGTATTGCTCGAATAACTGCCCGTACAAGGTGCGAAGGTTCAACTTTTACCTTTATTCGGACTGGCATACCCCAAGCCTCTATGGAGTCAGGAACCCGGACGTTTCGGTGCGCAGCCGCGGCGTCATGGAAAAATGCACCTATTGTGTGCAGCGCATCAAGGAAGCTGAGATTAAAGCCGAAGTCGAGGGCCGCACGATCAAGGATGGCGAAGTTGTCACTGCCTGCCAGCAGGCATGCCCCACCCAGGCGATCGTCTTTGGAAATATTAATGACCCGAACAGCAAGGTTGCAAATCTGAAAGCTCAATCGAGGAAATACGTCTTGTTAGCTGAATTGAACATTCGTCCGCGAACGTCGTATCTGGCCCGGGTGCGAAATCCGAATCCGGAGATCAAGGAGTAAGGTGGCTGCCATGGACCACGAAGAAGTAGCTACGCTGGTTTCCCCTGGAAGCGAAGTCCTTGGCCCCGGACACACGTACGGGTCGGTTACCGACAAGATCAGTTCCATCGTTCTGACCCGAGGCACCGGCAATAAGTACAAGATTGGACTCGGGATCTCCGTGGCCCTGCTCATCGGGCTGAATATGGGCATCACGGTTTTGATGGCGTACGGCGTCGGCGTATGGGGCATCAATATTCCGGTCGGCTGGGGATACGCCATTACGAATTTCGTCTGGTGGATTGGAATCGGCCACGCGGGCACGCTGATCTCGGCGTTCCTGCTCCTCATGCGCCAGAAATGGCGCACATCCATTAACCGGTTCGCTGAGGCCATGACCCTTTTTGCGGTGGCTTGTGCGGGTATGTTCCCCCTGCTGCACATGGGCCGCCCATGGCTTTTCTACTGGCTGCTTCCCTACCCCGATACGATGGGCGTATGGCCGCAGTTCCGCAGCCCGCTGGTCTGGGACGTTTTTGCCGTTTCAACTTATGCGACGGTGTCGCTGCTGTTCTGGTACGTGGGACTGATCCCCGACCTGGCAACAATCCGCGATCGCGCCACAACAAGGATCAAGAAAATCATTTATGGGGTGGTCGCTCTGGGCTGGCGCGGTTCTGCGAAACACTGGAAGCGATATGAAATGGCGGGGCTGCTGCTCGCCGGGCTTGCGACGCCTCTGGTGGTTTCCGTCCATACCGTGGTCAGCTTCGACTTTACCATTGCCATTCTTCCCGGCTGGCACAGTACGATGTTTCCCCCTTACTTCGTCGCCGGCGCCATCTACTCCGGCTTCGCGATGGTCATTGCTCTGGCCGTGCCTTTGAGGAAGTACTACGGGCTGGAAGATTTTCTCACTATCCGCCACCTGGACAACATGGGCAAGATCATGCTGGCTACGGGCCTGATTGTGGCCTACAGCTATGTCATGGAAACCTTCATGGCATTCTACGGCGGAAATAAGTTTGACATATTCATGATCATGAACCGGATGACAGGCCCCTACGCCGCCGTTTACTGGGTGCTGATTGCCGTCAACCTGGTCATTCCGCAACTGCTCTGGTCCGCGCGTATCAGGCGAAACCCGCTGTATTTGTGGCTGCTGTCGTTCTCTGTGCAGACCGGCATGTGGCTCGAACGGTACATGATCATCGTCACCAGCCTCCATCGCGACTTCATCCCCTCTTCATGGGGGATGTTCCACCCGACCCGCTGGGACTGGATCGTCTTCCTGGGCACCATCGGCTTTTTCTTTACGCTTTTTTACCTGTTTATCCGCTTCCTTCCCATGATCTCGATCTTCGAGATGCGGGACCTGGTCCACAAGACCGCAGAGGAGGCTAGATCTTAAATGAGAAGCACGAATTCGCTTTACGGGTTGATGGCCGAATTCATCTCCGCGGAAGAACTCCTGGAGGCCAGCAAGCGCGCCAGCGAGGCGGGTTACCGGAAAATGGATGCGTATTCTCCTTTTCCCATCGAAGGACTGGCTGAGGCCATCGGATTCTACAAAACGAAACTGCCCATTATCGTATTTTGCGGAGGCTTGTTCGGCTGCTGCGGCGGGTTCTTTCTTCAGTGGTGGCCCAACGTGATCGGCTATCCGCTGAATATCGGCGGCAAGCCTTGGGACAGTTGGCCCGCGTTCATCCCGATCACGTTCGAATTGACGATCCTGTGCGCTGCCTTGTCGGCGACCTTCGGCATGCTGGCGCTCAACGGCCTGCCGTCCCCTTATCATCCTGCGTTCAACGTGGAGCGGTTTGCCCAGGCCAGCAAAGATCGGTTCTTTCTGCTGATCGAAGCGGACGACCCCATGTTTGACCTGGACCGGACAAAACAGTTTCTGAATGAACTCAACCCTCGCGAGGTATCCGAAGTTGAAAGCTAAACGGGGCCAGACACAACATTCGACGGCGGCTTCATCGATAGCGGCATCTTTGGGCCCGGCGGGCTGCAGGATTCGCCCCGCGGCCGCCCTGCGTTGGGCTTCCGTTGCCCTCTTGGGATTGCTGATGACGGGCTGCCGGCTCGATATGCACATCCAGCCGAAGTACAGGGGACTGGAACCGAGCAGCTTCTTTAACGACGGCCGCTCGGCACGACCGGTGGTTCCGGGGACCGTCGCACGCGGTGAGTTACGAACCGATGAACTCCTTTACACCGGCAAGATCAACGGCCAGGTTGCCAACGTGTTCCCTTTCCCGATTACCCAGAAGGACCTGGAGCGCGGTCGGCAGCGGTTCAATATCTACTGCGCTCCTTGCCACGATTATACGGGGAGCGGCAACGGCATGATCGTACAGCGAGGGTTCCCGCCGCCGCCTTCATATCATATTGACCGCCTGATGAAGGCGCCGGTCGGACACTTTTTTGATGTGATAACGAATGGCTACGGCACCATGTACAGTTACGCCGACCGCGTTTCTCCCATGGACCGCTGGCGGATCGCGGCTTACATCCGCGCGCTGCAATTGAGCCAGAACGCGAGCATCAAGGATGTTCCCCCGCAAGAACTGAGCAAACTCGAAGGATCGGCAAAATGAACGAAACCGACACCCTCAAGCCCCGGATCGAAGCCGCGCAGCGATGGTTCCTGATCATCGGAGTAGTCGCATCCGCGGCCTGTGTTTTTGGAGCGTTCTCGGATTGGACAGGGTTCGTCCGCGCCTACCTGGTGGGCTATCTGGTCTGGTTGCTGATAGGGCTGGGGAGCCTTGCAATCCTTATGCTTCATCACATGGTGGGCGGCCGGTGGGGATTCGTCATCCGGCGCACGCTTGAAGCCTCGAGCCGGACGCTCGTTTTTCTGGCGCTGCTGTTTATCCCCCTGGCCATCGGGCATGTCAATCCGCTTGTTTATCCCCGCGTGACCGATGGTTCTTTCAAGGCCTTTTACCTGAGCCCTCCGTTCCTTTATGCGCGCATGGTTATCTATTTTGCCTGCTGGATTGTGCTCGCATTTTTCCTCAACAGGCTTTCCCGGCAGCAGGACATGGGCGAGGAGCGGGGCATGTTGCGGAAGTTCAGCAACCTCAGCTCAGCAGGCATGCTGATCTATTGCGTGACCATCAGTTGGGCCTCATTCGACTGGGTGATGTCGCTCGAGCCGCACTTTGCCTCCACGATCTTTGGCATGATCTTTATTATTATGCCGGCGCTGGCCGGAATGTCCTTTACCATCATTGTGACCATGTTTCTGTCGAATCACAGCCCGCACTCGGAAGTCGTCACGCCGGGCCATTTCAACGACCTGGGAAATATCCTGCTGACGTTCGTCATGCTTTGGGCATACATGTCCTTCGCGCAGTTCCTGATCATCTGGGCCGGCAACCTGCAGGACGAAAACTTCTGGTACGTGACGCGCGCCACAGGCGGGTGGGCGCCGGTTGCGCTGTTCATCATCCTGTTCCACTTTGCGGTGCCGTTTATTCTGCTCCTGAACCGGCCCATCAAACGGCATATGAAGGCCCTCGCGTTCGTAGGCGGGGGGCTCATCGTGATGACCTGGGTGGACCTTTACTGGTTCATTATGCCGGCCTTTTATCCTTTTGGGCCTCATCTTCACTGGATGGACATCGTTGCACCGTTTGCGGTCGGGGGATTGTGGCTGGCCTTTTTCACTCGCCAGCTCAAATCCATGCCCCGGCTTCCGCTGCATGATCCAAGGTTTGAGGGAGTAGTCCAGCATGGATGAGCACAAGACTCATTCGGAAAATTCAACGCCCCGCCACGAAACGCGCGAAGCCGTGCCAAGGTACATTCTCTACTTCGCAGCGGCATGCGCGTTAGCGGTGGTCGTCAGCTTCCTGGTAAGCTGGGGCGTCCTTGTTTACTTCAGAACGCACCAAAAATACGCTGCGCCGGAATCAGCTCTTTCGGGAGGTCGTGTACTTCCGCCTCCCGGAGTTCCACAGTTGCAAACCCATCCCGCAGCCGATCTGCAGGATTACCTGAAACAGGAAAACAAAATTCTTGATTCGTATGGATGGGTGGACCGGAAAAACGGCATCGTTCGAATTCCTATTCAGCGCGCAATGGAACTCCTGCTTCAGCAGGGGCTCCCGGTACGCGATAGCAAAACACCCAGAGGTGCGGTACAGCCCGGTGAGGTTCAGCAATACACTGTTCCGCAGGGCTATATGCCGCAGAACTAACAGGGAAACCATAGCTGGTGGCTGGAAGGCTGCCAGAAAGTCAGGGATTGAAATGGTTTGGAAGTTTGATCTACTGAAGCAACACAGCGTGCGGTCCGCGCGTTGCAACCCCACGCTGAAAAGGGCCGGAATTGCCGTCGGGCTTTCGGTGATGTTCGCCTTGGGCTACCCGGCCGCCGCAAGGGGACAAATCTCAAAGCTCCTCAAGGCCAAGGGATTTCAGGGACCGCCAGCGGGTGGCGCAGTCGCGCAGAATTCAAAAACGGTTCCCGCGCAACTCCAGAATGTTGGCATCGACCAGGAATTGAACCATCAAATTCCGCTGGACCTGGTGTTTCATGATGAGACTGGCAAGACCGTTCGGCTGGGGGATTACTTTGGAACGAAACCCGTCATCATGTCGCTCGTTTACTTCAACTGCCCTCAGCTCTGCCCGATGGTGGAAGACGGACTCGTGATGAGCCTTCGGGAACTCAAGTTTGATGTGGGAAAACAATTCAATGTCCTGACCGTGAGCTTCGATCCGAATGACACTCCGGCGCAAGCTTATTCGAAGAAGGCCGCGTATTTGTCCATGTACAATCGCAGAGGGGCAAGCGACGGCTGGCACTTTCTGACGGGCGACGCGGCCTCGATTGAAGCTCTGACCCAGGCGCTGGGATATCACTACAAGTACGATCCGAAAATCCAGCAGTTCTCGCACGCCGCAGCCATCGTAGTTCTGACGCCGCAGGGCAAGATCGCACGCTATTTTTACGGTATCACTTATCCGTCCGGACAGGTCCGTCTGGCGCTCGTGGACGCCTCACACGGAAAGATCGGCAATCCGGTTGACTCCGTGCTGCTGTTTTGCAGCCACTACGATCCAACGACCGGAAAATACAGCCTGCTGATCACCCGTGTGCTCTTCCTCGGAGCGCTGCTGACGGTGGTTCTATTGGCCGCCTTTTTGATGATTCTGTTCCGCGGCGGAAGCAAGGCCCAGGCCAGGGCGTTCGCGACGGGAAAGTCGCTCAGAGCAGAGCGGTAAAAACCCCGTCGGGATTTATGGGCCTTATTGGGAGAGGGTAAAAGAATAAAATGCCACACGCGTTTCCATTGTTCCCGCAGGAAGCTTCAACGATTGCTCCGGCGGTCGATCATCTCTTCTATTTCCTGACGGCGGTTTCGATATTCTTCGCCTCGCTCATTTTCCTGCTGATCTTCTATTTCGCGGTCAAGTATCGGCGCCGCTCAAAGGATGAGCCGGCTCCGAAGAACCAAGTGATCAACAACATCCCGCTGGAAGTGACATGGACTGTCATCCCCATGATTCTTGTGGCCATCATGTACCTCTGGGGGGCCGAAATCTTCGTCAGGAACGCCCAGCCGCCGCCGAACGCCCTTGAGATTTTTGTGATCGGAAAGCAGTGGATGTGGCACATCGAACACAACAATGGCAAGCGCGAGATCAACGCCCTGCACATTCCGGCGGGTGTTCCGGTCAAGCTCACCATGACGTCGCAGGACGTGATCCACGATTTTTCGGTTCCTGCCTTCCGCATGAAGATGGACGTCGTGCCGGACCGCTATACGACGGAGTGGTTTGAGGCCACCCAGCCGGGCAAGTACCGTCTCTTCTGCGACCAGTATTGCGGAATGGGCCACGCCCTGATGCGCGGATGGGTCTACGTGATGACTCCTCAGGATTATCAGAGGTGGCTTACCAGCGGCGTGACGGGGCAGACGATGGCCGAACAGGGCGCCGCCCTCTATAATCAACTGGGGTGCGTCACATGCCATGGCACAGGGAAGGGCCCTCCGTTCGCGGGCCTCTATGGGCGGACGGTAAAGCTTTCCGACGGGACCACAGTCGTCGCAAATGATGCGTACATTCGCGAGTCGATCCTTGATCCAAGCGCCCAGATTGTCAATGGATATCCGGCGATTATGCCAACATTTAAAGGCCAGGTGAGCGAAGAGCAAATCCTGCAACTCACGGCCTACATCAAATCGCTGGCATCAACAAAAAGTAATACGGGGGCACCATGAGTAGTCAGGAAATCGCGATCGAACCCAAACTTAATTACCTGAACTGTGATTACAGCATTAAGTCGTGGCTGCTGACCACCGACCATAAACGGATCGCCTGGCTGTACATGATGGCGATCACCTTCTTCTTTACTGTCGGTGGCATCGCGGCCACCTTGATGCGGCTGAATCTGCTGGAGCCTCAGGGGCTGCTGGTAGAACCTGAAACTTATAACAAACTGTTCAGCATCCACGGGATTATCATGGTGTTCTTCTTCCTGGTCCCGTCGATTCCTGCCGTCATGGGCAACTTTCTTCTGCCCATGATGCTGGGTGCTCGCGACGTCGCCTTCCCGAAGCTGAACCTGTTGAGCTGGTATATCTTCATGACGGGCGGCTCGCTTGTCCTTTACACCGTGATCGCCGGTGGTGTGGACACAGGCTGGACCTTCTATACGCCCCTCAGCACACTTTATCTGAATACTCACGTCATGGCCGCAGCGGGCGGGGTCTTCATTGCCGGGTTCTCGTCCATCCTGACGGGCCTCAATTTCGTTGTCACCATCCACAAGATGCGCGCGCCCGGTCTCACGTGGTTCCGACTTCCCCTCTTCGTTTGGGCCATGTATGCAGCCAGCATCATCTTCATTATCGGAACGCCGGTTATCGCTATTTCACTGTTTCTGATCGTCGTCGAACGGATTTTCCACGTCGGCATTTTCGATCCTTCTCTCGGCGGAGATCCGATTCTCTTTCAGCATCTCTTCTGGTTCTATTCCCACCCCGCTGTGTACGTCATGATCCTGCCGTCGATGGGTGTCATCAGTGAATTGATCACAGCTTTCTCCAGAAAGAGGATCTTCGGCTACCACTTCGTGGCTTTTTCCAGTGTTGCGATCGCGGCCATCGGATTTCTGGTGTGGGGCCATCACATGTTCATCAGCGGCCAGTCCGTTTATGCCGGGCTGGTGTTCTCCGCGCTCAGCATGGCTGTGGCCATACCTTCCGCCGTTAAAGTTTTCAACTGGACGGCCACCCTTTACAAGGGTTCCATTTCCTATGAGGCCCCCATGCTTTACGCTCTTGGCTTTATCGGCCTCTTCACGATCGGCGGATTGACGGGGCTCTACCTTGCAACCACCGGATTAGACCAGCACGTTCATGACACCTACTTCGTCATCGCGCATTTTCACTACATCATGGTCGGCGGGGCGGTCATGGGTTATCTTGGCGGGATCCATTATTGGTGGCCCAAGATGACAGGGCGGCTTTACCCCGATGGATGGGCGCGCGTTGCCGCTATCATCGTGTTTGTCGGGTTCAATCTGACGTTCTTCCCGCAATTCATCCTCGGATACCTTGGCATGCCTCGCCGGTACGCCGTTTACCCCCCGGAATTCCATACTTTGAACGTCATCTCGACGGCGGGAGCCTCGATCCTGGGGCTTGGCTATGTGATTCCCCTGATATACCTGGCATGGTCCCTCCGCTACGGGCCGATTGCCGGCCCCAATCCCTGGAAGGCGACGGGGCTCGAATGGACGACCTCTTCTCCCCCGCCAACTCACAATTTCGAGGAAACGCCCATCGTCACCGAAGAACCCTACCGGTACGATCGACTCGCGGAGGAAATACACGTTGCATAACAGTCAGGCAGTTGTTGCAGAACAATTTGATGACCGCGTACAACAGCATGAGGCCGCCAGCCTGGGCATGTGGATATTCCTCGCCACGGAAATCATGTTCTTTGGCGGTCTGTTTACGGGATATACCGTCTATCGAAACCTTTACACGACGGCGTTCGAGACAGGCAGCCACCTGCTGAACGCAAGAATCGGAGCGCTCAACACCGCCATCCTGATCGCCAGCAGTCTGACCATGGCTCTGGCCGTCCACTCGGCCCAAACGGGCAAGCGCGCGAAGCTGATATTCTTCATCATTTCAACCATGTGCCTTGGTGCCGCGTTCCTGCTGATCAAATTCTTCTTTGAATGGACGCATGACTACGCGGAAGGATTTGTGCCGGGACTCCATTTCACTTACGCAGGACCGCACGCCTCTCATGTTGCGCTGTTCATGTGTTTTTATTTCATCATGACGGGCGTTCACGCTCTCCACATGGTTGCCGGAGAAGGTGTGTTGACTGTTCTTCTCATCATGGCCTGGCGAGGCAGATTCAACCAGGAGAGATACAACGCCATCGAAATGATGGGCCTCTACTGGCACTTTGTTGACATCGTTTGGATCTTTCTGTTTCCACTATTGTACTTGCTGGGGGCGCGTTTCTAATGTCCGAACATATCGCACCGTTGAAAATTTATTTCTTTGTCTTCGTGGCTCTGATGGTACTTACCCTTCTCACGTGGCGGATCTCGTACATTGATCTTGGCCAGTGGAACACCGTCGTGGCCCTGCTGATCGCCGTCTGCAAAGCCTCCCTGGTGGCGGCGTTTTTCATGCACCTTCGCTGGAGCGCCTCAGTAATGCGACTGGTGTTGTTTGCAGCGATCTTCTGGTTGTCGATTCTCATTTCTCTCACAATCGGCGACATCTTCAGCCGTCACGTCCTTCCTCAGCCGCAGTCGTGGCACGCGGCAGCGGCGATTACAAATCCTTCTGCAACGGCTCAGGGACGATAATTCCTCCCGGCTCGCCTCGTTCTGAACAAGCGGCACGTCAGAATATGGCGTCGCTGAAGATGTTTATTGTTCAGCGCGTTCCAGCAGAACCACAGGGAATTTGTCGAGCGCGATGTTGATCGGAAGGATTCTTTGGCCGCCGGCAAGCCGCTTCGCCACCACCATCCCGTTTGTAAAGACGTTCCGCCACTTTTCAGGGCACTCTGGCGGTGTTACGGGAAGCGCACTTTGTGCTGCACGGCTGGCTGCGAAGCGGGAACACCCGGGCCGACACCGGGGTGGTGGAGTTTCTGAAAGAGGCCCTGGCGAAGCTGCAAAGTCCGGAGGGGATTCGCCGGGTGCGGGCCGACGCGGGATTTTTCGATGAGAAGCTGTTGAGCTATCTGGAGGAGCAGAAGCTCGATTCCATCGTCGTGGCGCGGCTGACGCGTTGGCTGAAGCGGGAAGCGGCGCGGGTGAGCGAATGGCGGGCGCTGGAGGCGACCTACGGGGTGGGAGAGTTTCGGCTGCAGCTTTGGGGATGGGACCGGGCGCGGCGTTTCGTGGTGGTGCGCGAGGAGCTTCAAGAGCGCAAGTCCTCGCTGGGCCGCAAGCTGATGGAGGTTCCCGGCTCTACGTTTCGGGTGTTCGTCACCAGCCTGGCGGATCCGCCGGAGGAGATTGGGCGCGACTATCACCAGCGGGCGTGTGTGGAGCAACGCATCGAAGAGTTGAAATCCAACCTGGCCGCCGATGATTTCTGCCTGAAGCAGTTCTATGCCACCGAGGCGGCCTTCCTGGCAATCCTGATGCTGTTCAACCTGCTGGGCGAATTCCAGCGCGCCACCGGGATGACGAGCTACCGACGGCCCGCCAGCTTGCGGGTGCAGGTGTTTCTGTGTGGAGCGATTCTGGGCCGCGCCGGGCATCGCACGGTGCTCCATCTGTCCTCGGCCTGGGGAGGTCTCGAAAAGCGCAACCCCTTGTTCGACAAACTCTTACATTATGAAATTCCAACTTCGCGCAAGTTGGACCTCCAACCCAAGACAGCAGGCTGACAAGAGCCTCTCATTATCTGATTCCCCTCCCAAAGTGGGCTTTAACTTACGATTTCGGGTTCAAGAACCCTACGCTCGTCGCACCCCATTCCCTTGAGGAACTCGCAAAGCGTAGAAGACAAGGCTCCGCGTCAGCAGGGGCGTCCGCGGGTGCCCACGCTAAGGCAAGTAGCACACGCAAATGTGATTGGCATCACTGCGAGGCTTTCTACGAAACGATAGCCTTTCGTCTAATAAACCCGGTATTTTAGGCCAATTCCAGCGGACCGTCCTGGACATTCATAATGCCCGATTTGGCAAGCGCCAGACGGAACAGGTTAATACCATGAGTGAAACGAGCAAGGGAGGGCTTGCTGAACAAGCTCTGACGTGGAAGCAGATGAGTGCCATTCTTTTGTGCTTGCGCATCGTCATCGGATGGCAGTTGCTATACGAAGGGCTTGCCAAGCTGCTGACGCCGTACTGGACGGCATCTCCCTATCTGCTGCTGTCACGCGGTTTCTTCCCAGGCTTTTTCCATTGGCTGGGATCGAGTCCGGGCATGCTGCGTGCGGTTGATCTTTTGAATACTTGGGGGTTGACCCTGATCGGGTTAGCTCTGATCCTTGGCGTTGTGACCCGTTTCACCAGCGGCTGCGGGATCGTGCTGCTGGCGCTTTACTACCTGGCGCAACCGCCCCTGATCCGGACAAATTACTGGGCTCCGGTGGAAGGCCATTACATGGTGGTGAACAAGACCCTGGTGGAACTGGTGGTCCTGGTGGTCTTCCTGTTTGTGCCCGCGGGAGCGTTGTGGGGGCTTGACCGGTTCTGGCACGGCTGGAAATCGCGGAAGAAGCCGACCGCACAAGATACCAGCACGCCAACTGACGCCCTTTCCATGACCCGGCGCAAGACCCTTGAGAACCTGATAGGTGCGCCCGTCCTGGCAGTTCTCGGATATGCGGCGGACAGGAAATATAACTGGGAGAAGGTCCACGCCATCACGGGGCCCACCATCAAGCTGCAGGACCTGAGCCTGAAAGATTTGAAAGGGGAACTGCCCAAGGGCACCCTAGGCAATCTGAAAATCAGCCGCCTCATTCTGGGCGGCAACCTGATCGGCGGGTATTCGCATTCCCGGGACCTGATTTACGGCCCTCAGCTTTTCAAAGCCTACAACACGGAGCGCAAGGTTTTTGAGACTCTCGAACTGGCCGAGCGCGCAGGCATCAACACCTTTTGCGCTGACCCCAAGCAGATGCCCCTCTTTACGAAATATCGCGAGCTGAACTCTTCTAAAATGCAGACGCTCGTCCAGATCTGGGGACAACCCAAACCGGCAGACATGAAGCAGGTCATCGATCAGGCCATCGACTACGGAGGGACCACGCTCTACATTCGGGGGGTCGAAGGAGACCTTTTCGTCAAAGATCAGCAACTGGAAGTTCTGGCCAACGCGCTCGACTACATCAAGAAGCAAGGAGTTCCGGCGGGCATCGGCGCACACTCGATCGAGGTACCGATCCAATGCGAGAAGGCGGGACTTGATCCCGACTACTATGTGAAGACTTTTCACAGCGATAAGTACTGGTCGGCGACTCCGCTCAAGGATCGCGTCGAGTTTTCGATTGTCGATCCGAAGCTTGCCCAGGGCCACTGGGATGACAACATGTTCGACCTCTTCCCGGAAAAGACCATCGAAGTTATGTCAACCATCAAAAAGCCGTGGATCGCCTTCAAAGTCCTGGCGGCTGGCGCCTTCCATCCCAAAGACGGTTTTCGGTATGCCTTTGAGAACGGCGCCGACTTTATCAATGTGGGGATGTTCGATTTCCAGGTGGTCGAGGACGTGAACACCGCCATCGACGTGCTTTCCAGCCTCAAGAACCGCACGCGTCCCTGGTATTCCTGAGAGGTTTGCGGGAAGAGGTCGTGGACATGCCATTGTGAACGAAGCAAAGGATTTTGGCATGGATTCTCAAAGTAAAGCAGGGATGCTTCGCTTCGCTCAGCATAACAAACGGGGATTTCTCAGTGGCCTGTTAGGTGGCGCAGGTCTGCGTGGCGGTTTCATTCGCGACACTGAACTCCCCAGCCGGTCGTTCCGCTCCATGGGAACGATGGCTGGAATCACGCTCGGCGCGGCCTATGCCGACCGCATCGAATCCGTTACCGAACACATTCGCGCGATCTTCGACAGGATGGAACGTGAGATGAGCGCGTACCGGCCCGACAGCGCCATTAGCGAGCTTGCCAGAATGGCGGGTGCGGCGCCGGTTGCGGTTTCAAAAGATACTTTCCGTGTGCTCGATCTCTGCCGGCACTTCGGGAACCTGAGCGACGGCGCCTTCGACTACACGGTCTTCCCGCTGGCAAGTCTTTGGGGATTCAACGGCGCGAGGGCACCGATGACAATTCCGTCGGACCAGTCTATACGCGAGCGTTTGAAACTCGTCGATTACCGCAGGCTGGTGCTCCATGACGGAACCGCCTTTCTTCCCATCCTTGGCATGGCGGTGGACGTGGGGGGAATCGCCAAGGGGTACGCCGTTGATCGCGCCTGCGACTATTGCCTGGGGGCAGGGATCGAAGACTTCCTCATCGACTTCAGCGGCAACGTGCGCGCTTTCGGGCGCCCGTCGCGGAAAGAGGGCTGGCAGATCGGCGTGCGCGACCCCTTCGACCGCTCGCGCATTCTAGGCAAGCTCACCTTGCCCAGTGGGCTGGCCGTCGCTACCTCAGGCAGCTACGAACGCTATGTCGAGATCATGGGCGAACAATTCTCCCACATCATCGACCCGCGCACGGGATATCCAGTGACGGGCACGGCCAGCGTCACCGTTTTGTGCGCTGACGCCGTCACCGCCGACGCTCTCTCCACTGCGTTCTTCGTCGTGGGCCTCAAAGGATCCAGCGAACTTCTGAAAAAGGTCTCCTCGGTCGAACTGCTCATCGTGCCGGACCGATATCCGGCGGACCTTCTGCTGACCCCGGGCCTCGACAAAATCTTAACGACGCCGAAAAGTGCTCGGCGCTTCCTGCTGTAGAAAGACTGCGGACCTCACAATCGGAGACGCGCTACTCGCTCCAAGGCAAGCGTCTGATGTCATGAAGGGGGCGTCTCAATTCGAGTACGATTCGGTTGATCGACTAAGCGCTGATCCGTAAATAATAATCGTCTGAAGCCAGCCGATCACGGCCGCAGCCAGGGTTAACAGCACAAAGTAGCCTTCTTCTGCCTTTTCAAAGCTCACCAGAAGCTTGCGATAACGATTGAGCCAGGAATGGGTTCGCTCCACCGCCCAGCAGAGCCCGATAGCCGAACTGTGTCGTCCTGGCTCGGGCTTACTCGCACCGGTGCGTGATCTTCGGCTGATAGCCGCGCGCCTTGGCCGCCTTCTGCGCCAGGAAGGCCCCCAGTATTACTGTTGGAAATGCTTATGGATTGCGCTCGCGCTGCCACACTCCTCCGGCAGCGCCTTCCACTGGCAGCGCGTTCGCAATACATAGACGACGGCGGGAAAAACTTTGCGCGACGCCATCGGCTTCTACCCGCCGCGCGGCCAACGTCTGTATTTTCGTTCGGGCGGCCGTTGGCGAACAGGAATCAGCGGTTCAACTTTCGCCCAAATAGCATCGGAAACCTCCCAAGATTGTATCTGCGGCGTGTCGGGGCTTTATCTCATCTCGAGTCCTCCCACAATTCAACGGTTATTTAAGGATAAGCTCTTATTTTGGAATAGTTGTTGACGATTTTCTGAATACGGCCTTCGCCGTCCAATATCCGCGAGGCGGCATTCGGGCCGTAGCACTCAGCCGAAATGCGCTCATTCCAATCGTGGTAAGGGTAGGCGGAGTCCTGTACCTCGATCGCTTCAAGCCAGGGGTTCTCACGCGGCGGCTGATAGAAATGTCCGTGGATGCAGATGTACCTGTCTGCCATAGGCCCATCCCGTCAAAGGGACTGGTAGAGGACGAACGAACATCCGGGAAGCGAGAGTGGCGCCTCACCGTCCGCACCCAGCCGGTCAGGGCAAGTACTCCCCGCGCCATTCCAAAGTTGATCGGCGGAGTCGATGACCTTTCTAAAGCTTCCCCTGGGAAAAGGCAGCGTTACATTCGCCGGTGTGTCGCGGAAGTTGAAAATCATCACCGCCTGACTGTATTCGTTCGCACGCCGGACCCACAGGAGCTTTTCTCTTTCAAAAGCAGTGGCCTCGATCTCTTTCCCGGTGTTCAGCGACAGGGACGGTAGCTCCCTTCGCAATCGAAGCAATTCACGCACAAAATTATATAGCGTCAGATGGTCTCCCGCTTTTTTCAGATCGTGATTCAGCTTGCAACTCCGAAAGGTTTCGTCGTTTTGCGGATCAGGTATCCGGCCGTGCCAATCGAAAGCGGCGAATTCGTTCTGGCGGCCTTCTCTCACGGCTTTGATCAGCCAAGGGTCCGAATGGCTGGTGAAAAAGCTGAACGGCGCCGTCTCGCCGTATTCTTCTCCCATGAAAATCAGCGGCACAAACGGCGAAAGCAATACCGCGCCCGCCGCCAGCTTGAGCGCCTCGAAAGAAACAAGCCGGCTCAACCGCTCGCTTCGGAGTCTGTTTCCAACCTGGTCATGGTTTTGTGCGAACACAACAAAGCGCTCCGCTGGGAGCCCATGCGACGAGTTGCCATGCCTCCGCTTCCGGTACGCTGAATACTGACCGGAATAAACGTACCCTTCACGAAAGGCTTTTGCCAGGTGCTCCACCTGCCCGAAATCCTGATAATAGCCGTTTCGCTCCGGCGTCAGAAGCGCGTGCAGCGCGTGATGGAAATCATCGCACCACTGCGCGTCCAGCCCATACCCTCCTGCCTCTCGGCTGCGGATGATTCTTGAGTCGTTTCGGTCGCTTTCCGCGATGACGTAAATGTTTCTCTTCAGTTCCTTCGCCTGAAGATGAACGGCCGCTGCAAGTTCTTCAAGAATCGGACGCGCCGATGGGTCCACAATTGCGTGCACCGCGTCGAGCCGCAGCGCATCGATGTGAAAATAATTCGTCCAGTAAATCGCGTTCTCGATAAAGAAGCGACGCACGTCATCGCTTTCAGGGCCGTCATAGTTGATCGCGTCTCCCCAGGGAGTGCGATAGCGGTCGGTAAAATACGGGCCAAACAACCCCAGGTAATTCCCTTCCGGACCGACATGGTTGTAAACCACATCGAGGATTACGGCCAGATTACGCATGTGGCATGCATCGACCAGGGCTTTAAGCCCCAGCGGTCCACCATAGGAATTCTGGACAGCAAACGGATAGACGCCGTCGTATCCCCAGTTGCGCTCGCCCGGAAACTGCGCCACGGGCATCAGCTCGATTGCTGTAACGCCGAGATCGCACAATCCATCGAGGTGAGGAATAATCGACTCAAACGTCCCCTCGTGCGTGTATGTGCCAACGTGAATTTCGTAGATGACATAGTCCGCAAGGTCTCGGCCCGTCCAACCTGTGTCTTGCCAATCGAACGCAAGATCGACCACTTCTGAGGGCCCGTGCACGCCTTCGGGCTGATAGCGCGAAGCCGGGTCCGGCTTCTCAGTCTTTCCATCGAGCCTGAAAAAATACTGCGTTCCAGGAAATACTCCCTCGATGAGAGCGTGATGATAACCGCGCTCCTGCTCCTGCATTGGGACAGTTCGGCGAGCGGACGACACGATCTGGACATCGACCTTAGACGCCCTGGGCGCCCAGACCAGAAATTCGCACCGCCCATCTCCCAGGTATGTTGCTCCCAGTGGAACGCTCATCCACGCTGCCCTTTGCTTTTGAAAAACACGATCGCGAGCGCGGGTAGAGTAATTGAAACGGACCACGGCCGGTTATGAAAAGGAACCGGCGTTGCCTCGACGCCGCCGAAGTTGCCCCAGTTTCCGCCCCAATAGTGTGTGGCATCACTGTTCGCGATTTCATGCCAGTAGCCTCCTCGCGGCACACCGACGCGGTAGTTCGTTCGCGGGACGGGAGTGAAATTGCAGGCAACAAGAATAATATCATCCGTTGAGTGGCCCTTGCGGATAAACGTCACCACAGAATTGTCGCTGTCACTGCAGTCGATCCACTCAAACCCGGCGGGATCGAAATCAAGTTCGTAAAGCGCCGGCTCGCGGCGATACATGTGATTCAGGTCCTCGACCCATTTTTGCAGGCCCGCATGGCATGGATATTGAAGGACGTGCCATTCCAGGCTCTCCTCATGCGACCATTCCTTCACCTGACCGAATTCCCCGCCCATGAAAAGCAGCTTTTTCCCGGGTTGCGCGTACATGCATCCGAACAACAGGCGCAGATTGGCGAACCGCTGCCATTCGTCGCCCGGCATCTTTCCAATCAGCGATCCCTTCCCGTGGACAACTTCGTCATGGGAAAGCGGCAACACGAAATTCTCAGTGAAGGCGTAGAGCATTCGGAAAGTCAGCGTGTTGTGATGGTACTTCCGGAAGATGGGATCCTGACTCATATAAACGAGCATGTCGTGCATCCATCCCATGTCCCACTTCATCCCGAACCCAAGCCCACCAACATAAGTTGGCTTCGAAACCATGGGCCAGTCCGTTGACTCTTCCGCGACCGTCTGAACGTCGGAGTGGGCCTGGTAAACGTCCGTGTTAAAACGGCGCAGGAAGCTGATCGCTTCCAGGTTCTCGCGGCCGCCATATTGATTGGGGATCCACTCGCCTTCGTTCCGTGAGTAATCGAGATAGAGCATCGATGCAACCGCGTCCACGCGAAGCCCGTCCGCATGGTAAATGTCAAGCCACATCAGCGCGCTGCTCATCAGGAAGCTGCGCACCTCATTCCGGCCGTAATTGAAAATGTAGCTTCCCCAGTCCGGGTGAAAGCCCTGGCGGGGATCAGCATGCTCAAAGAGGTGCGTTCCATCAAAGTAAGCCAGCCCGTGCTCATCCGTCGGGAAATGCGATGGGACCCAGTCCAGATAAACGCCGATTCCATGCTGGTGAAGATAATCGATCAGGTACATGAAATCCTGCGGGGTCCCAAAGCGGCTGGTCGGAGCGAAGTAGCCGGTTGTCTGATAACCCCATGAACCTGCAAAGGGATGCTCCATCACAGGGAGAAATTCGACGTGCGTAAAGCCCATCCGCATGACGTAATCTGCGAGCTTATGTGCCATTTCGCGATAAGTCAGCGGTCGATTCCCTTCCTCCGGAACACGGGCCCACGAACCCAGGTGCACTTCATAGATCGATTGCGGGCTGGATAAGGAATTATGCTTGTAACGATTCGCCATCCATTCGTGATCGCCCCATTCGTAATTCAGGTCCCAGATGCGCGAGGCTGTCTCCGGAGGCACCTGCCGGTAAATGGCAAAGGGGTCCGTCTTGTCCACCCGATATCCGTGATAACGCGACTTGATGTGAAACTTGTACAATTCCCCGCGCTGGAGGCCGGGAATAAAGCCCTCCCAGATTCCTGAGAGGCCGCGTGGTCGGAGCAAGTGGCTCTCTTTGTCCCATCCGTTAAAATCACCGATCACCGACACCAGTTCGGCATTGGGCGCCCAGACGGCGAAACACGCTCCTCCCTGCCCATCGACAGTCCGCAAGTGCGCTCCCAGTTTCATGTACAACCGGTGATGCGATCCCTCGTTGAAAAGGTAAACGTCGTCCTCCGTCAGCATCGAAACATCATACCGTACGGGAAAGACTTCACCCGTCGCTCGGCCTGCCTGCGTGGGGTTGTTTTCAGGCATATCCATCAATCCTCCTTTCCACGCCTTGCATTCTTGAGGACCTCAAGCATTTCCCGGACCTTCGGCATTCCCATGATTTGCCGGAGGGTGTATTTTGCCTTACGCCGCCAGTTCGGGCGCTCTTCACATGTCCCGGGAACATTTTGCGGTTGCTTTTCAAACCATAAATCCTCAAGGTTAACAATGACAATTCTGTTACGTCCTTTGCCCAGATATTTTAATGAAGCCTTCAGCACGTCGGCAATCGGCGGAAGTCGCCGCCTGTCAGCATTCGGGCACAGAAACTTCGCAAGCGCCTCTCTCAACTTGCGCCGATTGCTTAATTCGATTTCTGCGCCTTTTTTGTCGAGCAATCCCAGGGCGACGCGGTCCTGAACATCTAATCCCTCCCAGAAGGCGGCGAACGGCGGCATGTCATGAGTATTTAGTGCGGCCAGCGAATTCTCCGAGGGAGCAGGGAGAGTTTTCCGGCCGCTGGGGGTAACTTCAAATTGCAGAACGTACGTCCGCAGGATCTTGTGGCGCGAAAGCGCAGGCCGAACGTAGCTCGGAACGGTCCCCAAATCCTCTCCCACAATAGTGGCCCTGTGCCTGACGGACTCGAGCGTCAGGACCGCGTACATTTCCTCCGCCGGGTAGCGCACATAAACTCCGTCCTGCGGCTCGGCACCCTTCGGCACCCAGAACAGCCGGTGCAAACCCATCACATGATCAATACGCAGGACGCACGCATGCGCAAGATGGTGCTGAAGCGCTTTCCTGAAGTAGGCGTATCCCTGTTCCCTCATCCTTTCCGGATGCATGGGCGGGAAACCCCAGCTTTGTCCCTTCGTGAAGAAGCCGTCCGGCGGCGAGCCGGCGCTGACGTCCAGCACAAACAAAGACCGCCCCCGCCACACATCGTAGCCATCCGGGTTCACGCCCAAGGGCAAATCCAGATACAAACCTTCGCCGTTTGAATCCCGGCCCTTGGCAAAACTGCGAATCTGGTCCTCCGCCAGCCATTGCACATAGAGGTGATACCGCATGTCCTCGAGGTCATAATCTTCACTGCTCACTTTTCCATCGCGCGCCGGCCTGGGCCACACCCACCACGAACAGCGGCGGCGATCGCACGTGGCGCGGAACTCGGCGTAATCCTTCAGGTCCGGATGAGATTCAACGTAACGGAAAAATTCCTGCTGCCGCAGCGAAGGGCGATCAAAAATCGTTTGTGCAAGAAGTCCCAGCACTCGGCGCTTCAGGGCCATCGCCCGCCGGTAATCGACAAGGGGCATGGACTGCAACTCCTTTCGTTCCGTCATGAAAACGTTGGACGACATCACCCTTCGCGCTTCCGGGCATTGCTCCATTTCAGGGATCTGGTTCATGTCCAGAAACAGTTCGTTCCAAAACAACCGGCTAACCGGTGAATACGGGCTCGGGCCAAAAGGTTCATCCAGGAATGCCGCCAGCACGGGAAGCGTGCCCACCAAAGACCCTCCACGTTCGCGGACCCACGTGATCAACTCCCTGAGATCGCCAAAATCGCCAACCCCCCAGTTGGAATCCGATCGCAGAGCATAAACCGGAATGAAAACGCCCCAGGACTTTTCGGCGCAGCGCGCATCAACAAACGCCTTGCGCGGCGCCGAAATTACCAGCGTCTGAAAAGAGTGATTTCCGGATTCGACTGTCAGCGAGTGATAGCCCAGCGGCAGCCCTTGCCGCAACGGCATGTCAAACTCCCAATAAGAATCGCCTTCGACGTTCGTCTTCTTCAAACGCGATGCGCCCGCTTTGCGATCCGGCGAGAGTTCCCAGGTTTCCTCTGCACCATCCTCGAACTTCAGAGAGCAGCGCCACACTCGCGCAGTCTTTTTCACAGGAAGCCGGAACCTGATTTCCGCGCCGCGCCCGTTCCAGGCTGTCACCACGGGATCCGGACCTCTGCGGAAGATGTCGCGCCTGCGTTCCCTGAGGGCGACAGAAGCATCTTCGGGATGCGCCAGGGGCGCACCCAGTGCCCGCAGCACGGAAGTTAAGATTTCGGCGGAAGCTTGACGCCGCCTGCCGTCCAGGATATTCAGATAAGAGGACTGAATACCGTAGGCGGCCGCCAGCCTGCGCAGCGTTCCGAATGTCGCTTTTTGCGTTGTATTCACTTATTCTGATTCCCGACAGAAGCGCGAGGCACTCAAAGGCCCCCGCCCACAAGCCTGAATGCTTACATGAAATAGTCGAAGTCACGCTCGCTCCGGACGCGGCGCCGTATCCGGAGAATGTGTGCGGGCATAACGTGTGGATTAAGCTCCACATAATTCCTTGGGCCTTGCCATAAGTAGCGTTCGTCTGTGAGAAGATCATGGGCCTGAAACGTCTGGTGGGGATCAAGGCCAAAATAATCGAGTGGCAACTCCAGCCAGCCTGACTGCGTGTAGTGCGGATCGAGATTCACGACGACCACTATCATGTTTGCGAGGTCTTCTGTGGTCTTGCTGTATGCGATGATTTGATTATTGTGAATGCTGTGGAACCTCAGCCGGTCATTCCTCGCCAGTGCGGGATTTTCACGTCGGATCCGATTGACCCGGGTGATCAGGGGTTTCAGACTGTCTGGCCGATCAAGGTCCCAGTATTTGATCTCGTACTTCTCGGAATAGAGATATTCCTCGCTCCCCTGCCTCACCGGCCTATTTTCACAAAGTTCGAATGCCGGCCCGTATAATCCGTAGTTCGCTCCGAGCGTTGCAGCAAGAATAAGCCGGATAATGAACGCCGGTCGCCCACCTGTCTGAAGATATTCTGTAAGGATGTCCGGAGTGTTGGGCCATAGGCTGGGACGGAAAAATTCTCGGACCTCGGTCTGGGTCAATTCTTTAAAATATTGCTCCAGTTCCCATTTCGTGTTGCGCCAAGCGAAATATGTGTACGACTGCGTGAACCCAAGCTTCGCAAGCCGGTACATCACTTTGGGTCGGGTGAAGGCCTCTGCAAGGAAGATAACATCAGGATATTGACCCTTGATTTCTTTGATAACCCACTCCCAAAATTCAAAAGGCTTCGTGTGAGGATTGTCCACGCGGAAGATGCGGACACCCTGGCCCACCCAGAACAGTATTACCTCTTTCAGTTCCTCCCACAGTTCCCGCCAGTTGGAGCATTCAAAATTCAGCGGGTAAATATCTTCATATTTCTTTGGAGGATTTTCCGCATACTGCACACTGCCATCCGGGCGCCAGCGGAACCATTCCGGATGCTCTTTCAAATAAGGGTGGTCCGGTGCACACTGGAAGGCGATGTCCAATGCAATCTCCAGCCCGGCATCTTTGGCCGCTTGAACAAGCCGGCGAAAATCCTCGATCGTCCCGAGTTGCGGATGAATCGCTTTGTGTCCGCCTTCCGCAGATCCGATCGCCCACGGGCTGCCAATGTCATCGTCAGAGGAAACCGGATTATTGTTCTTCCCTTTCCGGTTGGTCTTTCCTATGGGATGAATTGGGGGAAGGTAAAGAACGTCAAAGCCCATCTCAGCCACGTAAGGCAACCGCCGGATGCAGTCCTGGAACGTACCGTGGCGCCCGGGTTCAGACGAGCAGGAGCGGGGAAACATCTCATACCATGCGCCGAAGCCCGCCCTCTCGCGGTCAACTTCAACGATGAGATGCTTTCCGTAGGTCGAAGCGGCGCTGCGATCGCAGTGTTTCGTCATCAGCCGCACTAAATGTTCGTCTCGCGCGATGGTCATGAAATCGGCCGGCGCGTGCACGTCTCTCATTCGAAGGGCCGCAGCGTATTCGTTCAATTTCTGCGCATCCCCGTTCGCTGCTCGCCGCGCCGCGTGTTCCACAAGGTCCGCACCGATCATCGCATCAACTGTAACGTCCTGTCCGGCTTCAATCTTCTTGATGAACCCCCTGCGCCAGGATTCAAAATGATCGACCCAGGCCTGCAAAGTGTATTCGTACTGCCCGAGCTCGAGAACCGTGAAGCTGCCGCGCCAGCGGTCGTTCACTTCTTCCACCATCGGCGTTTCATTCCACGCCGGCTCTCCAACCCGGCGAAAAAGCAGCACAGCAGAGACTGCATCATGTCCGTCGGCGAAGATGTCTGCGCTCACAACAACGCGCTCGCCGGCAATCCGCTTGATGGGAAACCGTCCGCCTTGAATTTCAGGCTCAACATTCTCGATCGCAACTCGAGGTGGCGGGATCGAAGAAGAATTAAATGTGTGTGACCCAGTCACTGGACTCACGTTCAGCGCCTCGAATTCTATTGGAGAAACAACCGACAACTGCCATCCGCGGCAGCGGTCCTTATTGGAAGATCGCAAAAGCGGTTGCCCCGGCCCGTCACCGGCCTGAGGATTGATGAATCACTCGCACAAGGTCCCGCAAGACATTGTTATTTTACCTCTGCACACCAGCTTGGGCAACCGCCCTGCGACTATTCACCGAACTCGTGGCGATTGACGATCAACGGAAGAGCATGTAAGTTAAGAAAACAGACTGCGGAGGGATGGGTGAGTGGTTGAAACCGGCGGTCTTGAAAACCGTTAGCCCCGAAAGGGGCTCGGGGGTTCGAATCCCTCTCCCTCCGCCAGGCTACGAGTGCGAAGAATTTATCGAGAGTGGAATTCTTGCACGATGTGCGCCCAGAGGACAAAAGTTTCTCGCGCGCGAGATTTGCCACCGCCCCCTGTTTTCCCAACCTCTTGATATTATTGTAGTTGACAATTCATTTCTGAATATTTGACGAAAATCCCACTTGTCCCATTCGGAGCAGTTTCACTGGGCGGTAGCCTACAACACGAGGATTTGCGCAACAGCCTGCGGCGCCGCTCCTCCATGCCCGGTCCGGAAGCACACGACGCCCTTTGCTCCGAACGGCGGCTCAGGCATACACGCGAAGGCGCGCCGCACGAGTTCGACGTGGAGTGCGCGCGACTCTTCTCATATCGTACTCTTCAACGGAAGCCCGCGGTTCCTATCGTCAATCCCTGCGTCCGAAGCACGGATCGAGGCGTGATAGCGTCAGGGTCAAATCAGGCAGACCATCGTTTTTGACCCAACTGAAGTTGTGCCCTTTCACAATCGAAGTTCCCGCATGTGGAGTCTTCAGCACGGCTCAAGCGGTCGCCTTTCTCGATCGGAATTCATTTTGCGGCAGCCAATCTGCAAGCCTGCGCCAAAGCCATCTCATGCGTCATCAAAGGCCGTGCATTTTCGCCAGGGAGGGCAGTTTGCAACGCGGAACCCCTGCGCCTGAGCGGGCAGGTCTTAAAATCAAAAGCCCCGCACTGGGCGGGGCTGAAGGTCGCTGTTTCGAGCGTTGCCTTACGCAGGTAGAACCCGCTTACTAAGATAAGCAGGAACCGCTGCTGAGATACACAGGTGTATAATACCGCCAATTTATTCTTTGTCAAGAGGTGACTTGTGTCTGAACATCTGGATTATGTTCTGGGAATTGATCTGGGCAGTAATTCTCTCGGATGGGCCATTATCGAACTTATTGACGGCGAGCCGGCCCAAGTTGTTCGAACCGGAGTGCGCGTCTTTGACGCCGGCATGGAGGGCGACGTGGAGTCCGGCCGCGAGGAGTCGAGAAACCTGAAGCGCCGTGAAGCACGCCTCCATCGGCGGTTGTTGTAGCGGCGGCAGCGGCGTCTGACAAAGGTCTTCAACCTGCTCCAGCGCTTTGGACTTCTCCCGTCTGCGCCGGATATTTCCGAACGTTCCTTAAGCGGGCACAGGCCGCCGACGACACCTGAGCAGCGCCAGGACCTGCTCAACCAACTCGACAGCAAGATCCTGTCCTCACCATGGTTCCGTGCAAAGGCGAACTCCGGCGCGTTTCCGGAGCCCGAGCACACCATGCCCTACATCCTCCGCGCTTCGGCCCTTGACGAGCCGCTCGAGCCGCACCTGCTCGGGCGGGCGCTGTATCACCTTGCGCAGCGCCGCGGCTTCCTGAGCAACCGGAAGCAAGCGGCAAAGAAAAACGACGACGAAGGAGCCGTCAAGGAGGGCATTGCTGAACTGCGCAGGGCGATGGAGGCATCCGGCGCTCGGATCCTCGGGGAGCATTTTGCGCGATTGAATCCTTCCGTGGAGCGCATCCGCTGCCGTTGGACTGCGCGCGACATGTATGAAAAGGAGTTTGACGCCATTTGGGAGGCCCAGGCGTCGCAACACCCCGACCTGTTAACCCCGGAACGAAAAAAGCAGATCCATGACGCGATCTTCTTTCAGCGCCCGCTCTGGTTTGATCCGGATACGGTCGGCAACTGCGAACTCGAACCCGGCGAAAAACGTGCCCCGGCTTACCTTCTGATTTCCCAAAAGTTCCGCCTGCTTCAAACGGTCAATAATCTCAGGGTCCTTCCACCCGACGATGTTGACATGCCTCTGACGCCCGCCGACCGCAAAATGCTGATCGATGAATTGGAGACGAAGGGCGACCTGACGTTCAAACAGATATCCAAACTTCTCAAACTTGAAAAGGGCTACAAATTCAACCTGGAGAGTGGGGGTGAAAAACGGATCAAGGGCAACCGAACCAACGCCGACTTCTACGCCGCCTTCGGTGAGCGCTGGCTGGCCATGTCGCCCGAAGAAAGGGACCGCGTCGTCGAATATGTCAACGCGTTCCAGAAACCCGAAAAGCTCAAGGCGGCGGCCCGGAGAAAATTCAACCTGACCGAGGAGCAGGCTGAGAAACTGGCTGACATTTCGCTTGAATCGGACTACATGAACCTTTCCCGCAAGGCCATCGAGAAATTCGTTCCCCTGCTCGGAGAGGGGTTCACCTACGGCGAGGCCCGCAAGAGGCTCTACCCCGATTCATTTGCAGCGCGCGAGCCCGTGCCCCTGCTGCCGCCCGTAGAAATGGCGCTGGCCGAAATCCGCAATCCGGCGGTTACGCGCAGCCTGACCGAACTACGCAAGGTTGTCAATGCCCTCGTTCGCCTTTACGGCAAGCCCTCGTACGTGCATCTGGAACTTGCGCGCGACCTGAAAAAATCCAAAAAACAACGCCAAACAATTTCGGAGAACCATCGGCGGAATGAAAGCGCCCGCGCCAGGGCCGCTGAAGCCATCATCAGGGCCGACGTCGGCATCAGGGAGCCACGTGCCGATGACATTCGCAAGGTCCTTCTGGCGGAGGAGTGCCACTGGACTTGTCCCTACACCGGCAAATCCATCTCAATGCGATCTCTGCTCGGTCCTGAGCCGCAGTTCGACATCGAGCACATCATCCCCTTCAGCCGCTCGATGGACAACTCCTTCCAGAACCTTACCCTCTGCTATGTCCCGGAGAACCGCAACGTGAAAGGCAACAGAACACCCTGGCAGGCTTACCACGGCGACCCGGACCGATATGAGGCCATCCTTGATCGCGTCAGAAAGTTTGCCGGAGACCGTCAGACCGTGGCCTTGAAGCTCAAGCGCTTCATGATGAGCGACGATCAACTCGAGAATTTCCTTGAGGACTTCCGCAATCGGCAACTCAACGACACCGCCTACGCAACCGCGCTTGCGGCGAAGTATCTCGGGCTTCTTTATGGCGGGGTCAACGACGCGGACGGGCGCAGGCGCGTGCAGGCCACCTCCGGCCAGGCGACGGCCTATTTCCGCAGTCTGTGGAAGCTGAACTCCGTCCTCAACGACGGCCCCACGACAGACGGCGGCGCCGTTCCCAAATCCCGCGACGACCATCGCCACCATGCCGTGGATGCCGTCGTCATCGGCCTGACGGACGCCGCCATGATCAAGCGCCTCTCGGACGCCGCACAGCGTGCCCCGCTCGAGCACCGCCGCCGCTTCGCCTCCCTCGAAGCCCCCTGGCCCAACTTCGTGGACTCCGTCCGGGCAGAAATCGAGAAAATCATCGTCTCGCACCGTGTCTCGAAAAAAGTGTCCGGAGCACTGCACGAAGAAACCATCTATTCACGGCCCATGGGCGAGGATGGCGAGGTCCGGGTCCGCAAGCCGCTCGCTTCCCTCACAAAGCAGGAAGTCGAAAAGATCGCGGACGCAGGCGTCCGAAAACTGGTCCAGCAAAAGCTTGAGGAGTTGGGCGGCGTCGAACCCAGGAAGGCATTTTCCAATCCTGAGAACCTTCCCAGGTTCCCTGAAAGCGGCGTGGTCATCAGGAACGTGCGAATCAGCAAGGCCCTGCCCGTCTTTGCCCTCGGAGACGGACGGCGCGCCCGGCATGTGACCAGCGAGTCAAACCATCACGTTGAAATCTACGCCGAACTCGACGAACACGGAAACGAAGGGAAATGGGGCGGCGAGGTCGTCTCAATGGCGGAAGCCTACCAGCGCCTCAAAGCCGGGAAGCCCGTCGTCCAGCGCGACCACGGCCCACTCGTCAAATTCAAGTTCTCCCTCTCACCGGGCGAGGTAATTGAGTGTGACGATAGGAACGGGGGCCAGCAACTGCTCGTCGTAAGAAGCTTCAGCGAGTTCACCTCAGGTGTTGTAGAAATCGGCCTCGTGCCCGTAAACGATGCCCGAAAAAAGGCTGACATGATCAAGTCAAAGTCTTTTACTCGAGTCGTCCCAAACAGCCTTGCCGAGTGGCACGCCCGGAAAGTGGCCATCAGCCCGATTGGGGATGTTACGGAGGCGCGCGACTGAGCAAGAATTTCCAGATCGCAGACTACGGAGACAGCTAGCCGCTGGCCGAGAGCTTGTGAGATCTTCAATATGAAATTTCAGATCAGAAAAGGAGCGGCACGATGAAGTACGAACGCTTCGAGCAACTGCCCGTCTGGCAGGCGGCCATTGACCTGGGGCGGCGTGTGTACGTGCTTACAAAAAAGCGCGAGTTCCGCGGCCAGCGCAGCCTGCGCGACCAGATCGAGCGGGCGGCCGTCTCCGTTTCCAACAACATTGCGGAGGGCTTTGAGCGCGGCACAACGCAGGAACTGCTCACCTTCCTGTACATTGCGCGCGGCTCGGCGGGTGAAGTGCGCTCCATGCTGTGCCTGCTGGAGGGGATCGCGGAGTTCGGCGATCTCAAATTTGAAATTTCAGATTTGAAATCGCGCGCAGAGGGAATTTCAAGGCAATTGCGCGGCTGGGCCGACTCGCTTCAAAACACCCGGATCACCGGCCAGCGCTACCTGAATGAGAAAGTGCGCCGGGCGGAGAAAAGTCGCAAGGAGCGGGAGGATTTCCTGGAGGAACTTGAACGAATTCGCAGAGGCGCCGCCAGGGGCGAGGGCTGAGAACAGCGAATTTCAAATCTCAGATTGGAAATTTCGAATCGCCGGAGCGGCGCCAGCCCGAAACCGAAAAAAGAGAGAAGCCCATGAACGAACGAATCCTCGATCTTTCAGAGTGTCCGGCGCGCCTGAGCGTCCGGAACGGCCTGCTGGTCATCGATTTCAACCCATCAGCGGCGGCAGCGCCTGAGGGCCGCGACCCGCAATCCGGCTTGCGCGCCCGCGCAGTACAGGAACAGACCGTGCCCCTCGCCGACATTGCCGTGGTGATCGCCGCGCACCCGCAGATTTCCTTCACGCAGGCAGTGCTCGCGGGTGTGGCGGAAGCGGGCGGGATCTTCATCGCCTACAACGACAAGCGAATGCCCTGCGCGATGCTGCTGCCGCTTCGAAACCACTCGACGCAGACGGAGCGCTTCCGCGCCCAGGCGGACCTGCCTCTGCCGAACCGCAAGCGCCTGTGGCAGCAGCTTGTGAAAGCCAAAATTCTGGCCCAGGCACGGCTGCTGAAGGAACGGACGGAGCAGGACTGGGGGCTTGAGATGCTGGCGGCCGGCGTGCGCTCCGGCGACCCGCAGAACCTTGAGGCACGCGCCGCCCGCATTTACTGGAAGAACCTCTTCGGAGAAGACGATTTCCGACGCAATCCCGAGGGCGAGGGCTTGAATCCGATTCTCAATTACGGCTATGCCGTCCTGCGGGCCATTTGTGCGCGCGCCCTGTGTGCCGCGGGACTGCATCCCTCGCTCGGCATCCATCACCACAACCGTTATGACGCGTTTTGCCTTGCCGATGATTTGATGGAGCCGTTCCGCCCCGTCGTGGACCGCGTTGCTGCCGCCCTCCGCGACGCGCGCGGCGCAGAACCGGAACTCGACCGCGAAACCAAACGCGCCGTGCTTGAGGCTCTGCTCGCAAGGTTTACGGCGAACGGCGAGTCAAGAACGCTGTTCGACTGGGTCAACCGGACCGCTCAATCGCTGGCCGCCGCCATTGAGAACGGTGAAAAGACGCTGGAAATTCCGCTGCTGTAGCGGCGGTGTCACGGAATTTAAGCCGTTCCGCCGCCCGCAAACGTTTGAACGATGCCGCGCCATCAATTTGCGCTTTCAGGATACCGAGCCATGTGGTTGTTCGCCATGTTCGACCTTCCGGTCGATAAGCCCGAACTGCGCAAGGAGTACTCGCAATTCCGCGCCGCGCTCCTGAAGCAGGGCTTTACCATGTTGCAGTATTCGGTTTACGTCCACTACATCGCCAGCGAGGAAAGCGAAGAAGTGCTGCGGAAAAAAGTGCACGGCGCCCTGCCCAGCCACGGCCAGGTGCGGCTGATCTCCGTGACCGACCGCCAGTTCGAAAAAATGGAGGTTTATGTCGGAAAAAAACGCGAGAAGGCCGAGGACCCGCCCATGCAACTCATGCTTTTTTGAATTTTTATGTGGGATTATCCCCCCGGATTACAGCGGGTTCCGGGGGGATGTAGTGTATCTCAGAAGCGGTTCCCGGCAAACCATAGCGGAGTTTTATGAGCATAAATGGACCGCCAGAGTGTATCTCAGAAGCGGTTCCCGGCAAACCATAGCAACTCTCGAAATCCAGCGACTGCCGGCGGGCCGGTTCGGGCGGCGCCGGCGTGCTGGAAGCAACGGGTTTCAGGGCGTGATGCATCGAAGGAGTTTGCGGGTGTGCACTCTTTACCGGCGATTTGCATCAGAGTATTATCGGGGAAAGATAGACAAGGGGCGCAGAACTGAGGACGCGAATGCAATCCAGCCGAACGGTTTTTTGGCCGTCCGGTCGGCGGCGCGTGCCGGGCTGGAGGGGCCGGCTGGGGATTCTGATTTGCATGGGCGCGTGTTTACCGGCGCTCGGGCTGGCTGTGCAGGCTCCGGCCACAAAGGCCGCGGCAGCAGGGACAGGCTCCAGCGGGGCGGCCGCACAGGCAGCGGAGGCAGCGTCCGCCGAACAGCAGGCGGCAGAACAGCAATCCCCGGGCAGCATCAGCGGCAGCGTTGCCGACCCGAACGGCGGGCCGGTCAGCGAAGCGCTCGTGACCCTTTCGAGCAATGGCCGGACGGTCGAGCAGGTGCGTGCCGCCGACAACGGACAATTCTCGTTTGCCGGCGTCGCTCCGGGAACTTATCAACTCACCGTTTCCGCGCCGGATTTTGAATCGCAATCCATCTTTGTGACGCTCCAGCCCGGCGAGACTTACACGGCGCCGCGCATCGTCCTGGCGCTCGCGCCGCTGGTGACGTCAATCAAGGTAACGCCTTCGCGCGCCGAAGTCGCCCAGTATCAACTGGAGCACGAAGAGAAACAGCTCGTGCTGGGTTTCATCCCGAATTATCTGGTCACGTATTATCCCCACACCGCTCCGCTCAGTTCGCGGCAGAAGTTCCAACTGATGTTCAAGACCGTCTTCAACCCGTTTACGCTTGGACTGACGACCGCGTTCGTCGGCGGTGAGCAGGCGACAGGCATGTACAGCGGGTACGGCAATGGAGAGAAAGGCTTCGCAAAGCGGTTTGGAGCGGCTTACGCCACTCTGGGCATCGGCGCCTTCATGAGCGACGCTCTGCTGCCCTCGATCCTGAAACAGGACCCGCGCTTTTACTACAAGGCGGACGGCAGCGTCCCCTCGCGGCTGCTCTACGCCATCACGCGCTCGGTGATCTGCAAAGGCGACAATGGACACTGGGAGCCCGATTTCTCTTCCGTGCTCGGGCACTTCGCCGCGGGTGGCATCGCCAACCTCTATCTGCCGCCGCAGAACCGCAGGGGTTGGGGAACAACGCTCGAAAACGGCATGATCGGGATCGGGTTCGACGCGGTCGCCAACATGCTTCAGGAATTTTTGCTTCCCAAACTCACGCCAAGCCTTTCCCACCGCCGTTACGGCAGGCCCTGAGCAACCTCTTAGAACATCAACTGGAGCGACAGCATAATCACCCGCGGGTTATTGGTCTGATTGTTGTAAGGCGCGTACTGCCCGAATGTCCCGGAACTGGCGTTGTTATTCACGCTGGTGTACGCCCAGTCAGGGTGATTGAAGGCGTTGGTGAAGTCCGCGCGGAACTCGAGTTTGTAGCGCTCTTTGATTGCCGTGTCCTTCACCGCGGAGATGTCGGTCTGGAAGCTGCTCGGCCCGCGCAGGTTCGGCAGGTACGGCGACCATTCAATCAACTGGAACGGGCGCAGGACGACCCACGCGGGGTTTTCTCCCGGGAGGCACTTCGTGCCGACGATGCATGTGTTAAACCAGTGCTCAAGGGTCTGGTGGGCGGCCTTCACGGAAGCACCCGTGGGAGCGACGCCGAGCGGAAACGGAATGGGGAATCCCGCCTGCCAGCGCGAGACCCCGCTGACTGACCAGCCTCCCACGATGCGGCTGATGAAAGGATTTCCGCTGTTTGCGAAAGCGCGTCCGGGCCCGAATGGCAGGTCCCACACGCCGGAGAACTTCAACTGCTCCGGCGAATCAAACGGCGAGAGGAACCACACCGGGGCGGGGTCCGTCGGGTTCAAAAAGTTCACCGCCTGCATCGTCTTGGACCACGTGAAATTCACGTCAAAGTCGAGGCCGTGGGACATGCGTTTGACCAGGTCCATCCAGAGGCCGTTGTATTTGTTCTTGCCGATGGGAATGAAGTTTTCCGTGACGCCGTTGACGGGATACTGCGGGTACGGGACCATCAACTGCTGCTGCTTGACGGTCGGCGAGTTCAGATAAGTTCCCTTCAACAGACTGTAGTACGGAGCATTGGCCTGTACGAACTGGGCCTGGTATAGCGGGTTCGTCACACTGGCGTTCAGCACAGAAGCGCCAAGCGCCAGTGCCGAAAGCGGAAGGTAATTCAGGTTCCTGCTGACGGGCAGGCGATCGATGTAGCTGCCGACATAGGAAACGCTCGCCAGCCAGTTCTGCCGGAACTGGTGCTGGATGCTCAGCGAGTATTGTTGGGTCCGGGGGATGTTCGTCGCCGGGTCGGTAAAACTGACGCCCTGCCCGATCGCCGTGGCCAGGCCGAACGAACTGCCCGACGGCGCCAGAATGCCGTTCGGGAAAGGATCGGTCAGAATCGTAGCGGGAATCCCCTCCTGAACCGGAGCGAGTATATTGGTGGTCTGACTGAAGCCGGGCGCCGCGCCAGGGTTCTGCCACGCCTGCGCATAGATGATCCCATAGCCGCCGCGAACCACCGTGTTCTGGCGGAAGCGGTAGGCAAAACTGAAACGCGGACCAATGTTTCCGTAATGCGGGTCCTGAATGCCTCGAGGGTTCTCTCCGACACCTGCAAACTCGAGCCCGCCGTGCAGATTCATGGCCGGATAGTCCACGCCGTTGATCGTCATTCCGGGCACCTGGATCGGGCTCGGGCACGTGACGCAGAAACCACGCGTGAGGGCGTTGAAACGGTTGGTGAGCGGGCCCTGATAGTCCCACCGCAGGCCGACGGTCAGCGTCAGCCGGGACGTCATGCGAATGTCATCCTGGCCGAACACGGACCACAAATGCATCATCAGCGCGGGCGCGCTGTTGATCTGGATGAAACCCGAACTCGGATAGCCCAGCAGAAAATCGGCAATAGAGTTTCCCGAAGTCGGGCTGGGAGCGGAATTGGGATCGGCCGCGGTGAAAGCGCCGTTAAAGCTGAAGTTTCCTGCCGAAAATCCCGGCTGCTCAACATTTTCGCCGACTTCCATGTTCTGAAAACCGAACTTCATGTTGTGCCGGTTGTAGATTTTCGCCAGCACCGCTTCATTCGTAATGGTCAGATCGGAAGGCGTAATGCCCAACGGGCTGGAACCCGCACCCTCATAGTCGGACCAGTTGAATTTCGGGAACCAGCGGCTGGCCTCAGCAACAAACGTCGGGGAAAAATTCAGGCTGGAGACGTTGAATCCCTGGCTGATGCTGCTGCCGCTGATTGACCGGAAACGGTCCAGCCCGGTGCGGACCTGCAGTACGGTTGTGGGATTGAACGTGTGAGTCACCTCTAACGTAAAGTCGTCATTCTGCCTGCCGAAAGGTGAATTGCCGCTGGTCTCGGCAAGATTGTACGGTTCGCCGTTAAAGGAGTATTTGTAGCTGCGGGTCTCGGCCAACGAATTCCAGCCATACCGGAAAAACATGTGGGTCTTGTCGGAAATGTTGTAGTCGAGCCGCCCATCATATTCCGGAAAGTCGTCAATGAATTTCCTCTGCTTTGAAGTAGGAAACCAGTTGTTCAAATGCGTGTTGGGATCACCGGCATTCGGCGGCGGGTCCGGGATGTATTTCAGCACCGCCTGCGCCACCGGGTTAATGCGGTCTGGAGGAATGATGTTACCGGGAAACGGCGTCCGCGTGCAGGTCCCTCCGCTGCAAGACGTCGTGAGCGGATCGTAGATTACCTGCAGGCTGCCGTCGGGATTGCGCTGATCGGAAAAATCGCCGTTCTTCTCGGCCGGTGTGGGAACGGAAGTCGAGAAGTAATCCGGTTGCACCTGCTTGATCTTCTGATAGGCAAAGAAGAACAGCAGTTTGTTTCTCAGGATGGGGCCGCCCACGCTGCCGCCGTAATAGTTCTGGTGCCACGCGCCTTTCGGCTGGTGAGTATAGTTTTCCTGCCAGGTGGCGGCGTTCAGTACGGTGTTCTGGAGGTATTCGTAGGCGTGGCCATGCCACGTGTTCGTTCCGCCTTTCGTAATCGTATTGATCACGCCGCCCGTCGTCCAGCCGTACTGGGCGTCGTACATCGTGCTTTGCACGTGGACTTCCTGCACCGTATCCGAAATCGCGTTATAGCCAACGCCCACAGCGTGCGTGTTGGCGGACACTCCATCCACTAGCACCAGATTGCCGCTGCCGCCCGCCTGCCCCGGCTGCCCCCCGAAACCGCCCTGCGAGGAAATTCCGCCGCCGATATTCTCGCCCTGGCTTCCTGCTGTATCAAACGGCCTCAGGTTTTTCGCGCCGGTGCTGACCGTGACGCCGGGAGCAAACCACGTGCTCATGATGGTGTTCAGGTTGCGCACCGGAATGGCTGAAATCCGCTCCGAGGAAATTGTCCAACTGTTTTCTCCTGAACTCGTCTGGAGCAGAGGTGCGTTGCTGGTCACCTGGACCGTCTGGGTCACCGCTCCGATCTGCAACTTGAAATCCAGCGTAACCTGCGCCGCGACGCTCAGAGTGATGCCGCGCTGGACGTATTGCTTGAAGCCCTGCTTTGAAACCGAAAACTCGTAGTTTCCGGGATTCAGAAACGGAAACTGATAAAGGCCGATGGCATTCGATGTGGTGGTGCTGATCGCTCCGGTAGATGTCTGCCGGGCCTTAATGGTCGCGTCCGGCACCGGCGCGCCCGAAGGATCGTAAACATGGCCCGTGACAGCCGCGCTGTTGCGTTGCGCAAACAGAGGAAGGGGCAGAAGCATTATGAGAACGACCAAGGCCAGGACTTTGGTTCTCATCTTTCTCCTCCTTATCCAAGCTGACATTCACCTCGGGAAACATCGAGGGCGACGGAATCGGGCGCACGATGCGCACGGATGAGGCTTCCCTTCGCTCAGAGTTTCACTGCGCTTCCCTGCCCTCGAATGGCCGACCGGCCAGATTGTTTGCCCCGACGCCTGGGGGATTGTGCCGCTACCTGGTATTTTGCCTAACCGGAAACGGTATAGATCAAAATGGAATGGATGTCAACAACAATATACGATAGTGATTTTTAAAGAATTTATTGCAGAAAATCGAAATTCTACATACACTCATGAAACTCCCGATTTGGGAAGTTTTTGAGTGTCCCGCAACGTGCAAAAGGTTATGCACAAATCCGTTCCACCTGAACTGTCCGGTGTATTTGCGGCCGTACCCACTCCCTTTCGTCCAGACGGCTCAGCGGACGCGGAGAAGCTCCATCGCATTCTCGATTTTCTGCTCACGAAGGGCGTGCGAGGGTTTTGCCTGGGAGGAGTGACGGGCGAGTACGCAGCACTTGGAGTCGAAGAACGGCTCTCGCTTTTCGAGGACGCTGCGCGCTATATTGCCGGCCGCGCTGTGCTGATCGCGGGCGTCGGGGCCGAGCACTGCGGCCAGGTGCTGCGGCTCGTGCAAGGTGCCGCGGAGATCGGCGCGGTCGCTGCCCTGTTGCCGCCACCATTTTTCTTTCATCACAACTCAGGCGATGTTCTGGATTTCCTTTTAAGTGTCGCGCCTGAAATCCCGGTGCCCGTTATCTTCTATAACATCCCGCAATTTGCCAGCGCGGTGTCGATGGATGACATCCTGCACTTCATCGGTTCCGCTCCCAACGCCGTGGGAATCAAGGACAGTTCCGGCGATAAGTCAAACCTTCCTTTGCTGCGCCAGGCGAAGACAGCCATGCCGATGGCGTTCCTGACAGGCAGCGACGACCTTTTTCTCGAAGCCCTCGAAAACGGAGCCGACGGTGCAATCTCCGGCCTCGCGGCTGCCTGCCCTGAACTGCATCTTGCGCTTTATCAGGCCTTCAGGACGGGGCAGACTGAAGAAGCGAGGCGGCTGCAACATCTTCTCGATGCGCTCATCGCCCGCATTGGAGAGTTCCCGCCGCCGTGGGCCATCAAGCTGGCGCTTGAATCTCGCGGGCTCGATATCGGCAGCCCGAGTTTGCCGCGCGGCAAGCGCCAGATCGCCAGGGCCGACGCATTTAAGGCCTGGTTTCAGGAATGGATAATGAAGTGCGACACAGCCTGCGCGCGGATGTAACGCCGCTGTAGCGGTGATCTGCGGTCGCCGTAAAACAATGATAACGGCAACCGCCGCCTGTCAGCACAAGCAGACGCTCTATCGCAATTCGCCACTGCAATTCCGCGCCAGGCATCGATCACCGGAAACCCATGAAGAGGGCAAACACATTTCGCTGCGGCAACGGCGAGCGGGGAATTGTAAAATGAGCATGATTGCTATGGATGCCGCATCGTCGTCAAACAATTCGCGCAGCCTCGCGCTGGGGCTGAACATCCTGAATCATCTCAGGAAGCAGCGCCGTCCCATCTCCCTCAGCGAAGTCGCCGCGTTCCTGCGCCTCGGGAAGCCTTCTACGCTGCGACTGCTGCGCACGCTCGAAAATCTGGGCTATATCTCGCGGGATGGAGACAAGAACTATTCGCTTGCGGCCGGCGCTTTTGTGACCGGCATGCAGGAGAACCTCGACGTGTTGCGCAAAATCGCCAGCCGCTATTGCCAGGACCTGCGCCGGAAGTCCGGCGAAACCACCACGCTGGCCTGCCTGTTCAGCGACTATATCCGCGTCGTCGATGTGTACGAGAGCCCGCAGCACATCAAGATGACGAATTACGCGGGGAGAATCCTCCAGCCGTTCGCCTCGTCCCTGGGTAAGGCGATTGCCGCGTTTCAGGATGATGTGATGATTCAGACGCTGCTGGACGTCTGCGGCGTGTATCCACTGACGAAACATACTTTGACCGACCGCGCGGCCATCTTCAATGAATTCGCCCAGATCAGGAAACAGGGCTACGCCGAGGACAAAGAAGAAACCGTAGAAGGTGGATACTGCGTCGGCGCGCCCATCTATAATCCCTCAAAGAATGTCATCGCCGCCATCAGCGTTTCGGCACCAAAGTTCCGCCTGACGCCGCAGCTTATGCGGAAATTCCCCTCCATGGTCAAGGAAGCCGCCGCCGGCATCTCGGCCGAATTAAAAGCCAAACGACACCTGTAACGCGGGCGCCGGCGCGGTTTGCGGTTCGCCACGATCCCTTTGTACCGCCGTGTTACAATGCGGCTGGATTTCTACTGCCTGGGTAAACGGCCTGGCCGTCGTCGGTCCAGGGAGAGTGCCAGTGGATACGGAACTGGAACTGGTGAAGCGCTGTCTCAAGGGCGATGATGCGGCTTGGGAGGCCCTTCTTCAGGCGCACACCCACAAGGTTTACAATCTGTGTTATCGTTTCACCGGCCGCGCGGACGACGCCGAAGACCTGACGCAGGAAGTCTTTATTAAGGTCTTCCGCACTCTGAAGACTTATGACGCGGCGCAGGCAAAATTCACGACCTGGCTGAACCGCATTGCGCGGAACCACCTGGTGGACCACTACCGGCGGACGCGGAATGACCGCGCAACTTCGGCGCTGGACGAACAGTTGCCGATTCCTGATCATTCTTCCAGCGGGAAGCCATCGGAACAGGTGGAATCCCGCGAGCGGAGAGAGCGATTACAGGCAGCGCTCAACAGGCTTTCGCCCGATCTGCGCGAGGCGGTGATTTTGCGGGACTTGCAGGACCTGGATTACTCCGAAATCGCGCAGGTACTGGATGTTCCCGAGGGCACGGTGAAATCGCGGATCAACCGCGGACGGTTGGAACTGGCGCGAGTATTAAAACGTATGGATAAGTGAAGGCTGAAGAGGCGCGACGATGACGCACCTGGAACTCGAAAACCTGACCGGTGAATACCTGGAAGGACGGCTGGACGCCGTGCGCCGGGCCGAGGTTGAAGAGCACCTTGCAGGATGCGGTCCGTGCCGTGAACTGCTCTCGGACGTTCGCCAGGCAATCGAGATGTGCCGCTCCGCCGAGAAGATTGCCCCGCCACCCTGGATGATCTCAAAGATCCGGCTGGCGACGACCGGAGAAAGGCCTTCCGGCATCGCGGAGCAGGTCAACGCGCTGCTCCGGCTAGTTCGGCAGCCGCGCGTGGCCTACGCGCTAGCCATGACCGTTTTTTCGCTTTCGCTGATTGCCAACGTGGCGGGGCTCAGTGTTCGCCGGTTAAGTTTAGACGACCTGAAGCCTTCCACGTGGATGTACCGGGCCAACCGCGCCGGACACCTGATCTATGCGCGGGCGGAAAGGTTTTATGATGATCTGCGAATCGTGTATGAAATCGAATCGCGTTTTCGGAACGTTCAATCCGCACCCGTCGAGCCGGAGAAAAGCGGCGGGAAGCCCGGTCCCGCCGGACGCCCCGCAAGCGCCACAGACCCGGGAAGCAGACAGATGGCTTCCGTCGGAATGAACGTCGCACGACAGTACGCTGAAATCGCCGGGGCCGTTCGCCCATCCCTTCATCAACCGGCCCCGCGCGGCATACAACAGGGTCCAGGAGATGTCACCCATGAAATGCGCTAATCACCCGCTCAACGATTCCGTTGCTTATTGCGCCCAATGCGGCCGGCCGCTTTGCGAAACCTGTCGCAGAGAAGTCAGAGGGACTTCATACTGTGAAACGTGCCTGGCAGCGCGGCTTCAGCCACCGGCATGGAGTCCCGCGGGGCCCGGCACAGGATCAAGCCCCGGGGTCGCTCTGGCGCTGGGATTCATTCCCGGCGTCGGCGCTATTTATAACGGCCAGGTGATTAAGGCCATCGTGCAGGTACTGCTGTTCGGTTCACTCATCGCGCTCAGCCACCGCGTGGGCGATCCTTTCGGGCCGATCTTTGGAATGGGTGCCGCCGCATTCTACTTCTATATGGTGATCGACTCTTACCAGACCGCAAAGGCCAAGCAGCTTGGCCAGCCCGTGCCGGAATGGTTCGGCCTGAGCGATATGAAAGTGGACGCTCCGACAGGCGCCGCGGTGCTGATCATCCTGGGTGTATTGTTCCTGCTCGATAATTTCGGCATTCCGATATTTTCCCAAATCGGGAAATTCTGGCCGGTGCTCCTGATTCTGCTCGGACTGTTCCTGCTGCGCAAGAGACTGGCGACTCACGAGCCTCCTCCGAGCCAGCCTCCGTCGGCGACCAACACAGGCCAGGGAGGCACTCAGGCCCATGGCAACGAAATTGGCAAGACATTCTGAGAGTAAGATGGCGGCGAGTTTGATTCAACAGGCACGATGCACTATTCGGGTCCACGAGGTTCAAACAGGCAAGTCAAAACATTCGGCAAACCGTTGGGAGGGGAGAAACGGAGAGGTTAAGGCAATGCAGCATTCAGCCGGTTATTGGGCCATCCTGGTCCCGGTGATTTCGGCACTGGTTCCCGTAGCGATCGTTGCCATCGTTTTCTGGTATAAGGCGCGGGCGCGCGAACTGGAACTTCAGGAATCGCTGAAGCGGCGGGAGATCGAGCACCTTCAGAGACTGAAGGAATTGGAACTTGAGATCGAAAGGACGAAGGCGCAGAACAAAGAGAACTCCGTAGTGAATTGATGGCAGCGGTCGCCGCACAAACCCGGCGGCCGCACGAAATCTCTGTTAAGGTAAACCACAATGGCCACCGAAGCGACAACTCAAAATACCAGTGGCGAAATCCGGCGAGTCCGGCGTGCTCACCATTACGGGCTGACGGGTCCCCTGCTTCTGATCGCCCTTGGCGTGATGTTCCTCGTGGGGCAGTTTGACCCGGCATGGGGTATATCAAGAACATGGCCCGTGCTGCTGATCGTTCTGGGGCTGGCAAAACTGCTGGAGGCCGCATGGCCCGGACGACCGTCGCCGTCGAATTGACACAGAAACAAGTCATCGGCGAAGCGGCGGCCCGCGATCAACAAGCCATTAATCCGGTCCACGGACCGTTGACGCGCGGCGCGCCACTCCGTGAAGCGAGGAAAGAACATGAGCACATACCGGCATCATCGAGGCTCGATTTTCTGGGCACTGACGCTTATCGCGATCGGCGTCCTGTTCCTCTACGAGAACCTCAACCACGATATTCATCCATGGCGGCTGATTGCGCTCTACTGGCCGGTGCTCATTATTTTCTGGGGAATCTCGAAGCTGATCGATTATCTCCACGCACGAGCGCACCCCGAGGAGTCACCGCGACCGCTTTTTTCAGGCGGTGAAGTTGTCCTCCTCATTGTCGTACTCCTGATCGGGACCGCTCTTTCCAAAATACTCCTTGGGCCGCACGGCAACTGGCCCTCCATCCTGGGCATGGATGATCAGCAATTCGCCGAAATCTTCTTCAATTCTTACACCTACACCCAGAAGGTCTCAACGGAGGCCCAGGGCAGCCCGCGCCTGTTGATCGTCAATCGCCGCGGCAATGTTGAAATTCGCGGCGCGAACCAGCAGTCCATCAGCGCAACCATTCAGGAAACAGTCTGGGCCGAAAACGAGACTACGGCGAGAAATATCGCTGACAACCTGAAGTTCCAGATCACAGAAAACAGCGGACTCTATGAACTGACCTCGAACCTCGATTCCCTGCCCCACGGCGGCCGGACCATCCGGTTGGACATGGTGCTTTTGGTGCCGAAATCCACAACGGCTGAGGTCACGGACAATGACGGAGACATCATCATCAGCGGACTGAAGGGCAACCAGACGCTCACCGCGCGCGGCGGCGATGTGAAGGCCAGCGACGTTGAAGGGGCTGTCGTGGTGCATCAATCGCGGGGAGCAACTACCATTCGCGATGTTGACGGCAGCGTTGAAATCCAGGGCCGCGGCGGCGACCTTGCCGTGCGGAACGTCAGTGGATCGGTGACGATTGAGGGCAGCTTCTCCGGCTCAGCGCAATTTGAAAATATCGCCCAGACGCTGCGCTACAATTCCTCGCGCACCAGCCTCAACACCCAGAAGCTCACGGGAACCCTTTCCATGGACATGGGCGATTTGCAGGCTTCTGGCGTGGGGGGCCCGTTCGAACTGGCCACGCGCGACAAGGACATCAGCGTCAAGGATTTCAAATTCAACGTGAAGATTTCAAGTACGAACGGCGATGTTCATCTGCAAACTTCGACGCCGCCCACGCACCCGATCGAGGTCGATCTGAAGAAGGGCGACATCACGCTCATCCTTCCGCCGACTTCGAGCTTCCAAATGGCCGCCGTTTCCCATAACGGAGAAGTCAGCTGCGATTTCCCGGGGCTCACGGTGTCAAAGGAGCCGCCCGCGCCCGCCATCAGCGGGAGCTACGGGAAAAACGGCCCACCCATTCGCTTGACTTCCACTTACGGCACGATCCGCGTCCTGCGCGAGCAGCCACAGAGCACGCCCGCTACCGGCACTACAGCAGCCGCAAGAACTCATCACCACTTGCTGCAAGTCAGGCCGATTTAGTTTTCAGCGCGGTTGCTTGTTCTCGATGTCGATGTGCACAGCATCGGCGCGGAATGCCGGCAAGCGTAACGCGCTTCAAGAGGCACAACAGGCCGCTGAAAAAGTTGTACCAGCCGATAAACACCGCCGGCCAGGATTGAAATCATTGAGCTTATGGCGGATATACGCGCCGCTACGCCTCGTCCCAAACACTTTTCAGCAGCTTGTTAAAGGGCACTTTAGTCTGTCACCCGGGCGAGGGTGTCGAAGAATGACGGAAAGGAAATCCGCACGCAGTCGCTGTCATCGATCGTTGTGATGCCGTCAGCGACGAGCCCGGCAATGCTGAAGGCCATGGCGATGCGATGGTCGCCGTAACTCGTGATTTCAGCGCCTTTCAGGCGCTGGCGGCCGCGCACTCGCAACCCGTCGGGAAACTCCTCCACTTCCGCACCCATGCGGCGAAGGTTATCAGCAACAGCGGCGATGCGGTCACTTTCTTTCACGCGCAACTCCTGCGCTCCGCGAAAAACAAGTCCATTCTCTGTTTGCGTTCCAAGCACGGCGAGCACAGGCAATTCGTCAATCAATCCCGGGACCATGTTCGCGGGGATTTCCCCGCCCGCCACCGCTCCGGCGCGCACGTGAACGTCCCCGGAAAGTTCGCCGTGGCGGCTTTCGCAATTCAGGATTTTGATATCGCCGCCGATCGAGCGCAGAAACTCAATGATGGCCGTGCGCGTGGGATTCAGGCCGACGTTCTGGATCGTCAGATCGGAGCCAGGGACCAGCAACCCGGCGACAAGAAAGAACGCCGCGGAAGAAATGTCTCCCGGCACTGTAAGTTCCTGTGCACGGAGGCGCGCGCGACCACGAATGCTGATGGTGTGGTTTCGTTTGGTAACTTCTGCGCCGAACTGCCGGAGCGCGATTTCGCTGTGGTCGCGCGTCGGGTGCGGCTCGACGACTTCCGTTGTGCCCTCCGCGTAAAGGCCTGCGAAGAGCACGGCGGTCTTCACCTGCGCGCTGGCGACAGGAAGTTCGTAACGAATGGGAACGAGATTCCCCCCATCGATTGTAAGCGGCGGCAGTCCGCCTTCCGCCGCAATGATTTTCGCGCCCATGCGCGTGAGCGGGTCGATGATGCGCTTCATCGGCCGCCGTGAAAGCGAGGCGTCTCCGCCGATGACGGTACGGAACGGCTGTCCCGCAAGGATGCCCGCCAGCATGCGGATCGTAGAGCCGGAATTGCCCGCGTCGAGCGGGCCGTCCGCCGTGCACAGGCCGTTGAGGCCACCACCCGAAATCGTTACTTCATTTCCCGAACGCTGGACCTTCACTCCAAGTTTTTTCAGGCAATCGAGGGTGCTCTGGCAATCGACGCTTTCCGCAAAGGAATGGATGCGGCTCTCGCCCTCCGCAATCGCCGCCAGCATCGCGTAGCGGTGCGAGATGGATTTGTCGCCGGGAATCGGGACAGTCCCGGACAGGCGCCTTGCGCGCATAATCGTCTTCATTGCTGTTGAATTCACCAGGCTCATCCTTAATTTATTATTCAGCAGTCAGCAGGATTTTGCCGCTGGTCTGACGGGCCTCCATGCGGCGGTGGGCCTCGGCGGCCTGCTCGAGCGGAAGCTTCAGGCCGATGCGCAGATGGATTTTGCCATCGGAAATCCATTCGAGGACGCGCGTGATTCCACGCTGGGCGATTTCCGGCGTGCGGCTCACGGTGAAGAGCCAGAAAGCGCTGACCTTCAGAGACCGCGCGTAAAGGCTGGCCACGTCAATGGGGTCCGGCCTGCCGCTCGCCGAGCCAAAGCTGATCAGATGACCAAAAGGCGCAAGCGAAGCCAGGCTGCCCTGGATCGTTTCCTTGCCCACCGAATCGAGCACCAGGTCCACTCCGCGGTGATGGGTCAGTTGGGCAATCCTCTCTGCGAAATCGATCTGAGTATAGAGAATCACTTCGTCCGCGCCGGCGTCCTTCACTGCTTTCGCTTTTTCCATGCTGGACGTCGTGCCGAAAACGCGTGCTCCGGCGAGTTTTGCCATCTGCACGGCAAGCAATCCCACTCCTCCGGCGGCTGCGTGAATCAGGACCGTGTCTCCCTGGCCGACATGAGCCGCTGTGTAGAGCATGTGATATGCCGTGAGTGCCTGTACAGGAAATGCCGCGCCCTGATCGAATGAAATGTGGTCCGGCAGCACGATCAGTTGCGACGGCGAGGCCGTAACGTATTCGGCATAGCAGTGCTCGCCCAACACCACAACCCGCCGGCCTATCAAACCGGCGTCCGCGCCTTCCCCTGCTTCTACGACAACGCCTGCCGCTTCAAAGCCGGGGGTCTCAGGAAGTTTGGGCTGCGCGAGATATGCGCCGCGTCGCAGCAATGTGTCGGCAAAATTCACTCCGATCGTGTGGACGCGGACGAGAACCCGGCCGGGAGCAAGCAGCGGCCTTTCCACGTCTTCATACCGTAGAACTTCCGGGCCGCCGAGTTCGTGGAACCTGATCGCCTTCATAGCAACAGCAACGACAACAAGCGCCTCGCATGCCTTGAAGTGCGGCAGCAAAGTCGATGACTTGAAAGATACAGGCACGTGTTGCCCTGTACTCCACGGTAGTATAGCAGGAACTTCGCGCGTGCCTGACGGGCTTTTTTCACACTGCGCCAACGATGGTAAAATTCATTGGTTGTACCGGCCACCGAGGACAATGCAATTGCACGAACCACGCGGACCCGCGGAGCTTGAAGCAAATCGTTCTGTTGAACCGAGGCAAACGAGCGCGCTCGCCCCGGAGCGCCCATCCATCTCGATCATTCTTTGCACCACCGGCCTGCGGCCCATGTTGACGGAGTGCCTCGAACAGATTTCAGCCGAGGCACAGGATTATTCCGATTGCGAGATTATCGTTGTGTTGAACGGGCCTGAGGATGGGGCCTTGGTGGAGGCCGCTTCGCGTTTTCCGGTACGACTGCTGCACGAACCCCGCCGGGGCGTGTCGATCGCGCGCAACCTCGCCGTCCATAGAGCAAAGGGAGAGATTCTCGTTTTCGTCGATGACGATGTGCTTCCGGCAGACAACTGGCTCGAAGAGATCCTCAAGGGGTTTTCGGACCCGAACGTGGCCTGTGTCACCGGGCGAGTAATCCCTGCCGGGTCGCTCTCACTCACATCCGAGCGCGCGGGGCGCTATTATTCGAGCCAGCGTGCGCTTTCGGAATGGAGCCTGGACGCTTCAAACCCCAACTGGTACCAATACATCCTCGGTGAGCCTGTAGGCTTCGGCTGCAACATGGCCTTCCGTAAGAGCTTTCTGGAAAATTGTTCTTTGTTTCCACCAGACCTGGGCGCGGGTTCCTTGATCGGCGGAGGCGATGAGTTTTACATGTACATCCAGGTGGTGAAGAGTGGATTTCGGCTCCGTCACGCGCCCGCGGCCGCCGTGACGCACTACTTCGAGAACGATCCCGAGAGGCAGAAGGCGCGCAATGCCCAGCTTTATGCGGGCACCGTCGCGTTCGCATTGAAATTGTTGATGGAAGAAAGGGCGCTTCGCCTGGAAACCGCGAAATGGCTGCTGTCGGCCCTCAGGAGGCGACTGCGGCGCGTGTGGAACCAGAAAGGCCTCAGCTCTGAGCCGCAGGAACTGCTGACACCGCGGGAGAAAGTGATCGCCTACCTGCGGGGTGTGACCGTTTACTGGAGGTCGCGCCGGATGAGGCAAGCGTAAATCACAAATCATCCCGAACTGGAGACGGTATGAATCGCGACGAGGCATGGAAACTGCTATGTGAGTACACGAAGAGCGAGAACCTGCGGCGGCACGCGCTCGCGGTGGAAGCCTGCATGCGAGCCTATGCCCGCAAATTCGGCGAGGATGAAGAGAAATGGGGAATCGCCGGGCTGCTGCACGATTTTGATTACGAGCTTTACCCGGACGCCCCGGATCATCCGCTGAAAGGCTGCGAAATCCTGACCAGCCTCGGTTATCCCGAAGACATTCGCCGCGCGATTCTGGCCCACGCCGATTACACTGGCGTGCCCCGGGATACTCTTATGGCAAAGTCTCTTTTCGCCTGCGACGAGCTTGCCGGATTTATTACCGCCTGCGCGCTGGTGCGTCCAGACCGGATTCAGGGGCTGGAACCCGCTTCCGTGCGCAAGCGGATGAAGGACAAAGCATTCGCTCGCGCAGTGCGGCGGGAAGACATCATTCAGGGGGCGCAGGAACTCGGTGTGGATGCGAATGAACACATTGGGATTTGCATCAGCGCCATGAGAGATATTGGCAGCCAGCTTGGATTGGCCCCCGCGTTGCCTTCGCCGCAGAGTTAAAGCCCGGCACCCTGCAACAAGGCGATTTCCCACCAGGGAAAAGCCGCAAAGCCATCTTGATGTGAAATCAAGGAAAGAAAGGCGGTACACACATGCCGTGCACCGCCGTCAGAATCGAAGGTCAGACACGCTATATCTGGTTGGGGCCCTTTTCAAATTTCAGATCAGCCATAGATGCTTCGTTCAGGCGAAGAAGGTTTGCAGCCTGCTCGAGGCGCGCCTGCAGGTCGCCAATTCTCTTCTGGACGGTCCCTCTCTGCTCCTCCAGCAACGCGTTGGTAAATTCGGAAACCTGCCGCTTGTAAGATTCCAGTGATTCCTTGATGGAGGCCTCGGCCCACGTCGTAGTCTGGTGAGCCCATTGGTTCAGGAGGGTCGTGGCCGTGTTCACCTCCTTGTTGACTTTCCCGGAAAGGTCCTGGACCACCTGTCCCGTACTGGTCTTGATTTTTTCCACGGCGCTTGCCGATGCATCTGCAACCTGCCGCTGGATCTCATCAATCATTGCCCTTCGCTGGGTTTCCATGAACTGGCGCAGTTGAGCTTCATATTCCATCGCCATCCTGGCCTGAAGGCTGGCAACTGATTTCCGGATCTCATCCATCTGGACCTCGGCCGCTTCACGGCCCAGGGTATCCCGCACTGATAGCGCAAACTCATTCACCTGCCTGCGAGCGTCATTCACAAGTGCGCTAATGGCGGTCCGCAGTTCGCCCTTCGACAACTGGAGGGCCTCGTCAAACCGCTGCTGGACCTGGGCCACCGAAGCGTTCAAAGCGTCCTGCGAGGCCTTTTGGAGATTGTTCAGCATTTCCGCGGCGTTCTTCTGTTGTAATTCCTGGGAAGCGGCTTGCAGCTTATCTTTGAAGCCCGCGACCTGAGAGTTCGCGAAGGATTGCAATTCGTCCTTCGATGCCGATAGCAACCCTGCCACGCTGGTCTTGAGGCTTGTCAGGTTCTCTTCCGTGAAGGCCCTGCTGCTTGCCTCGACCTGGCGTGCCGAGTCCTGTACCATCGCACCAAGACGGCCATTGAATTCCCTGATGGTCTGTTCTGCGCTCTGTGAGCAGGCCTGCCGCGCCTGCTCCGCCAGACCGTTCACAAGCGATTGCACTTCATCCTTAAGGCCGTCAACCCTGCTGTGCGCAGCCCTCTCGGCTTCCATCATCACCATGTTCAAATGCTGCTGGAATGAGCTTTTCAGCCCTTCTTTGACCGCCTCAATATGGGGTTGGATGGATTTTTGGACTTCCGCCGGAACTGATGACATTATTCCTTCGGTCATCAGCTTGATCCACTCGGCAAATTCATTCATCTTTCCCTGAAGCATTTCCTCGGTGCGAACCTTGGCCTGGTTCGCCACTTCATTCTGCTCGGCTTCAAGCCGTGCCTTCAGTTTTCCGCGAAACTCTTCGGCAAGAGTGTCCATCCGGGCACTCATTTCCTTCTGCAGCGGGTCAAGAACAAGATGGCTCAGCCCCTGGGCCTGCTTTGCAACCTCGGCGGCAGAGGAGTGCGCGAAGGCTTCCAGTTCGTTTTTGATCCGGTCCTTCAGCGTCTTGAATCCCAGCCGGAGCGTCGTCTCGCCACTTAGGCCATCCACGCCGACGCCGGGGACTTCAACACCCGACAGTTCAGCCACGGCACCGATCAGTTCGTGGAGAAGGTGCTGAGCCTGGTCCACCTGCTCCTGCCACTCGCGCCGGGCTTCCCGGATCTCCGAAAGCAGCCCTTCAAGTTCCGATTGACCGTGTTTTTGTCCTCCCCTGATTCCTCGCAATTCCTGCACGAGTGACAGCGGTGTATTCATATTCCCTCCATCGTAGCTTCTGCTTTGGACCCTTGAACGATAACGCGAAAGGATGGTAGATCAGGGATGCTGAGTGAAAGGCATGAATCGGAGCGGCGACACGCAGACCGGGCGCGGTCAGGCACTGAATCCCGCTGGTTCATTGACTACCATGCCTTCCCCCCTCCCGGCTGGCGCATTGAGCGATCAGTTAATAAACAATCAATAGCTCTTATCGCACTAAGACTGTAAGATTCTTCTGAATCGGGAACAACTGTACTTCAGTACAGTTTCCGTACAGGTTTATCTTAAGCACATCAGTTGCCGTCCGCAAGACTGTAAACTGTTTCACTACTGATTAACCTGCAACTTGCTCATTCTTATCGCGGTAATTTCTCGTACCTGCTGCCCCCACCCGCCGGCACTCATGTTACGTTTCGGCACTGGCCAGAGCGTGTTTTCCCACAGGAATGGAACCTATCCCGGGTGATTATCAAGCTGTCCGTCCGACTTCGCGGTTAGAGTCAGATCGCCAGCGAAACGCTTTCGAGGTAAGACGGAACGTCGCTGTTCCATTGCAGTTCCGCTCTGATCTTCTCCTGGAGCGATGCTGCCGCGTGCAGTTCGCCGTGGGTAATAAAAACTTTTCGCGGCGCGGCGGACAACTTCCTGAGCCACCCCATGATTTCACCATAGTCGGCATGCCCGCTGAGGTTCTCAATGGTTTCAACACGAGCGCGAACGGGGACCATCTGGCCATGCATCTTCACCGCATCCACGCCGGATTGAATGGAATGCCCTCGGGTTCCCGGCGCCTGAAAACCCACAAAAAGAACAGTATTGCGATGGTCTGGAAGGCAGCGCGCAAGGTGGTGCAGGACGCGCCCTCCCGTTGCCATTCCGCTGGCGGAAATGATGATCGTGGGATAGTGGCACTCGTTGAGCGCTTTCGACTGCTCCACCGTGAGATCGAAGTGGACGTTCGGCTGCGCAAACAGCCTGTGTCCTCCGGCTTCGAATTCGTCGGTCTGAAGGTTGTGGTCCTCATGGTGCTTCCGGTAAAGGTCCGTGGCGTCGATGGCCATGGGGCTGTCCACATGGATAGGCAGACTTTGCATCCGGCCGGAGTTGATCAGCATGCGGAACAGGTACAGCAACTCCTGTGTGCGTCCGATGGCAAACGCCGGGATGATGACTGAGCCGCCACGCTGGGCCGTTTCCTCGACAATCTGAGCAAGACGCGCCTGAAAGTCATCCGTCGGATGGAGGCGGTCGCCGTAGGTCGATTCGCATACCAGATAGTCAGCGGCTTCGGGAACCACGGGCTCTTTAATAATCAGTTGAGGAAAACGCCCGATATCTCCTGAAAAAAGGATGGTTACTGTTTTTCCGCCTTCAGTGATGATCACCTCCACCATGCGTGCACCGAGGATGTGTCCCGCGCGGAAGAACGTGATCTTAAAGTGTGGTGAGAGTTCGAGGGGTTTCGAATCGCCAGCCACCTGGAAAAACTCCAGAGAACGCATGGCTTCTTCATGGGTGTAGAGGGGCAGGGCCGGCTTGTGTTTGCTGAACCCCTTTTTATTCGCGTATTCGGCGTCTTCTTCCTGCAAGTGGCCTGAATCTGGAAGTACAAGGCGGGCAAGATCAACCGTTGCCGAAGTGGCCCAAATCTGGCCGCGAAAGCCTTCTTTGATCAGTCGCGGAATATAGCCGATGTGGTCGAGGTGGGCATGAGTCAGCACGATCCACCGGATGCTGGATGGGTCCACGGGAAACCGGTCCCAGTTGCGGAGGCGAAGTTCCTTGTGGCCCTGAAAGAGGCCGCAATCGATCATCAGGCGCTCGCCGCCGGCTTCGAGCAGGTATTTTGACCCGGTCACCGTCTGCGTTGCCCCAAGAAAAGTCAGTGTCGGCATCAGATCACAACCGCCTCTCTGTAATGGCCGAAAACTTCCGCCAGAACGCCCGAAATCTCGCCGACCGTTGCATAAACCTTGACCGCATCGAAGATGGCCGGCATCAGGTTGCGGTTGGTGCGCGCCGCGGCATCAATCTCCTTCAGCGCCGTCGCGACACGCGCGCCGTCGCGGCGTTCCCGCAGTCTCCGCAATCGCTCGATCTGCTGCCGCTCGATTTCGGGATCAATGCGCAAGGTTGGTATCTGTTGCGCGGGACCTTCCTCATAGCGGTTGACACCCACGATCACCTGCTTGCCGCTTTCGATCTTCGACTGGTATTCATAAGCAGCCTGCTGGATTTCGCGCTGGACGAAGCCGCTATCAATCGCCGCCAGCATCCCTCCCATGGCGTCGATCTTTTTGAGATATTCCGCAGCAGCCTCTTCGAGTTCATTCGTAAGCTTCTCAATCGTATAGGACCCGGCGACCGGATCAACGGTATTGGCCGCGCCGCTTTCGTAGGCAATGATCTGCTGCGTGCGCAAGGCGAGCAGCGCTGAGTCCTCCGTTGGCAGGGCCAGGGCCTCGTCGCGCGCATTGGTGTGGAGTGATTGCGTTCCGCCCAGCACGGCAGCGAGGGCTTGCAGCGTGACGCGCACGATGTTGACGTCCGGCTGCTGGGCAGTCAACGTTGATCCCGCCGTCTGAGCGTGAAAGCGGAACATCCACGACCTCGAGTCCCGGGCCTTGAAGCGCTCGCGCATGATCCGCGCCCACATGCGCCGTGCCGCACGGAATTTGGCAATCTCTTCGAGAAAATTGTTGTGTGCGTTGAGAAAAAACGATACGCGCGGGGCCACGTCATCGACGCGAAGCCCCCGTTCAATGGCCGCATTCATGTAAGCAATGCCGTTCCCGAGCGTGAAGGCGATCTCCTGCGTGGCGGTCGCTCCGGCTTCGCGAATGTGATAACCACTGACGGAAATAGTATTCCATTCGGGGGCGTGGTCGCGGCAAAAAGCAAAAATGTCCGTCACCAGGCGCATCGCGGGGCGCGGTGGATAGATGTAAGTTCCACGCGCGATGTATTCCTTCAAAATGTCGTTCTGGACCGTCCCCGAGAGGCTTTTAATATCTGCGCCCTGCCTTTCCGCCACGGCGAAGTAGAGTGCCAGCAGAATGGGTGCAGTGGCGTTAATGGTCATAGAAGTTGAAACGCGATCGAGTGGAATGCCGTCAAACAACGCTTCCATGTCTTCGAGAGAGTCGATCGCTACACCCACACGGCCAACTTCGCCCTGTGCGAGAGGATGATCAGAATCAAGCCCCACTTGCGTGGGCAGATCGAATGCTACAGAAAGGCCGGTGGTCCCTTTGGAAAGCAAATACCGGTAACGCTGGTTCGACTCACGCGCTGTGCCAAAGCCCGCATATTGCCGCATCGTCCAAAGCCGGCTGCGATACTGGAGGGGATAAATGCCGCGAGTGAACGGATACTCGCCCGGAAGTCCCAGGTCTTCGGCCGGGTTCCAACCCGCAAGATCTTCCGGTCGATCGAAATAAAGCTCCGTATGCCCGGCGGTATCAGCGCCGGAACCCGTTGTGTCTCGACTGTTGCGAGTTTTTTTCATCTGGGTGAATGGAAACCGCTGTCCCCTGCCGGTTAACCCATGCCGCAAGTTGCCGCCGGAAGAGAATCATCTCACGCTGCGGGCTTTCACAAAAGAATAAAGACAGAAAATCAGCAGCAGAACCGTAAAGCTGGCTACCATGCCAAAACCCCAGAGGCCTTCAGCCGGCGACTTCTGATAGTCCTGCCACAACTTCAGGGAAACCGAGACTCCCGCCACGGTCAGGAACAGAAACACAACCCCAATCAGCAGATGGAACATCTGCTTTGCGCGGGAGAGCAGGACTCCAAGAAAAGATTTCGAACCGGTTGGCATCGTCCACGCGGCCACGAGCGGCCATTTAGCTCCAACACTCCGATGGTAAGGCCCGAACAATCGCCGCGTCAATCGCTGAGGGAACTTGTTAAGCAATCAACCGACATCGTGGCGAATGCAACCATCAAAGTGCGCGCCTGGTACCATACATGCGCGTCTTGACACTCGCACGACCTGAAACATAGAATTGGCAGAGACGGAAAAATCAAAAGGTAAAGGGTGCTCCTTGGAGCTTGACGAAAACTTCAAACGCCTGATCAAGGAGCTTGGTCAGGCCATCAACGAATCGCTGGCGGAATCCGAAAACATCTCAGAGGTCATGGGCCGCATCCGATCCGCAGGCTACGACCTCTTTCTGGTGCTGGAAGTCACCATCGGATTCAACAAGCAGGGCGAAACCAGCACGATCCATCGACAAGACATCTCTCCGGAAGCCCATCCAAAAGAACCGCAATTCCAGCTCACGCCCCAGGACGCGCAATTCTTGCGTTCACTTAAAATCGTCGTAGAAAACGACGAGTGAGCGGCCTGTGGCACGGCGGCGGGTTTGATCAGCCCTGAAATCGAACGATCGGGCGCGTGGCTTCTTCTGCAACCGGCAATGAATCAGGCCGGCATTATTGTCCGGCAACCGGGAGTTTCGCTGCGCTTGACAACCCCTGGCATGCCGCCTACGATTGGACTATGGAGCGCATTGAAGTCCGTTCGCCGGCGGTCGCCGGGCGCTTCTATCCCGGCAGACGCGAAGTCCTCCTGCGGGAAGTCGATCAGTATCTCGAGCCCGAATCTCCAAACGAAGAGACCTTTGAAAATGCCATTGCGTGTATGGTTCCGCATGCGGGCTACATGTATTCCGGCCATGTCGCAGGGGCTGTTTACCGCAGGTTGCCGCCGCGTTCTCGCTATGTGATTTTGGGTCCGAACCACTGGGGGCGTGGTGCACCGGTCGCGATGATGTCCTCGGGAAGCTGGCTAACTCCTCTAGGCCAGGTAGAAATTGACACGGAACTCGCCGCAAACATCCGCCAGGAATGCCCCCTGCTCACCGAAGACGCCGCCGCGCACGCTGACGAACATTCACTCGAAGTCCAGATTCCTTTTCTCCAGCGTCACGCCGGGTCATTCAGGTTTGTCCCTATCGCGATTGCGATGGCGCATTACGATGCTCTGGAGTTGCTGGGTCGGGCCGTGGCGGACGCCATCAGGCGGGAAGAGGAACCGGTCATGATTGTCGCTTCAAGCGACATGAATCATTACGAACCGGACCTGATCACGCGGGAAAAGGATGATAAGGCGATTGAGATGATCCTCCGGCTTGATCCGAAAGGACTGCTGCGGGTGATCCGCGATGAGGATGTTTCGATGTGCGGATACGCGCCGACTGTTGTCATGCTGGTCGCGGCAAACGAACTCGGCGCGCATGAAGCCCGCCTGATCAGGCATGCAACGTCGGCCGATACCGGCGGCCCCGCTGACTCCGTGGTAGGCTACGCTGGGATCATTGTCATGTAGCGAGGTTTCTGTCCGCAGCTTTCCTGGACACATCACCGATGCGGACCACTCGTGCCACCACGCACAGTCCCGCCACCGCCCAAGCCGCCGGAACTGCGCCCGCCCATGCTGCCGCTTATGCCGCTACTTCGCATGCCACCATTTGTCTGTCCGGAGGAGCGGCCCATGCTGCGCTCCCCGCCATGGCCGCCTGGCGAACGGGAATTGCCTGCCCCCACACGGCCTTGCGACATGCCCCGGTTGCGGTTCATTTCTTCCTGGCTTCCCACCCGGGCATTCTGCATAGGCTGGTTGCGCGCACCGAACCTTTTATTAAGGCTGAAGTCAGGCATGCTTGGCGGCTCAACCGGGCGGATTCCCGATGAAGGGACTGCAGGCAAAAGAGCCGGAAAGCGTCGCATGCCATGATCAACGGTCCCGAGATTAGAAATTGGAATTGGCGTCACCTGACTCGGACCAATGCCCGGGCGCGAAACCGTTCCACCCACTGACGTCCGGCCACGCAGCAGCATGTCATTGTTCACCGCGGGGCCGCGAGACACACCAACCGAGGTCGAAGTCTCAATACTCCCATGCACCTGAGCAGGGTTCGTTCCCGTCCCGTTAAGCGTTCGAATGGCGGGGCCGAACCCGGTCACAAACCGGTGCGTTTGGGGATTGTAGAAAGAGGGCGCGTGAGGCTGAACGTCCCAAGCCCCGGAAACCATACCCGCTGCAAAAACGTGCGTCGGGGCGGTGATGGTTCGATGAATGGTTCTGCTCCCTCCCGCCTCGACTACGAGCGGCGTCCCGTCCAATGCAGGTCCCGGCAATCGCAGGCTGCGGGTGAGAGGAAGCGTCGGTGAGTTCAACGGCCGCCCCAGGAACGGGTTCACTTTAAGGACGTCATCGGGAGTTATAGGGCGGCCTCCCTGAAATGTATTGACATTGACCACCGTCGCGCAAGTCTGTCCAGGAGGACAATTAAACGTGCTCGCACCCGTTCCAGTGTAAATCCTCGGCGACCAGCCAATCCATCCCGGCCCCTGATACCACGTTACAAGGCCAGGCGACCAGACGGAGAAATCGCCAGGCAGCCAGCACCAACCCATTCCTGCAGGGTAGATCCAACTGCCGTAATGGAAAGGCAGCCAGCCCCATGGAAGGCCGGAAATCCAGGTGTACCCAAGACCTGGATACCAGGCCCAGCGCCCAATCGAATAAGGCGTCCAGCCGGCTCCCATCATCGGTGACCAGCAGTTGCCAAATCCTGGAAGATAATTCCAAGCGCCATAATAGGAAAGATCGCTCCATCCGTAGAGAGAATTGCCAAGAGGGCCGCCGCCATTTCGGGCTACAGTCTTGGTCTGAAGTCGTTTATCCACCCACTTGTCCCAGGCGTCAAGAGTAATGCCGTTCGAGATCGCGAAGGCGTTCGAAGTGCCTGGCTGGATTTGGAGTACCTGATTCTCCGCGATATTCCCGCTCCCGTAAGGGCTCTGAACATCGACGTTACCGTGAAAGACTTCCAGTCTCTGCCCGTTCTGATCGAGGTCAATGCGGAACTCCGCCTTGCCCGTGGGAGCAAATGTGGCATTAGACGCAACCACGCTGTACACATCGCCGCGTTCGGGCTTGACGTTAAATGTGGCATAGCCTTGCGCGAGGACCATATGATTAATCTTGCCGCCGTCGGGCGAGAGCGCCAGGTCGTTAAAGTCAAGCTCACTCGATTGGCCCAGGCTTGCTGTCGAACCGTTTTCGAATTCGACTTCTGCAAAGCTGTTGGCTTCCGTCGCAATCTTGAACCCCTGCTGGATCGGCGTATTCACAAACACCTTCGCCCACTGGTCGGCGTCGGGACGGTACATCGCCACCATGCCCTCAACGAAGCTGAGGCGAACGATCCGAACCTGTGAACCGGTTTGAGAGTCTGTACGGACAGGAAGGAGAATTAATGCGAAAACCGCAGCAACAAGCGAAGCAATCAGCCAGAATCCCCTGGGCGACCCCAAGCCTTTCATGGTACACCTCCGCGGCTGGCATACAGGTTATTCTTTACCCGTTCTCAATCATACACCAGACTCGCGGGCGTTACGATCAAAAACAAAAATAGTTTTCGTCAAGGGTTTACTCGCGGTGTTGGCCGGACTTGGTCTGGCTATTGGGGTCCTGGATGCGGCGCAGGATGTCCGCAGCCCGCACCTGCGCAATGTGAAGATACTGGGAATCGCCGGCGATCTTCTTCAAGATTGGGACCATCAGTTCCGGATCAACCAGCGCCTTATTATTGAGATCGATTTCAACCTGCGTTAATGCCCGGGGCAGACCCAGGACGTCGTAACGCGCGGAATATTCAAGTGCGCCGATATGCTCCTCCACATCCGCAATGCCTTCGAACAAATTCACCAGGTCCTGGGCCTTCTTGTTTTGGGTGTAGTTAAACTCCACCTTGTTTTCCTGCCCGTCGTCGCGATAGATGAAGGTCTTCAAGCCCATGTTGGCCACGTTTTTGTTGCTTTCGAGGCGGATTGACCGGAAATCATTCAGCGAGGCCGCGATTTGGAAGAGTTGTTCCGTGGTTTCGGGTAAAAGTTTCAGGGCGCGCGGTCTCGGAGACTCATCGAGTTGCCGCCCGTCGTACGTCCCCACGCCGTTGCGGTCCACCGTAATCGAAATGTACTCCGGGACACTGCCCTTCAGGACCTTGGTGTAGGTCAGCGTTGCCACTCCGGTTTGCTGGCCCGAGGAAACGAGAGGACGGCAGAAAAGCACCAGGGCAAGAATGCAGAATGCTGAATGGAGGATACGTCGGAACAGCCTGCCGTGGGGATGAAACCGGACTTCGATTTTTTCGGTCATTCTTGTTTGCGGCAAAGCTGCTCTACCGGCTGTGAAAGAACGTCGGCACTCCGCCCTCAATTTGGAGCATCGAATCAAGCGGTTTTTTGCGCGAGCGATTGAAGCTCGGAGTCCTCGATGTCAAAGTTGGCATAGACGTGTTGAACATCTTCGTGCTCGTCAAGCTCGTCCATCAGGCGCAGCAACTGGTCCGCAGGCTTTCCGGAAAGCTTCACCTGCGTTTGCGGGACCATTGACAGTTCGGCCACGGTGGGAGTGATTCCTGCCTTGTTGAGCGCGTCAACGACTTTCTGGAAGTTTTCGACTGGGGAGAAAATCTCCCAGTTTTCACCGTCTTCCCTCATGTCCTCGGCGCCGGCTTCTGTCACGAGTTCCAGCAGGGCGTCCTCGCTGGCCTTTGCCTTTTCCACCACAATATAGCCACGCTTATTGAACATCCACGTCACGCAGCCCGTCTCGCCGAGGTTCCCGCCGTGCTTTGAAAGAATGTGCCGGATTTCCGCCAGAGTCCGGTTGCGGTTATCGGTGGTGACTTCGATGATCAAAGCAACGCCGCCCGGTCCATACCCTTCATAGACCACTTCTTCATATTGAGCGCCGGGAAGCTCTCCCGTGCCACGCTGGATGGCCCGCTTGATGTTGTCCGCAGGCATGTTTTCGGCCTTGGCATCAGCAATCGCGGTCCGAAGGCGCGGATTGGCATCAGGATCGCCCCCGCCGATGCGCGCCGCCACGGTGATTTCCTTGATGAGCTTGGTAAACAGCTTGCCTCTCCGGGCATCCGCCACGCCCTTTTTGTGCTTAATGGTTGCCCATTTTGAGTGGCCAGACATGTGAGTTTTCTTCCTTTTAGATGGTTGCTGCCGGCGCAAATTCGAGAGTGCGCACGGGCAGTACGCGATAAGAATGTTGTATTTTCAACTTCGAAATCTTAACACAAATGCGGGTCTTCCGGCCACCGTTCAATGCGTTTACCCTGGTCCCATAGATCACCTCTTCAACTTCAACCTTACTTGTTCGGAGAATTGGCTCACCTTCTCGGCCCCAATATAGCTTCGGATCCTAAGGAGAAAGGGAATAAGAGTGAATTTCGGGTTATAAGTTCAGGATTCGCAGTCAGGCTCCTGTCGTTCCCCCACTCCGAGGGCATAACGCAACATTCACACCGCAAAACTAATTTGTATCCTGTAAATCGGATGCCTGCCATCCTCGGTCATTGCAAAGCATTCAGCAATCGCAGGATAAATCCCTCGCTGCACAATTTTGAGCGCCAGCTCTTTGAGATCCAGAAGGTCGAGCGTGTCCTGCCGAACACCGAAGTTCATGTCTGCCCTGTCTCCCTCGACGCTTCTACAGGGGAAACACTCCGGCTGTTCGCGTCGGAGCAGGCGGGGCCGGGGCGATGCCTGCACAACAGTCTTTACGCGACATAATCTTAACGCCAACATGCATGGGATCTGGATATTAGGAGCTTTAATAAGATGTTTTACTTTCAATACGCCGGTCAGACCAGAAGCGATCCAATCTGTGTCGCCCAAGTTGCCTTGACGTGCAGTGCTGAGTTGCAAACCCAGCTGTTCGTGATATGCTTTTGTCTGCGGTCCACCGCCCTCCCTTAAGGACCGCACACCCGACCGGCCCGGGATGGCGTTGAGAACGGAAACGTGAGTCGGCCGGGTGATGCCGACGAAGGAAATAGCAAGACTTGACCGATTGTATTTTCGCCCAAGGAAAACACGGCCAGCACGATCTTTCGGTCCGAAACCTCTGCGTTCGTGCACGTTTGCTGAATGCGGTATCTAAGTGGCCCATACCATCGTACTTAAGTACCATTGTCAGACATCCGCGGTTGCTGTAGAAATCACGCAGGGGGGAAAAGCACTTAACAGGGAGTTGACCACTTGGGTACTGACCGCGTTAGTTTCCACGGATCGAACAAGTGGCATTCCGCCGAGCCTGCCAGGAAGGTGGAGTAGAGCTGATGTGTGAGCAACCCATCCGGGTGTTCTTCTACAGTTCGGACGTGCCCTTCGCGGAAGTCGTCACAAGGGCGCTGGGTCCCGGCTACGAAGTCCGCACGCGCGAGCATCCCGCTCCCGAAGCCATGCGCGCAGAACAGGACTGGTGCGATGTTGTGCTCCTGGACCTGCACGACAGCGACGAGACCGACTCCAAAGCGACGCTTCACTTGATGGATGAGATCAAAAAGCTTGACGGCTCTGTCCCGATGATCGCCATCGTTGAAGACGCTGAGGACAGCCTTGCCCGCACGGTCATCGAAAACGGCGCGTACGATACCCTCTCCAGCCCTCCCAACATGGCAGACCTCCGCCTGCTTCTCCGCCGGGCGAGCCGCTTTCACAGGATTGAAAGAGAACTGGCCGACCTGCGCGCACGTGATCTCTCAGCAGGGCGATTTGGTGAAATGCTGGGGACGTCCGAGGTCATGCATGAGGTGTTTGAAACCTCGCGCAAAGTGGCAAGTTGCGATGTCAGCGTGTTGATTTCTGGTGAGACAGGTACAGGCAAGGAATTACTGGCCCGCGCCATCCATCGTCTTAGCCCACGTGCATCAGGCCCTCTGGTGGCTTTTTCCTGCGCGAACCTGCCGGAAACACTGGTCGAAGATGAGCTTTTCGGCCACGAAAAGGGAGCCTTTACCGGGGCTATTGCCGCCCGGCGCGGGCGTTTCGAGGCAGCCAACGGTGGAACGTTGCTTCTCGATGAGATCGGCGATCTGCCCCTGGGTCTGCAATCCAAGTTGCTCAGGGTCCTTCAAGAAAGGTCGTTCGAGCGATTGGGCAGCAACACACCCATCGAAGCAAACGTCCGGGTCCTGTGCGCAACCCACCGGGATCTTGAGACCATGGTCGAAGAAGGCAAGTTTCGACGAGATCTTTTCTACCGCCTGAACGTGGTGCAAATTAAGATTCCCCCGTTGCGCGAGCGTCGTGATGAAATACCCATCCTGGCCCAGCACTTCCTGCAACGGTTTGCGCAGCAGTTTGGGAAGACTGCCACGCGTTTTTCGCCCCTGGCCATGCACGCGCTCGAAGAGTATCGATGGCCTGGGAACGTGCGTGAACTCGAAAACGCCGTCCAGCATGCAGTGGTCATGGCGGAAGGGTCTGTGGTCGAAACCTGGCACTTGCCTAACAGCCTTCGCGGAGATTTTGAACAGGTGCCCGTCGGGCGTTCCTACGAGGATGAGGTTCGCGAATTCAAACGCCGCCTGATTATGAGGACACTTCGTGAGTGTGGGGGGCGCAAAGTGGACGCTGCCCGGGCCCTAGGGGTTGCGCGAGGATATCTGCACCGCCTCATCAATCAATTGCAGATACAAGTGGACGACGACGAAATGGATGAAGTTGTCGAAGCCGAGGAGCCGGCGTCACAGGAACACGTTATGTAGCCGGCCTGGCCATACGGTATCTCAAATGTCCACTGTCGCCCAACTGGAAACTCTCCCCGTAAAGGAACTGAACACTATTCCCTTGCCCCCAGATTTCTTTTCAGACCTCCTGCGAACCGCCCAGAACACCGATGGCGGGTGGGGCTACCGCTCCGGGTTGGCGAGTTGCACTGAACCCACCGCATGGTCCCTCCTCGCGCTTCGCTCGCAGGAACCCCCGGACGGGAAAACACTCGCATCGGCCTCTGCGTGGCTCAGGAGCGCGCAGTTGGCCAAAGGAGGATGGCCTACCGCCAACGGCAAAGATCCGGGCTGCTGGACAACCGCCTTGGCATGCCTTGCACTACTGAAGATTTCTGGACCTTCGGATAGCGCTGTCCTGCGCGGATTGAAGTGGCTCTGGGAAACATGGCCGGCGGAAGGAAGTCTCCTGTGGCGGCTCGGCCAGCGCTGGCAGCAGAGGACCGAGCAGATTGTTCGTCAGGATTTCTCTCTGCGCGGCTGGAGTTGGACTCCGGAAACAGCAAGCTGGGTTGAACCGACCGCCTACGTCCTGATTCTGATACGGAACGTGCCAAAGGGTCTCTACCCCCCCAAAGCGAATGAGCGAATCGATCTGGCGGAAAAAATGCTTTATGACAGGGCTTGCCCCGGCGGAGGATGGAATACCGGCAATCCTCTTGTTTACGGCGTCCCCGGAGTGCCCAGAATCGGGCCCACGGTTTGGGCCCTCCTTGCGCTGAGAAACCGTCAGAGTCATAGAAAGAACGTCGAAGGCATTCAATGGCTGGAGCGCAACTACCCAAGTATTTGCGGTCCCGGCTCCCTTGCCTTGGCCAATCTTTGCCTTAGAGTTTATGGTCGAAATGTTTCACCTGTTGAGCAGCAACTTCGCAAGTTTTACGAAAGAAATCAGTTTTTGAAAAGTGTGCCAGCGATGGCCTGGGCTTCACTGGCCTCCGGCGGCATACCGGACTGGCTTGTTTGCAACTCGCAGACAAGAGGCGGTGCATGAGCTACTCGAACACACGCCTAGTGCCTTCCTTCAACCGTCCGCCCTCCAAAGTGGCAATCCGCGCAGTTGAGAGCTACGAGTCTGATGTCGAAGCCATCGTGTGGGAAATATTGCAGGAATTCAACCTTCCCGTTCAGGGAAAGTCCGTCCTTCTCAAGCCCAACTTTGTCGAGCCTGATTCCGAAGGCGTTATTAACACGAATCCGGTCGTCATCCGCGCGGCTCGTGAAGCGTTCCTTCGCATGGGGGCGAAATCCGTCATTGTCGCCGAAGGTCCCGGACACGAACGGGATACCGAAGGCATCGTGGAAGTGCTCCGGCTGCGAGACTTCATTGGGCCGTTGGACAGGGCCTTTGTTGACTTGAACACTGACGAGGTCTGTGAAGTTCCCACGCGCACCCAGGCTTCGAAGCTCAAATCGCTGTCGCTGCCGAAAACTGTTCTCGGCGCTGATTTCGTAGTTTCTATGCCCAAGATGAAAACCCACCATTGGGTGGGAGTTACGCTCTCGCTCAAAAACATGTTCGGGATTGTGCCAGGGAGTTGCTATGGTTGGCCCAAGAACATTCTGCATTGGGCGGGGATCAGCAAATCCATTCTGGACATCAACGGCACGGTCAGACCGGACTTTGCTATTGTAGACGGCATTGTGGGAATGGAGGGAAACGGGCCTATTCAGGGTAGCGCCAAAGCCGCCGGCGTCCTAGTGGCGGGAGACGATCCCGTAGCGGTGGATGCCACTTGCGCTCGAATTATGGGGCTGGTACCGGAGCGGATCGATTACTTGAAGCGCGCTGCGTTGTTGCTTGGGAATATGCAGGAGGAGAAAATCCAGCAGGTGGGAGAAAGCATCGCCCGCACGCGGAAGCCGTTTGAGGTTCTGCCGGCTTTTCAAAAGTTATGCGCATAGGGGGATTTATCAACTGCGTGAACCGAAGTTGTCGAGTTTGAAGCTGGCAATCAGTGAGAATGCAGGAGGAAAACAAAGGCAGGGTTTCAACGTAAAGTATTCACCCGATTGACAATACTTGAATCTCCGGGTACTAGTATTGGAGAATCCTTAGATGTTGCATGGTGATTGTGCTAGAAAATTCGACTTTGGCAACCGGCCTGCCGGTGCAGGAAGCCTCGGGGTGGGCAAGAGTAAGGTAAAGCAGAGGGGGTTTTGCAATATGCGCTATGCTGGAGGTGAAAAACAGGATCGCGCGTGTCCTTACCCTCGGACACTGCTGAGGCGGGCCCATATTCGGCTGTTTACGAAATGGAAAGACGAGACCGGCGCAGAACTTTTCGAAGCAGCTTTGGTACTGCCGCTATTGCTCACGCTTCTTTTGGGAATTTTCTGGTTAGGTCGGGCATACAACATCTATGAAACAATTACTCGTGCTGCCAGAGAAGGGGCCAGGTATGCTGTCCTCCCTTCTTGTGCGACGTGCTCTCCCATGAACCAAATGTCAGAGGTATACACGGCTGCAGGAACGCCGTCATCTCCCGCGTGTATCGGGAACCCTACATACGAGTTTACAAACTACGTCGCCCCCGCCCTTTCGGCCTCCGCCCTTGACCCTCAGAAAGTGATTAACTATTGTCAGCAGGCGGTTGTCATGAATGCGACTAGCCCTTCGGCCGCTCAGCAGTGCGGAATCCAGGTCAGCTTCGAGTATCCTGTGCAACTCGTGATTCCATTCACTTCCGTAAGCGCTACAACGATCGATATTCCAACAAGCGTTACGATGCGAATGGAGAATCAGCCATTCGATCCGGTGACCGGGAACCCAACCTGCCCTTAAGGCGGGCCCAAACTCGTTGCGAAGGATCCTCATATGAGACCACCTGAAGAAAAGAGGCGGGCCAAGACACAGCTCGAACATACCTGCGTGGAATCTTGGTTCGCGATGATATGTTTTCGCGCCAGTCAACTGCTATTGCCAGCAATCCGTCGAATACGGGCCGCGGAAGGGTCCGAACTTGTTGAGTTTTCCCTGTCGCTCCCCCTTTTGCTTGTGATCATTATCGGCATTGTTGACTTCGCCCGCGCTTATAACACAAAGCATATCACTGAAAATGCTGCCCGGATGGCTGCTCGTACGATGGTTTCGACCCCATTGAGCGTCTATGATCCGAATTGTTCATGGAACAAGACTTCTCCGGGCAGTGGGACTCCATGCCCGATCCAAGGCGTTGCAATCAGCGTGGCAAATTACCTCACGAACGCCGGGCTTAGCGCCGGGGCATGCTTGGCGACTGCAACTGCCAGCTATACTTCGCCCTTCACATGGACTTATTCCTGCAACAACGTGACGCTTGTAATAGACAAAGCATACACAATCACCGGAGCAAACGGAGCTTCCCTATCCGCGACGAAGATAAGTCTTTCTTATCCTTATACTTTTATGTTTGGCCGAATTATAGGACTCTTGGTACCGGGAGCCACTGGGCCCTTGGGAACAGTCATCCTGACCACCAATGCAGTGATGGAAAATTTGGTGCTGAATTAGGGATGGAGTTGCTATGCGTCTATCTATACGATTTGAATCTCGTAACTGCGGCTGGAATGACAGAGGTGCAACTCTACTGATGGTTGCGGCGGCGTTAGTTTTTATGCTGGGGATGTGCGCTTTGGCGATCGACCTCGTGACCGGCTACCTCGCAAGGGTTCAGTGTCAGCGTGCTGCTGACGCTGCGGCTTTAGCTGGCGCCAAGGTATTCATTGATACCGGCTGCACAAGTACAGGCGGCTGCGTCGCGGGAGGGCCTCAGGAACCGCTCGCAACGCAGCAAGCTGTGAGCGTTGCTGCTCAAAACCCTGTAATGGGCATTGCACCCACGGCTTCTACGATCTCAACAAGCTTTAACTACCCAACCCCCCTCGACCCGCAGATTACAGTGACGGTGTACCGTGACAGCGCTCATGGTGACCCTGTGCCTACATTCTTCGCGAAGATCTTTGGTATCAATTACATGAACATATCGGCTGCCGCTACGGCGGAAGCTTACAACCCTTCCGGGGGAGGCACCCCAACGGGTGCCAGTTGTGTAAAACCCTTCCTCGTTCCGAACTGTGACCCCAATTTCCCGGTTCCGGCTACGGACACAGTCCACGGAAATGCGGCATGCCCATGTGGCGGACAGGGTTTAAGTAACGGCGATTGCGCGGGCAACATGGGGAACGGCTATGTGATGTCTTATTACGTGTATCCAGTTAATTCTTCAGCATCTCCGGGCGAAATTGTGCATCCAGGACTTTGCAATTGGAACGGGACTTACTGCACTGGTGGGGACATTGGTGCCTGGTGGGTTCTTCACAGCAATGCGTCGCCAAGCCAATGGAACACCATCGCATTCGGCAATGCCAATGTGCTCAACATGAGCGCCCAGGAGTACGAGACTTACATCACAGAGTGCGCGCCTGAAACGATTGCTTGCAAGAGCAATCTCAACTCCTTAACAGGGGCAAAGGTGGGACCTACGGTCAGTGGTATCGAAACTTTGATTAATGCAAACGGTGAAGGACTTGGCAAAGGTCAGGACTATATGTGCAGTCCGACCTTCTTGAACCCTCCCTCGGGGAGTTGCCCGCCGCAGACGGGGTTAACCTTCCCAATAATTGGCGGATCCAATAATCCTTACAACCTAGCTGGTCAAACGTTCTACGGAGGCCCAAGTGATTCCATTGCCACGGTTGTCGTTTACGATTGCCCAAGCTCGGCCGATACAGGTTGCTACAATCCCAGTTATTCAAACGCAGTCCAACTTAGCCCGGGGTCGAACGATGTTGTAACCGTTGAGGGGTTTATGCAGTTATTCATTCAAGATGTAAATGGCAAAGGTAACGGCAATAATCCCACTTTGGTCGATTCTGTGGTTATGAATATCACGGGTTGCGGCGGGGCCTCGGGGAGTAATGGAAACGGTGCGCCCCCTCCAACAGCGGTAGGCGGAGGCGGCTCCCCCATTCCCATCAGACTCATTCATCAGTAGGTCGCGATCCGAAGCCTCGAATCGGCAGGGGACGGTGACGTTTTCTGTCCACTTCTGGTGACACTCTGTGGTCTGCCTCGTCTCTGGCAGTAGTCTTTATTCACTGAAGCTTAAAGACTTAACCCGGAACAATCACGGCAAGCCAGTGCCATTCAATCTGTAACCATGTTAATAGACAGTCTCTGAGCCCACCTGAATCTATCGCGTCTCTCAATCCTGCCCAGATGGCCCGCGACGTGCTTCGAAACTTCCCGTGCAGCATCTTCTTAAGACCGGCTGCGCAACGGCAAGCGGCCACTACTGATATGAGGGGTCCCAATGAGCCAGTCAGTTTGCAAGCTGTTGAGTCTGCGTCCGGCCGATTATTTCATGGGGCCTGAATTTCATGAGAGCCTCTACAGGAACCTGATCTAATCACCCGGTACTCGCTTATGGCAACTGAAACAAGCACAATAGTTCCTCTCCAGCAGGAAGAGGCTACGGTCATTGGCAACCTGCTGCGAAAGTGTTTCTCATTTCCTGTCGTTCTGGGTGCGGCGCTGGTCGCCGCAGACTTTGCGGCTGAAAGGTCCCTGCGCCTCGATCCAGATACCTGGTGGCACATCAAATACGGCGACTTGATTCTGAACACAGGCCACTGGCCTACGGTGGACCACTGGTCCTTTACCGCCCATGGCATGCCGGTACTGGCCTACGAGTGGATTGGAGAAATCCTGACGGCGCTCGCGTACAGGCTTGGCGGTCTGCGAGGCATCGACCTTCTGCTGTTTATTCTCAGCAGCACGGTCGTCCTGCTGCTCTATTACTACACCTGGCTGCGGTGCAGGAATTCCAAGGCTGCGTTTGTCGGTACGCTGTTCGCGTTCCCCATGGCTGCCCTTTGCTTCACAGTTCGTCCGCAGATGCTGGGATATAGTTTCCTTTTGATTACCTTGATCGCGCTTGAGAGGTTCAGACAGGGAGACCAGCGGTCCCTGTGGGTGTTGCCACCCCTTTTTCTCATATGGGTAAACACCCACGGCTCTTTCGTGCTGGGGTTTATGGCCATGGGACTTTACTGGTTAGGGGGATTGGTGGATATTTCCGCCGACGGGCTGCAGACGGAATGCTGGCGCCCCGAACAGCGCATCCGCCTCGAACTGGTCGCCCTGCTCTGCCTTGCCGTACTCCCAATTACCCCTTACGGGACGCAGTTGGCGGTGATTCCGATCAAGTACGCTTTTTCCCTTCCTCTGAACCTCGCTCATATCGAAGAATGGAAGCCCATGGACACGGGCATGTGGCCGGCCAAGCTGTTACTGATCCTCCTCTTCGGTTGGGTCGTGGCGCAACTGGCGTTCCGCATGTGCTACCGGATTGTGGACATTGTTCTCCTGTTCCTGATGACTTATTTGACATTCGTTCATTTTCGGTTCGTGATTTTTTACGCCATGTTTTTCGCCCCGATCGTAGCATCTGTGCTTGCCCGGTGGATCCGTCCATACGACCCCGCCATCGACAAGCACATCATCAATGCGATCCTGATCCTCGCCGCCCTCGGTGTCTTTGCCTGGTATTTCCCCTCTCGCGCGAAGCTGGAGAAAAACATCGCGAAAGATTATCCCGTGCAGGCTGTCCAGTACATGAGGGAACACCCGGTTCCAGGGCCGATGTTCAACAATTATGGCTTCGGAGGATATCTCGTTTGGTCGATGGGCCCTAAACACAAGGTCTTTATCGATGGCCGCGGCGATCTCTATGAGGAGACAGGTGTTTTTGCCGATTACATGAATGTCGTGGACATAAAACCCAGCGCACTGGCGGTATTGAGAGCTTACGGGATCCGGTCATGCTTAGTTTCGCCACAAGACCCCATCGCTACCCTGCTCTCCGCAGTTCCCGGCTGGAAAAGAGTCTATTCTGATGCTGTCGCGGCAATCTATGTTCGGACGACCGGCGATTTAACACATCGGAACCCATCAGAATAGATTTCGAGCTGCAGAACTGCCTTCCCCACTCAAAAAGTCACCTTTACGCTAGAGTAGCTTCTATCCCTAGTCAACAAACGGTAACTTCTCAACCACACGTCGAATCCGGCCGCATTAATTCAACTACGACACTGATACAAGTATATGACAGCAAACGACTTATATTTAGATATTCCAAACATATCCGTTGCGGCGATTTGGAATACCACGTGCTCTAGGGGACGACGGTGGTAATGCAAGCAAGACTTATCCAACTTCAACTCACGGGAGGAAGAAACTGATGATGGAGCTACTGAAGAGGCTTTGGCAGGAAGAAGAAGGCCAGGACCTCACGGAATATGCGTTGCTTCTGGTTCTCATTGCCTTGGCTGCTGTCGCGGTCATGGGAACATTGGGCAACACAATCAACAATGTGTTCAGCAAGGCAAGCAGCACTCTGAGCAGCGCAACACCTTCGTAATCGGTTTGACCCTGAAGCACCAGCCGAGGGGTGCAGGGTCCCTTCCTCGGCTGGCGAAACGCTCCGGCTACATAATCTGGGAAGATCGGAGCGTCTGAGGGGAGCTTATTGGAATTACGAGAACGGAAAGTGTCTCAGCGCTCAACCAACAGGAGAGTAGACTCATGGTTAAGTTATTGAAGAGGCTTTGGCGGGAAGAAGAAGGCCAGGACCTCACGGAATACGCATTGCTTCTCGTTCTGATTGCCTTGGCTGCAGTCGCAGTCATGGGAACACTGGGCAGCACCATCAGCAATGCGTTCAATACCGCAAGCAGCACTCTGAACAGCGTAACACCTTCGTAATCGGTTTGACGATGGATCACCAGCTGGGGAGCGCAGGGTCCCTTCCTCGGCTGGTGAAACGCTCTCTCGATTTTGGAACGGGAGAGGTCGGTTTCCACCGTCATCTGGGGTGGCGAGACAAACTGGCTGTCGCTCTCAGTTGTTCAGGAGAAGCGATTGAACCGCAACGCCGGGGCAAGGTGACGACCCAGGCAAAAACTGTTCATGTCTTCGGCCTGTTCACTAAGTCTTCAATAGCTGGCAAAGCATTTGGCCTTACGGTGGTCTGCGGATGTTTTTAGAGATCGTCTTCTATGCATGATCCGATGTGGAACGAGGTTGCGATTTGGGCCTTGGGCCTGCTGGTTGCTTTGGGGGCCGGCTGGCTGGATTGGCGCTTTCGCCGAATCCCGAACTGGCTGACCGTTTCGGGTTTTTTTGCCGGGCTCGGAATGAACGGCATCCTTTCAGGCTGGAGCGGGGTTTTGAAGGGTCTCGAAGGGGCCGGGATCGGGCTTGCTGTTCTCATCCTTCCGGTGATCTTTCGAGGGATGGGGGCTGGAGATTTGAAGCTGATGGGAGCCCTGGGGGCGTGTCTTGGACCACGGAAATTCCTCATAGTCCTCTTTATCAGCATTTTTATATCGGGCATCATGTCAATTGTGGCGATGGTGCGCAAGCGCCGCGTGAAAAAGACTTTGGGGAATATGGCGGTGCTGATCCGGGCGTTTGCAACTTTTGGAATGGGTGCCAGGGAAGCCCTGGTGACTTTGGATACTCCGGACGCGCTGCCCCTGCCTTTTGGGGTTGCAACAGCTTTTGCTGTGGTGATTGTTGTGTTGGCAAAGTCCACTTTTGGGATTTTCTAACAGGTTTCTGAAAAAGGGGAGAATTTCCATGCTGAACGAAGCGGAACCATGCTTGGATTTCATGGGAAACAAACACCGAGGTCCTTCACTTCGCTCAGATGAGACGTGTACAGACTCCTTTTCAGTAGTCTGCTGAACGAACGGCGCAGGGGCGGTTCAACGACGGTCCCTGCATCGCGGATTTTATAAGCACCGAGGGAAAAATGAACAGGAACAGAGCCTTAATCGCCTTGGTCGTAGCAATCGTGGTCGCAGTGCTTGCCAGCCGCTACGTATATCGGCAATTCCAGCAGGCGTCCGCCGTAAAACCGCTCCCCACGACGACTGTAGTTGTGGCTGCTCGCCCTCTGGCCCTGGGCACTCCCTTGACGCCGCAGGACCTTAGCGTGATCACGTGGCCGGCCAACTCGCCGCTTCCGGGGTCGTTCACCAGAGTTCAGGACTGCGTGGGCCGGTCGATAATAACCCCGATCTCGAAGAACGAACCGATTCTTGAAAACAAGCTCGCTCCCAAGGAGGCGGGCGTAGGGCTGCCCGCGGCCATTCCTGTTGGCATGAGGGCGGTGTCGGTAAGGGTCGATGACGTGGTCGGAGTTTCCGGTTTCGCCATGCCAGGAACAATGGTTGACGTCATGGCCACAGGCACCCCGCAGGGTGGCGGCGACAGCCTGACCCGGACTGTGATCCAGGATGTTCGCGTTCTTGCCGCCGGACAGACGGTCGAGCAGGACCAGCAGGGAAAGCCCAAGACCGTCGGGGTCGTCACACTGTTGCTGACACCTGAGCAGGCCGATCAGCTTACGATGGTGAGCACCGACAGCAGGATCCATCTTGCACTGCGCAATACGATCGATACGAACATAGTAAAGGCGTCTCCTGTATTCAAGTCTGCGCTCCTGCTGGGTGGAGCGGAACCTGTACATTTTGGTGGAGGAGGGGGTGGCAAACCACGTCCACGCCGTAAAGTCGAACCCGAAAAGCCAGCGGGGCCGGCGCCGTACGTGGTCGAAGTGATTCGTGGTGACAAGAAGACAGATCAAACGTTCGCAGCCCAATAACCTACGATGAGCTCACTTGAGGCGGAGTCGATGACAACGATAAAAAGCAGAAGCGAGAAGTTTGCCCTACCCCCAATTGCAGTTATCCTGGCGGTCCTTATGGCGTTGGCTGGGTACAGTCTGCCATCAGCGGCAGCGTCCCAAATCAATCCGAATACTGCCGTCGAGCAGGCCGAGGGCCAAGGCGCACCGTCGGGCGGTCCGGAGGCGTTACACCTGATTGTTGACCGTTCCCTCGTGGTTACGTCACCCGTGCAGATTACGCGCGTCTCCCTCGCAAACCCGGACATCTGCGATGCGGTGGTGGTAAGCCCAACGGAAATCCTGCTGAACGGGAAGAAGGCCGGCGCAACTTCGCTGGTGATCTGGGGCCAGTCGGGCCAGATGCAAACCTTTGATGTCTATGTCGATCTTGACGTATTGGATTTGACGACGGACATCCGGAACACATTTCCAAACGAGCAGGTTAAGGTCACTGTCAGCAAGAACATTGTCACGCTTTCCGGGCACGTCTCATCGCCTGAAGTGGCCGACAAAATCCTCGAACTGGCCCAATCCATGGTTCCCCAGAAACAGGATGTCGTGAGCCTGCTGGAAGTGCCAGCCCCTCCAACGGGAGAAGTTCTGCTGAAGGTCCGTTTTGCCGAGGTTGACCGGTCCGCCCTGAAGCAGTTGGGCGTGAACATCATGAGCCTTCCCGGAGCGAAGAATGTCGGGGCAATAAGCACCGGTCAGTATTCACCTCCTGCAATATCCGGCCAGTTGAGCGCTACTAGCGGCGGTTTCCAACTCGGCAGTCTTCTCAACGTGTTCGTCTTTCGCCCGGACATCAATTTGGCCAGCACAATCGAGGCGCTCCAAACGAAAAACCTCCTCCAAATCCTGGCAGAACCCAATGTGCTGACGGAGTCGGGGAAAGAAGCCAGTTTCCTCTCGGGCGGCGAGTTTCCCTTTCCGGTTGTCCAATCAACAGGCGCAGGCGGAGGCGTACCAGCAATCACGATTGAGTTCCGTCAATTCGGCATAAGGCTCGACTTCACTCCAACGATCCTTGCCGATGATGAAATCCATCTCAAGGTGCAGCCTGAGGTTAGCGCGCTGGATTACTCCAATGCGCTCACGATTACAGGCTTCACAATCCCTGCCCTGTCCGTGCGAAGGGTGCAATCTGAGATGGAACTTCGGGACGGGCAGAGCTTTGTCATCGCCGGGCTGATGGACAATCGTGTCACCCAGCAACTAAGCAAAATTCCGGGCTTGGGCGATATACCACTTTTGGGTAAGATATTCCAAAGCGAGAGTTTGAATAAGAACAAAACTGAATTGCTTGTTCTCGTAACGCCCCAAATCGTTCATCCCCTGCCACCGGGACAGGTCCCCTCGGGGCCCCAGTTCCCGATGCGGTTTATGCCGCCGGCTGCCGCCCGGCAGGGACAGGCTTCCGGGCAGTAGCGGGATGGACGGTGGGGTATTGAAAGTTTGTGAGAAGGACCAATAAATGCTGACAGCGGCGGTTGTTGCTACAGACGCCAAGAGCACTTCGTACCTGCGCGCCTGCGTTGAGCAGACGGGTCTGACAGAGTCTGTAGTTGAATGGGCACCTTCAATCGAGCAACATCCGCAGCCCGGCGAGAGCGTCCCGGATGTTGTGGTGCTGGATCTTGCGGGAGGGACAGATGTGTCGCTGGAATTTAGCGCCCACCTTCGAAGGCTTCGCCCGACGGTCTGCATTATTGCATGCTCTCCCCTTAAGCAGCCCGACCCCGACCTGCTGATGCAGGCGATGCGAAGCGGGGTTCGCGAATTTCTTGCGCATCCGGTTGACACAATCTCCCTTGAGGCCGCACTCAAGCGGATCATCGACGAACAATCACCGGGAGAGAAGTCGCTCGAAAAAAAGCTTATTGTGGTGATGGGCGCCAAGGGCGGGGTTGGTTCGACCACCGTCGCTGTCAACCTGGGAGCACAACTGGCCCGGCTTACTCAGAAGCGCGTTATCCTGATGGACGTAGCGCGCCCCTTGGGCCATGTGCCTCTCCTGCTCGACCTTCGCACACGTTTCTCGCTTCGCGATGCCACCGGAAACCTCGAGCGCCTGGACAGTCATTTCTTTAATGCCCTGTTGACACCTCATGAGAAAAGCGGGCTGGAGGTGTTGGCCGGCGCGGCAGACCCGGATGAGTGGGAAGAAATCTTGCCGTCCGCACTGCTCCGGGTTGTCAACGTCGCGCAAAGCTGTTGCAGCCATCTTCTCATGGACATCGGATCGACCTACACAATTCAATTTCGACAATTGCTCCGCAGTGCTCGGATGATTATGGTGGTCGCCGAAGCCGACGTACCCGCCCTGTGGACACTCGAGAAGCATCTGACGAAATTATCGTCCTGGGGAATCGAACATGACCAATGCCGGGTTATTATCAATCGCTATCACCGGTCTGATGAAGAAGCCATCAAGGCCTTTGAAAAGCGAATAAAACGTCCCGTTTTCGCTCGGCTGCCGAATGATTTCCGGCAGGTAAGCGAAGCGATCAATCTGGGGACGCCACTTTCCCGGAACCACAATAATCCCCTGGTCTCAAATTTCCAACAACTCGCCGCCCGGCTGGCGGGTATCAGTGTCACGGAACAGGCAAAAAAGGGAAACGCGATTTTTGGTCTATTTTCCAACTCTTCAAAGAGGTAAGTAAATCATGGGCTCTCCAAATCCGATCCGGAATGACCTTAGCACGATCAAAGTAGCGATCCATCACAAGTTGATTCAGAGGCTGGACCTCGAGCGCATCAACCAACTGGACCGCAATACGGTGAAGGCAGAAGTGGCGGAAATGGTGGAAGCATTGGCCGCTGAAGAAAATGCCCCCATGACACTGACGGAGAGAGAACGGCTCTCTCAGGAAGTCCTCGACGAAGTCTTTGGACTGGGGCCCCTTGAGCCTCTGATGAAGGACCACACAATTTCCGACATCCTCGTCAACACCTATAAGAACATCTATATCGAAAGAAACGGCCTGCTGGAGCGAACATCCGCCAGTTTTCGAAATGACGCGCACCTGATGTCGATCATCGACAGGATCGTCTCCGCTGTTGGCCGAAGGATCGACGAATCTCAACCCATGGTGGACGCCCGCCTCGCGGATGGTTCCCGTGTTAATGCGATTATTCCGCCGCTCGCCATCGACGGACCGTGCCTTTCCATCCGGCGCTTTGGGCGCGACCCTCTCACGGCCACGGAGCTTGTTGAAAACGGCTCTCTCACGCCGAAGATGCTTGAATTGTTGCGCGGCTGCGTTTACTCGCGGCTGAATGTTCTGGTTTCGGGGGGAACCGGCGCTGGAAAGACTACACTCCTCAACGTCCTCTCCTCTTTCATCTCGAACCGGGAGCGCATCATCACCATCGAAGACGCGGCAGAATTGCAATTACACCAGGACCATGTGGTGCGCCTCGAGACGCGCCCGCCGAACGTCGAAGGCAAGGGTGCTGTCCGACAACGAGAGCTTGTCATCAACTCCCTCCGCATGCGCCCGGACCGAATCATCGTGGGCGAGGTCCGTGGCGAAGAGGCGCTGGACATGTTGCAGGCCATGAATACCGGCCATGATGGATCCCTGACTACGATTCACGCCAATTCGCCACGGGACGCTCTTTCCCGCCTGGAAACCATGGTCGCAATGGCCAATCTCAACATTCCGGACACGGCCATCCGCCGCCAGATCGCTTCAGCAATCGATGTGGTTGTTCAGGTCTCCCGCCTGAGCGACGGAAAGCGCCGCGTGACCAACCTGGCGGAGGTTACGGGCATGGAAGGCGAAGTAGTAACCATGCAGGATATTTTTATCTACAAGAAAATGGGCATTGGCGAAAACGGTGAAGTGTTGGGTGAATTTGTTCCGACCGGTATCCGCCCGAAGTTTGCGGAACGACTGATAACCTCCGGCATCCACCTGCCTGCGGAAATGTTCGAACATACACCGGCAGGTGTCCGCTAAGGAGAGCAATATGGCTCTGGCGTTAGCAGGGTTAACATTTTTGGTCATTGTTTTGATCGTCGGCGGCGTTCTCTTCGCTTCGGTGGGGGGCCGTGCCCCGGACAAGGTTGTCGCAAAGCGCCTGGAGGCTATTGAGCGCAGTGCGAAACGCGGAAACGAGACGTTAGAACTCAAAGTTGTTCGGGACGAACTCCTGAGCGACGTTCCCGCGCTCCACCGCATCCTCCTGAAATGGAAATGGTCGGACAAATTGCGGGACTTCATCAGCCAGGCCGGCATGAAAGTGAAGCCAGGCAGGCTGATTTTGCTGAGTGCCGTAATCGCCCTGGGTGCCTACGTAATAGTCAACAGGTTCTCCGCCAGCAATGTGCTGGGACTGGTGGCCCTGCCCATCGGGGCTCTGATTCCCATCAGCGTCGTCGCCTTCAAACGCAGGAGGCGACTGAAGGCGTTCGAAAAAATATTCCCTGAGGCAATTGACCTGCTTGGGCGCGCAGTGCGTGCCGGACATTCCTTTTCAACCGGGCTCGAAATGATCACGACCGAATTGCCGGAGCCGGTAGCCGGTGAATTCCGCACAACTTTTGAAGAACAGAACTTCGGCCTTCCCTTGCGCGATGCCTTGCTGAACTTGTCAGAAAGAATTCCGCTGATCGACGTCCGCTTCTTTGTGACAGCTGTGCTCATTCAAAAGGAAACTGGTGGCAACCTGGCTGAAATCCTTGATAACCTTGCGCACGTCGTTCGAGAGCGGTTCCGTATCCTCGGCGAGGTACGGGTTAAAACTGCACAGGGCCGTTTAACCGCTGCGATTCTCATATCGCTTCCACCCATCATGGCAGTTGTATTGCGCGGACTTAACCCAAGTTACATGAGCCCACTGTTTAATGATCCTTTGGGCCCCTATGTCATAGGTCTGGCGGCATTTCTTCAAATTGTAGGGTCTCTGATGCTGTGGAAGATCGTGAATATTGAGGTATAAGACCCCAGGGGAGAAGCAAAATGGTCTGGTTAGCAACAGGTTTGACGTTCCTTGCGATCATTGTCATCGCCGGGGCTTTGGTTTACGCGTTTTCACCGGGCGCTCTCCCGATCGCTGGCCGGCTGGCCAGGCTCTGGCAGCCCTTAACCTCACAACGCAAGGTCACCTTCCGCGAAAAACAGGCACAGACGGCAACCAAAGTGCTGAGTGACGTCGGCAAGCTGCTTCCTGTTTCCACTAAGGACCTTTCTACGACAAAGCTCATGCTGGTGCGCGCCGGATTCCGGCGTCCAGAAGCGATCATGGCCCTGCGGGGGGCTAAGGTCCTGCTGCCCGTCATATTGATCGCGATAATGTATTTCTCCGGCATATTCGCTTCCAATCCTCTGCTGGCGCTGGTGATCGCTCTTTTGGGAGGTTTTCTGTTGCCTGACATGTGGCTATCGCGCCGCGTCAGGAAACGCCAGAACATCCTTCGCAAGGCCCTGCCGGATGCCCTGGACCTTCTCGTCGTTTGCATCGAGGCCGGTCTCGGACTCGATCAGGCCTTCATGCGCGTTTCGCAGGAATTACGGATCACGCACCCTGAACTTTGCAGCGAGCTTGACCTCGTCAATGCTCAAATCCGAGTCGGTCGGACGCGAATCGAAGCCATGAGGGAACTGGCCACCAGAACCGGCGTTGATGATATTAAGGCCCTGGTTGCCATGCTCATCCAGACCGATCGATTTGGTACGAGCGTATCTCAATCTCTGCGCGTCCATGCCGACGATATGCGCATGAAGCGCCGACAAAGAGCCGAGGAAGCGGCAGCAAAGACGCCGGTAAAGATGGTGCCCCCGCTGGTATTTTTCATTTTCCCGGCGTTGTTCGTGGTCATTCTTGGTCCAGCGGTTATCACGATTTATCGCCAGTTCATAGGAATGCATCACTAGGGAGTTGTTAACCTTGAAGTGAGTTTTGAACAGAGAAGGTTAATTCGCACGCTAAAAACCAAAAGCCTGGAGGAAAACCATGGATCCAACTACCATTCGCATTATCGCCGGGATCGGTGCTGTCATCGTTCTGTATATCATCATCTGGCGACGTAAACGGCAGGCCTCTCGCGATTAAATGCCAAACCGATAGCCTGAGTGGAGAACAGAATTCGTGGGCAACACTAACTCAAAACGGGTGTATGTCTACAACAAGACTCGCGAGACATTCGTCGCCACGAATGCCTCCGTGGCGGATAGTTACCTGAGTCGGTTGATAGGACTTCTGGGAAGGACCCGACGGTGGGCACGACCTGGGCAGGGATTGTGGATAGTCCCCTCCTATGGCGTGCACACCATCGGAATGTTGTTCTCAATAGACATCGTGTTTCTCGACCGTACCCATCACGTCGTCCACATCGAGGAACATGTCCGCCCGTTCAGGATTTCGAAAGTCATCCTGAAGGCCGACAGCGTGCTCGAGTTGCCCCCTCACACGGTCTTCAAAACTCGCACACACGTTGGCGATCTTCTTGAGATCGGACCGTTGCCCGCTTCTGCAAAATCCCGGTCTGTATCCGTACCCCAGCCTGCGGACAGTATCGAAAAGAGCCGATCAACTGTCAGGGCCTGATCCTGGCCAATCTGATAACAGATCTGTAAGGCTTGGACAGGGGAACCGGATAACCACTCGACCCCGCTAACCGCGTCAACCACCATCGTGGAGGGTCCGGCGCGAAAAAAGTGCCGGTAACCTTACTGAGTTCGGAGGCGGGCCGAGTAACCTCCGCTTATCGTGGTGGTCAATAGAACATAGAGGCAGCCAGGAAAGGGCAAGTATGCCTTCACGGAGTCGAGCAGCGCCTACGATAATTACCATTGTTCTTCTGGGGCTCCTGGTAATTATCGCCCCGCTACTTGCAAAATACCGCAGCGCTCCGGCGGAATGGGTCGGAAAGCTCCAAGCGATGAGTGCAGAACAGTCCAGTACTCCATCGGTGGACATGAAACACAGCGTTTGGGTCAACAGAAGGTCAGGACTGTATTATTGCCACACTAGCAGGTACTACGGAAAGATTTTTCCCGGTTTAGCCATGTCACAGGGGGAGGCTCTTACCAGGGGCTACCGCCCTGCGCAGGGACAAGCCTGCCCGTAGAGTTCTTTCGCCTGCTTCATTACTGGATTGCCCGGCAGGTGGAAAAGCGGCGCATTAAAGGTTGTCAGACGCGAGCACTTTTTCGGACAGTTGAGACTGGAAGGTAAACAATGATTGTTGCCGAAATTGAAGCCCCTAAGAGCATGCAGGATCTTGGGATACGGCGGAGCTTGATCGAAGATCTGGCGCTCAAAATCCTCTATTACGAAGGCGAACTGACACTCCTTGAGTTGTCCAGAAAAATCTGCCTCAGCTTTAACATCGTCGAGCAGATCTTCGAACGCCTGCGCAAAGAGATGCTTTGTGAGGTTAAAGGCATGACGGGGACCGTCCATCGGATTGCCATCACCTCGACGGGACGTCACCGGGCGCTCGAACTTCTGATGCTGAACCACTACTACGGTCCGGCGCCTGTTTCCCTGTCGGATTATGTAGCACGCATCCACGCGCAAAGCATCCGAAATGCAGAAGTGCGGCCGCCTCAGGTCCAGCGGGCTTTCAGTCATCTGGTTCTTCCCGAAGAAACCCTGAATCAACTGGGAACAGCGGTCGTCTCCGGTCGGTGCATTATCCTCTATGGGCCCGCCGGAACAGGAAAGACTGCGATGGCGGAAAGTATCCCCAAGATCTATGGCGATCGCGTTTGGGTCCCTTACGCAGTTGAAGTCGATGGGCAGATTATTACGGTTTACGACCAGCACTTGCACCAGCGCTTTGAAAAGGAGGAGGAGGCTCTTGGAGAATATGATAAGCGCTGGGTACTCTGCAGCAGACCTCGAGTTGTCGTCGGCGGCGAATTAACGCTCGAAATGCTGGATTTGCAGATGAATCCACTCACAAAGTTTTACTCCGCCCCGCTCCAGATGAAGGCCAACAATGGTGTTCTTGTCGTCGATGACTTTGGACGGCAGAGAATGCGTCCCGAAGATATGCTGAACCGCTGGATCGTACCGCTTGATCGACGAATTGATTTCCTGAATCTGGCCGGCGGGAAACAGATTGAAATCCCGTTCGACCTGTTCGTTGCCTTTGCAACCAACCTTGACCCCAGATCGTTTGGTGACGAAGCATTCCTGCGGCGCATCCAGACGAAAATCAAAGTCGACTACGTGCCGCCGGGCCAATTTCACGAGATCTTCAAACGTGTCTGTGATCAATATGATCTCGAATATGACGCAACCGTTGTGGATGGCGTACTGAGTCTCTTAGCAGCGCTGCAGCAGCCGCTCCGGGCCTGTTATCCTCGCGATATCGTCCAGCACATCTGCTGGGCCGCGAAATACCAGGGGATTCAGCCGAAGCTTGACGGCCCTTCGGTGCGCCAGGCCTGCCGGAATTATTTCCTGGAATCTTAGCAAGCCTGCCTCACTTCCGGATTTCCTCGATGCTTTCTCCAGCCAGGAATACTGCCCGGTCTATGTCTTCTTCTGTGTGCGCAGTCGAAACAAAGAACGCCTCAAACTGAGACGGCGGGAAATAAACACCCTTGTCCAGAAGGACGCTGAAGAACCGTGCAAACATCCCCGTGTCAGACATCTTTGCGGACGCGTAGTCAGTCACAGGGTTTCGGCTAAAGAATGCGGTCATCATTGATCCAATCCTGTTAACAACGAGTGGAATTCCCGCCTGCTTTGCCTGCGTTCCAATCCCTTCGGCAAGCCGCTTGCCGAGCGCCTCCAGACGCTCATAGGTTCCAGGACGTCGCAGGACTTCCAGAGTTTTTAATCCTGCTGCAACGGCCAGCGGGTTCCCCGAAAGCGTCCCCGCTTGATATACGGGGCCGCTCGGTGCCACGAGGTCCATAAGTGATGCTTTTCCTCCGTAAGCGCCCACTGGCAATCCTCCTCCGATAACTTTCCCGAGCGTCGTCAGGTCCGGACGGACACCGTAAAGCTGCTGAGCCCCTCCATAGGCTACACGAAAGCCGGTAATGACCTCATCGAAAATGAGGACGGTTCCCTGCTCTTCGGTCAGTGCGCGCAGCCTTTCAAGGAAGCCATCTTTTGGTGGGACCACACCCATATTGCCCGCCACGGGCTCAACCAGCGCTGCGGCCAGTTGATTGCGATGGGTATCGAAAGCTCTTTCGAGTGTCTCGAAATCATTATAGGGTATCGTAATCGTCAATTCCGCCAACGCGCGCGGAACCCCCGGGCTGTCCGGCAAACCAAGCGTCGCGACGCCGGAACCGGCCTTCACGAGCAAGCTGTCAGAGTGGCCGTGATAGCACCCCTCAAACTTCAGGATTTTATCTCGACCTGTGGCGGCCCGCGCCAGCCGAAGAGCAGAGAGGGTTGCCTCGGTTCCTGAATTGACCAGTCGCACGCGCTCAATAGAAGGAAACGCTTTGACTATCTCTTCGGCTAAGGCCACTTCGCCAGGGGTTGAGGCACCGAAGCTGGTTCCTGTTTTCAGGACCTCCGCCAGGGCATCCATGACCTCCGGTTGGCAGTGGCCAAGAATCAAAGGTCCCCAGGACAGAACAAAGTCCAGATACTCATTTCCGTCAACGTCTCTCACGCGGGCACCCTGGCCGCTTGCAATGAAAACCGGTGCGCCACCCACTGCTCGGAACGCACGGACGGGAGAGTTGACCCCACCCGGCATCAATTGGACTGCTTTGCGGAAAAGTTCCTCAGATTTCTTTCGCACACCGTCACCCTGATCAAAACCTGGATTATATGTGAAATCACCTTACAGACGCTCGGCGGATTGGACTGCGGGATGCTTCCTAAAGGAGCAAGCAAAAAGCTCTATCAGGGACTTGGGCAGGCTTTTAACGGCGCGGTTCCGTAGTCCGGAGTAAGCCTGTCTTCCCTCGACGAGGTCTTGAAAAAGGTCCGAAAAAGTCCTGCTCCGGCTGCAGAACTGGACCATACGGGTCGTCACGCCAGCCCCTAGGAACCTGCCGCGATAGAACTTTGAGCAGATTTGCGCTCCCAACATCAACCTGGCGCCAAACTCATTCCAGACGCTCCGCGCATACGGAATCCCTTTAAGAATCGATTCAGCCAATAGCTCACCGGACCGAAGCGCATAATACAAGCCTTCTCCCGTAATGGGATCAGCGAGACCCGCAACATCACCGGCAAGAGCCCATCCCGGCCCTTCGAGGGCGATGTTCTTCCAACTTTCAGGCCCAAGCGAGGGCAGCAGGTGGCTGAAAACGTGGGCCGACCTGATTGAGAATCCGAGCCGCGACATAAACCTGTGTAGCTTCTGTCGAAGTTCCCGCATCTCCACATGGCCAACCTTGCCGCAAATGCCAACTGAGAGATGATCAGGCCGCGGGAACGACCATGCGTAGCCCTCGAACTCATCGAAAAATTCGATGATCAACCTGTCATCACGGCCCGGAACAAAGTACCCAAAAGTCAGCATGAAGTCCCGCGGTTTTAAAGGCCCTGCCAGTTCGTTTCGCAAAGCGCTGCGCGCGCCGGATGCAAGAACCAAAAAATCTGCCTCGTATGTATCCAAACGTCCCTGAAGACGCCATTTGCCGCTCGCGCGATTGATGCTTACGATGCGGTCATTGATAACATGTGCGCCGGAGCACTGGCTTCGCTCAAGAAGCAGATGGTTTAATTCCCTCCTTGAGTAAATGGCCAGCGGTTCGCGGAGAGTCAGGCTTACACCGACCTCTTTAGGTCCATGAATCTCCATCTTACGCACAGGATTAGCCAATCGGGCTTCGTTGAGCAGGAAGGGATAACTTTTAAGCGCCTTATGGCTTAAACCGCCACCGCAGGGCTTTTCCCATCCTGGCTTTTCTTCAAAAACGGTCACTCTCAGGGCGTGACTCTTCATCTCCTCCGAAGCATGGCCGCGCAAGAGCCTTTCGGCGGCCATTGCTCCGGCAGGGCCTCCACCGACGATGGCAATCGTCCTCAATTTCGGCATCCTTTCTGAAACGTCAGGATATCATGGTATTTTTGCTGGCGTAAGCTTCGGGAACCGATCGAAATGTTCAATCCCGTGCATGTTAGAATAACTGTGTGAATTGCAAAGAACGGGCCGTGAGACGAGCCGTTTCCAAAATCCTGCCGCTGGAAGATGCGTATCGCATCATCGATAATCATAAGGCAAGTGGTGACCGGATCGTATTCACCAACGGCTGCTTTGACATTCTGCATCCGGGCCACGCGCTGTATCTGGCGGAAGCCAAGAAGCTTGGTGATGTTCTCATCGTCGCCATCAACAGCGACCGAAGCGTGCGTTCTCTCAAGGGCGTCGGCAGGCCGATATTTCCGCAAGAGGAACGGGCCGAGATACTGGCGGCTCTTAAGGCGGTTGACTACGTAACCATATTTGACGACCCTACGCCCCGGGAAGTCATTGTGCGTATGCTGCCCCAGGTGCTGGTAAAAGGTGCGGGGTGGCGACCGGATGAAATCGTAGGCCGGAGCGAGGTTGAAGCCGCAGGCGGGTGCGTTGTGTCCATGCCAGCCGTGCCAGGGTTTTCTACAACTGCCATCGTCAACGCAGTACAAAAGATCTACGGCTAGAAGCCTATAGCTCAGTTTTGATGTCCTTTATTCAATCATTGCTACAACCAATTCTCGATCATCCGGCATTCCAGGCAGCCGTTGAATTCGCCGAAACGGATTCAGGTCGAGCCGCCGACGGAATCTCGATCTCGGGATTGATTCCCCCTGCCAAAGGGATTGCCGTCGGAGTACTGGCCCATAAACTGAATCGACCTGTCATCGTCATCACAGCGGACAATGACGCGGCGGAATCCCTGGCAAGAACTGCATCAACTGTTCTGGACTGGTTCGAGCCCGGAACAGCCTGCACCGCGCTTGCGCTTCCTGAGTTCGACAGTCTTCCTTATGAAGCTCGATCTCCGCATCCCGATATCCTCGAGCAGCGCGCTGTGGGGCTTTGGCGAATTGCCTGCCGACAGGTGCGAGTGGTCGCAGTTCCGCCGCCAGCGGCCATCATGCGCTATCGCGCAGTGTCGTATTACAGATCGCTCGCCCTTCAACTCCGGGCCGGCGACGAATTGGCACCGGAAGACCTTTCGGAGCATCTTTTGCGGGTCGGCTATGAGCGCGTTGAGCCGGTTACCGGCGTTGGGCAGTTCTCTGCCCGCGGAGGAATCATCGATGTTTTTCCGCCGGACACTTCGTCGCCTGTACGAATTGAATTCTTTGGAGACAGCATCGAATCGCTGCGCGAATTTGACCCTGTGAGCCAGAGGTCAAGACAGGGCATTTCAGGAGTCTTGATTCTTCCTTTGACCGAAGCCGCCCCATCTCGAAATTTCTTTGACGAGCTTGTCAGAATCCTCTCGAACCGAGGAACAAACGCTTCCAGCGACAGACTGTTGTTGGACCGGGCTGAGTCGTTCGCCGGGCCTTTTCCTGGATGGGAGTTCTACGTTCCTCTGGTCGAGCCTCACCCCTGCAACTTATTTTCACTCTTCGATCGACCACTGATCATTTGGGATGAGCCGGCGGATCGCAGGGAGCAACTGAAACAGTTCATTGGCCGTCTGGAAGAGGGATTTGACGCGGTCAGGGATGTTGTTCCTCAGCCGCCTCGGCCCCGTGAGCTGTTTTTAACCGAGGAAGAATTAGGGTCGGCCCTCGGTTCACTGCCGGCTGTTTCTATCGGCGAACTCACTATCGAATCTGAATCGAACGGTGAAGCCTGTTCTGCGGAACCTTCCCGATCCAGCCGCAATTTCTTTTTGCCCACGCAACCTGTTCCCAAATACCAGGGATCACTCAAAGTGATGGCGGAACTCCTGCGCGCGCAGCTTGAACACGGAGAAAAAGTCATCCTCGCTGTACCAACATCAGCAAAAAGCGACCGCCTGCGTGAAATTCTTTCGGATTACAACATCCCGTTTGTAAACACCTTTGGGACTACCCCGCCCACCGCATCCTTGAGTGCACGAGGGGCACCGACGGACAACACGAAGGAAGCCAATGCACTGCTCCTTGCGCAAGGTGAACTCGGGTCTGGTGTTATTTTTACTGAGCTTAGTCTTATACTGCTCTCGGAGCGCGACATCCTTGGCGAGTTCACCTGGGGCGCTGCACGCAGGCGCGAGGGGCCAGCAGCCAGTTTCATCTCCGATCTGAGCGATCTTAAGGTTGGCGACTACGTCGTACATATTGATCACGGCATTGGAATCTATCAGGGACTGAAACAACTTACGGTTGGTGATTCCACCCGGGACTTCATGCTTCTCACCTATCAGGATGACGCCAGGCTTTACGTCCCGCTGGAGAGGCTTGATCTGGTGGAGGAATACAGGTCGAGCGGTGATGGGATCAAACCAACACTTGACCGCCTCGGCGGGACAACCTGGCAGAGGACGAAGAAGCGGGTGCAGCGCGCGCTGCGCGACATGGCGCAGGAACTCCTTCGCCTTTATGCAGAAAGGAAGATGCGCGGCGGGACGGCATTCTCTCCGGATAATAATTGGCAGAAGGAGTTCGAGGATTCTTTTCCGTTCGAAGAAACTCCAGACCAGTTGTCCGCCCTTGCCGACATCAAGAAAGACCTTGAATCACCAGAACCGATGGACCGCCTCCTGTGCGGTGACGTTGGCTATGGCAAGACCGAACTCGCCATGCGTGCGGCGTTCAAAGTCGTCCAGGATAACAAGCAGGTCGCGGTGCTCGCGCCGACAACCGTTCTGGCCTTTCAACATTACACAACCTTTCGCCAGCGCATGTCTCACTTCCCAGTGCGCATCGAAATGCTCAGCCGTTTTCGGTCCCCCGCAGAGATCAAGAAAACCATCGTTGACATTGAAGCCGGCAAGGTTGACATTGTCATCGGAACCCATCGCCTGCTCTCCAAGGACGTTCATTTTCAGGATCTGGGCCTTCTGATCGTGGACGAGGAGCAACGGTTTGGCGTCGCGGCAAAAGAGCGCTTGAAAAAGCTGAAGGCCAATGTGGATGTCCTGACCATGTCTGCCACTCCGATCCCCCGCACTCTCCATATGGCCCTGGGTGGGTTACGCGACCTCTCGGTGATTGAAAGCCCGCCCCGCGGACGGTTGGCTATTCAGACTACAGTCGCGGCATTCAACGAATCTCTCATCCAGTCCGCCATCGTCCATGAGATGGAGCGCGGCGGTCAGGTCTATTTTGTTCATAACCGGGTTGAGTCCATTTTTACCGTCGCATCGCTGGTCCAGCGTTTGGTGCCGACGGCGCGCATCGGCGTCGCCCACGGCCAGATGGGGGAGCGCGAACTCGAACGCGTAATGCTGAAGTTCGTGCAGGGACAATATGACGTCCTCGTGGCGACCGCGCTTGTTGAGAACGGTCTTGATATTCCCCGGGCCAACACTATGATCGTCAATCACGCTGAACGATTCGGCCTTTCAGACCTTTACCAGCTCCGCGGTCGTGTCGGGCGCTCTGACAGAAGAGCTTATGCATATTTCCTCGTTCCAGCCGTTGATACTCTGACTCCTGTCGCCAAACGACGGCTGGCCGCTTTGAAAGAGTTTTCCGATCTTGGGGCGGGCTTCCGCCTGGCTGCGCTTGATCTTGAATTGCGCGGAGCCGGGAATGTTCTGGGCCAAGAGCAGCACGGGCATCTGAACGCCGTCGGGATTGACCTCTATTTGCGGATGCTGGAAGAGACGGTACAGGAACTTAGAGGCGAACCCTCCAAGCCAGAGGTCCGTACAACCTTGAATCTCGGAATCAATATCAAGATTCCTGAGAATTACATCTCCGACGAACGGCAGAGGCTGAGAATGTATAAGCGCATCTCTGCGCTGCAGACCGAGGAGGCGCTGCGGGACATGGAAGCAGAATTGACTGACCGCTATGGCCCCATCCCAACTCCGGTTTTACAACTGTTGAATTACGCAGTGGTCAAGTCCCGCGCCGAAGATTTGTTGATCCAGACCATAGAGCGGAAGGGTGACGAAATCCGCTTGCGGTTCCATGAACAGACGCCAGTTAGACCTGAGAAACTGATGCAAATCGTTAAGACAAGACGCGGGTTTTCATTTCAGCCCGACGGCGTACTGCGGGTGCCGGTCCGAAACGGAGGGTCTGAAGTACTGAAGGATGTCGAAAACATCTTGCTGGAACTGCGGCCCGGGGGCTAACATTATTTTCTGTAGTTGTTCCCGTCAGCTCGTGCAGCGGCAGATGTGGAACTCTTTGTCCCAGACAGAATCGCCGTTTGGGGTGAACGTTATGTCAAGAAAAGTCTTTCACTTATCGGCGCATGTCGCGCTTATGGCATCAGCCGTTTTCTGGACATGCCTTCCGGCCCGCGCCGGAACCGTTTTGATCGAACGCATCATCGCACGCGTGAACAATCAAATCATTACTCAGCGCGAGTATGACAAGGAACGGGAAACGCTTCATGAACAACTGGCCAAGCAATACTCAGGAGCGCAACTGGAGCAGGAATTCAATGCACAGAGCAAGAACCTCCTGCGCGACATGATCGACCAGGACCTGTTGATTCAGAAGGCGAACGACGACGACATCAACGTGGATGCCGATGTCATAAAGGAACTCGACCAGATCCGGCAGCAATACAACCTGCCATCGCTCGACGCACTGCAACAGGCGGTCGAGAATGATGGAATGAACTGGGAAGATTTTAAAGACCGGATCAAGCGACAGTTGCTGACCCGGGAGGTCATTTCCCGCGAAGTCGGGTCGCGCATCCTGATCACGCAGGCGGATGCGCGGAAATATTTCGAAGAGCACAAGAGCGAGTTCGATTCCCCGCCGGGCGTTCACCTTGCTGAAATTCTTATCTCCACGGAGAAGCGTTCGTCAGCGGATGCCGAGAAGATCGCCAAGAAGGCGCTTGCTGAAATTCAGAACGGGGCGCGCTTCTCGGATGTGGCGAAAGAATACTCAGACGCTCCAAGCGCAAAAGACGGCGGTGATGTGGGCTTCTTCAAAGCCGGCACGATAGCGCCGGACATCGCCAAGGCCATCGCGAACGTTGATCCTGGAGACGTGAGCGACATTGTTCACACTCAATACGGATATATGATCTTCAAGGTCCTCGAAAAGCGCGTAGGGCAGAACCCCACATATGATCAGGTCTCAAACCAGGTCATGAACACCCTTTATGGCCAGAAGATCCAGGGTGCACTGCGGGGGTTTTTGACAAGCTTGCGTCAGGAGAGCTACATCCGCCTTGCTCCCGGATTTGTCGATACGGGCGCTCCCGTGGGAGGCGATGAAAGCTATTGATCTCTTCGGGCAGGACAGAATGAAAGAAGCTTACATTGCCGATCTGAAGCCCGGAACGTCCATAAACACCACTTTTCTGGTACGCTCCAAGGAGCGCAAAACAGCGCGCAACGGAAGTGCATACCTCGACCTTGAATTTCAGGACTCTACAGGAACGATCAAGGCCAAGCTTTGGGATTGCGACGGATTTGACACCGCTTTCGAAGCCGACGATATTGTCCGCGTTTCGGGTGGCGTTGAAGTCTATCAGGGAAGCCTTCAACTTTCGTTACGCAAAATAGTCAAATGCAGCGAGGCTAACATTGACCTGACAGACTATATGCGGAGGGGTTCGCAGGACGCTGAGAAGTTGTTTCAGGCCTTGATACATCGAATCCGCCAAATGCCGAAAGGGCCGCTGCAGTCACTGCTGCTTGAGGTGTTCAACGATCCTGACATCGCCCGCAAATACAAGCTGGCTCCTGCAGCGATGAGCTATCATCATGCTTATCTGGGCGGACTCATCGAACATGTCAGTTCGCTTATCCAGTTAGGCGACAAGGTCTGCGACCACTATCCGTTCCTCGACCGCGATTTGATTCTGGCGGGCCTCCTGCTGCACGATCTGGGTAAACTCGAAGAACTCAACTTCAACCGCACTTTTACCTACTCGACCCGCGGCCAGTTGATTGGCCATATCAACCTGGGCGTTGAAATGATCCGCGAAAAGGCACGGCTGGTTCCAGACTTTCCGCCTGAGTTGTGGGACCGACTGCAACACATTATTCTGTCGCACCATGGCAAACTGGAATTTGGGTCTCCCAAGGAGCCAATGTTTTTGGAAGCGCTTACTGTGCATTATCTCGATGATCTGGACTCAAAACTCCAGGCCATGCGCGAACAGTATGAGGCAGACAAAGAGCGGCCGGGAGACTTTACAGCCCGCAGCCGGGCGCTCGGCAGAGAATTGCTCAAGCCGGTCTCGCAATCGGTTCATTCAAAAACCAGCGCCTCGAAAAGTTGATCATGAATTAAACAGTGATTGGAGTCGTTGTCTAACCGGGACGAGATCCCCTTTTCAGGTCTGGGGGCCGGCACTCGCAAGATGACAAGCCAACCTGTTCCAAGCCAGTCCGGGCATTTCGAATCGATGATCCATCGCGTGCTGCCGCACCGTTACCCGTTCCTGCTGGTTGATCGCGTGACAAGCCTGACGCCAGGCGTCGAAATTCAGGGTGTCAAAACGTTCAGCGCCAATGAAGCCGCGCTGACTGGGCTTTCTCCGTCTTCTCCGGTGGTTCCAACCGGCATACTGCTCGAGGCTGTCACACAGCTTGGAGCAATTCTGGTTCTGGAGCGCCCCCAGATGGCCGGCAAAATTGCCATGATCCTCCAGATACCTTCCGCCCGCGTGTATAAACTCATTGAGGCCGGAGATACAGTGAGATTCAGAGCGCGAGTGCTGAAACTGCGCGAAACGCTCGGAGAACTGCGTGGCGAAGCGTATCTTGCAAACGAACTGATTGCAGAAGGACAGATGAGGTTCGCGATTGCCGACCGCACGACCGTGCTCGAGGCTTGACTTTTATATGCTGTTCGAACAATTCTCAATCCGCGACGTCCAAATCCGCCCGGCCCACATCCTTGCGCCGATGGCGGGTATCACGGATACCGTCTTCCGGCGGTTTATCAAACGGCTGGGCGGCTGCGGGCTTATCATGACCGAGTTCGTATCGAGTGAGGCCATGGTCCGGCAGAATTATCGCTCACGCCGCTACCTGTACTACGAAGAAGAGGAACGTCCGATCACAGCCCAGATTTTCGGAGCGGATCCTGACCACCTGGCCGACGCTGCGCGAATAATTCAGGACCTGGGATTCGACATCGTTGACCTGAACCTCGGATGTCCCGCCAAGAAAGTTGTGAAATGCGGTGGCTCCGGCCTGCTGCGCGATTTGCAGTTGCTGAAAACGATATTCCAAAGGGTCCGCGCGGCAGTCACAATTCCCTTCACGGCCAAGATTCGCTCCGGCTGGAGCGATGAGGAAATTGTCGCCGTTGAGGTGGCGAGGATGGCGGAAGATTGCGGTGTCGAGGCGATTGCGGTCCACCCTCGAACGCGGCTCCAGGGCTATAGCGGACGCGCACGATGGGAAATTATCCAGGAGGTCAAGGCTGCGGTTCGCATTCCCGTTATCGGAAACGGCGACGTCATGCGGCCCGAGGACGCCCTGTCGCTGCGCAACCAAACGGGCTGCGACGCTGTAATGATCGGACGCGCAGCACCGACGAATCCGTGGATTTTTCGCCAGATGGAATCCTTCGCCCGGACGGGTTCTTATGACCAACCTACGGACACGGACCGCTACCAACTCATCCGAGACTATTATGCGATGCTGATCGAAGAGGACACGCCGGGAGCCATTGGAAAGATGAAGCAATTCGCAAGCTGGTTTACGCACGGCGTGAGAAATGGAACAGACCTGCGGCGCAATATCCAGAGCGCCCAAACGCCGCACGAAGTCCTTGCACGCGTGGATGAATTCTTCAGCGCTTTGTCCGTACGGCCATCTCCCGCACAACCCGTCTTCCCATAATAGGGACTGAAGACCAGGGATGCGCGTTCACGCGGGCAGTTTTCCAGCGCTTTTTTCCAACTGAAGCTGGCGGTAAGCCTCGCTGCGCGAGATGCCGCGCGCACGGGCAACCGCCTTCAATGCAGTCCGTTCATCCAGCCCGTCGGTTTTTCTGAGTCTCTCAATCTCTGCCTGAATTGAGCCTGCAGTCACTCTCTCCATTTCGGGAACGCGACCCGGCCCAAGGATGACAGTCAATTCGCCTTTGACGGCCTCTTTTTTCAAAATGACGCGAATCTCTGACACGTACCCACGAATGAATTCCTCGTGGATTTTTGTCACTTCCCTCGCGATCACTGCTTCCCGATCGCCCAGGACTTCCTGGATGTCCCGCAACGATTCCGTAAGGCGGTGCGGAGCCTCATAAAACACAATGGTCTTATTGAACCCTGCAAGTTCCTTCAAAGCCTTGAGCCGGGCAGATCTCCTGGCAGGCAGAAAACCCGTGAAGATAAATTCATTCATCGGAAGTCCGGCAGCGGTGAGCGCCGCGACGAGCGCCGACGGTCCCGGCACAGGAATCACTGGGATTTTGTGTCGGACGGCCAGGTGGACAAGCCGAAAGCCGGGGTCGGAAAGCACCGGCGTGCCCGCATCAGAGACGAGAGAGACGACGCTTCCCTGCTCCATTTTAAGAACAAGTTCCGGCGCGCGGGTCATTTCATTATGCTCGTGATAGCTGATGGTTCGGGTCCGGATATCGTAATGGTTCAGCAGCTTCTGGGTTCTCCGGGTGTCTTCACAAGCAATGATGTCGCACGTCTTCAACGTATTCAGCGCGCGCAGAGTAATGTCCTCAAGATTGCCGATGGGCGTGCCAACAATATAAAGCCTGCCAAGTGGAGTTTGCGAGGATGGATGGTGAACGGGAAGCTTCTGGCTCGGCATAAAGGTCATCTCAGCCGGGAATTTCTCAGTGCTCTACGCCGGCTTCCAGTGTATCAATTGCCTGCCGGCCATACAACGTTTCGTGTTACAAGGGGAGTTTCCAACGAAAGCGGGCGCCCATGAGCGTGGCTGCCAGTCTAGCCTAGCAGGCACTTCGAACCGCCGGAAGGCGTGCCGGCTTTGACCTCATGTTGTTCACATTGGTATAATCGCAATTTGAGTGCTCAGGAGGTGACCTTGCCTCTTTACGAATACCGCTGTGAACAGTGCGGATCACAAATTGAGAAGATTCAGAAGTTCAGCGATCCACCGCTTACAACGTGCGACAAGTGCGGAGGAGAGCTTGCGCGGCTGCTCTCCCCACCAGCAATCCAATTTAAGGGGAGCGGCTGGTATATCACAGACTACGCCCGCAAGTCAGCCTCAAGTCAAAGCGGAAGTTCCGACGGCAGCTCATCCAACTCTTCGGCTTCGGAATCTTCCGCGTCGAAGGGCAAGTCTTCTGATTCCAAGGCCCCTGTAAATAAGTAGCGCAAGCTGGAACTTTGACTGGCAGGGCTACGGCGCTTCCCGGACGATCCCCTGAAGACCACCAAACATGACCAGCCTCCGATGATCTATTTCTCCGGCCATGCGCCGAGCGAACGCCTCAAAAAAACCAGTTCCCCGAGGTGGTATGCGTTATGGTCCGCGACCAGGAGGGCCTCGCGCAGGATCGTCTGCCCGTCGCCGTGCGGAATTTTCGCATAAAGGTCAGTCGAAGGGTTCGCAACCAACTCTTCCATTTCTTTTAAGTCGCGCCTGAAGGCATTAACCGACTTCGCCCATGCCGCGGCGGTCGGAGGAGAATCGCCCCTGGGCCAGTAGCCTTCAGGGAAGTCGGGCGAGACATGTCCAGGGTTCCTGCTGAACTCCAGAATGTCCCATTGAGCGATCCGCATGTGCTCAAGAAGCCGCCACGCGGTATGCGGCACACCCTTCGGCCTTACTCCACGAAGCTTCGCGGGAAGGCCGGCAATGGCAGTGTCAAAGTCAATGTGCGCGCCGCCGCCGCGCAGAAGGTAGAGCAAATGCTTGCGTAAAGCGGCCTGATTGTCTTTCATCACGGCTCCTTTCCCCACGAAGGCATGCTCACGATCGGGCCTTATCGTCCTGGCGTGGCCCTCTGAAAGCTTTGTCACAATTTAGAGTTTTAGCGACTTCAGGTATTTTCGGAAGTGTTCGCCCATATTGGGCTCTTTCAAAGCAAACTCCACGGTAGCCTTCAGAAAGCCGAGTTTGTCGCCGGCATCATACCGCTTCCCTTCATAAATGAAGCCGTAGATCGGCTCATCCTCAAGCAGCCCCTTCAGCGCGTCCGTCAACTGAATTTCCCCTCCCTTGCCCTTGCGGGTTGTTGCCAGTTTCTTGAAGATTCTGGGAGTCAGGATATATCGACCAATGATAGCCATGTTCGACGGCGATTCAGCGGGCGCAGGCTTCTCAACCAGGTCCTTAACGCGGAACAACCGCCCATCCCACTTTGAGTTCCTCACCGGATCGGCAGCGATGATTCCGTAGCTGCTTACCGTTGATTTGGGGACGCGCTCAATGGCCAGAATGCTGGCGTTCAGTTCACTGAAGACATCCGCCATCTGCTTTAGACACGGAACGGAACTGTCGATCACATCGTCGGAGAGGACCACGGCGAAGGGTTCCTCGTCCACAATCTCCCGTGACATCAAAACCGCATGACCAAGTCCTTTGGGAAGCTTCTGCCGCAGATAAACCACGTTACACAGAGACGATATGGCGCGAACCTGCTTTCGGAGGTGCTCTTTCCCACGCCCCGATAATTCCTGCTCAAGCTCGTAGGAAACGTCAAAATGGTTTTCAATTGCAGATTTGCCGCGTCCTGTCACAAAGATTGTGAGTGGGATGCCGGCGGCGGCAACCTCTTCGACCGCATACTGAACAAGAGGTTTATCCACAACCGGAAGCATTTCTTTAGGTTGCGCCTTGGTGGCTGGCAGAAAGCGGGTCCCCAGACCCGCCACGGGCAACACGGCTTTCCGAATCTTCATTGTTATCTCCGTCAAGTGCAGCGGAACTTATACAATCAGAAAATTCAGTCTATCTTCAACGCAGGAACCCAGTCAAAGGCTAACGACCTAAGATGAAAGCCCGTTGCAATGCAAGTCCTTTTCACGACGAACCGCAATGTCGATCTGCCATGCGCGCATGGTAAGATATGAAATTATGCTTGTCCTGGGGATTGAATCCAGTTGCGATGAAACCGCCGCGGCCGTGGTGGCAGATGGCAGGCAAATCCTTTCGAACGTCGTGGCCTCCCAGGTCAAAATCCACGAGCGGTTCGGCGGCGTTGTGCCGGAACTGGCTTCCCGAGAACATTTGAGGAAAATCGTCCCCATCGTTGATGAAGCCTGTCGGCAAGCCGGAACGACGCTGAACGACATCGAGGGCATCGCAGTCACTGAGGGGCCTGGATTGATTGGGTCGTTGCTGGTGGGCCTCGTCTATGGCAAGGCCCTGGCGCTATCGCTCCGCAAACCTCTGGTCGGTGTCAATCACCTGGAAGGACACATTCACGCCGTCCTCCTCCAGAACTACGTTGACCGCCAGCAAGGCAAGCCGGTTCCCGAGGCGGGGTTTCCCAATATTACCCTTGTTGTCTCCGGAGGCCACACCATTCTTTATCGCGTGGATTCGGATTTGCCTGCCGGAATCAACCATCCCTCCTTTTCCTATAAAATGCTCGGTCAGACTCGGGACGATGCGGCGGGCGAGGCGTTCGACAAAGTCGCCAAGCTTCTTGCGCTCGGCTACCCTGGTGGCCCGGTCATTGACAAACTGGCTCGTTATGGGAACCCCGCCGCGGTTGAATTCGGGCGCATCCGGATGAAAGGCAATCCGCTCGATTTCAGCTTTTCTGGATTGAAGACCGCTGTCCTTTACCGTGTGCGCGGTACTCCGCTTGCCTCCGAGGCGGAGGAGCGCCGAGTCTGGCGTGAGGCTTCGGACGAAAAACCAACCGTGGACCAGCTTCGCGGACATTGTTCCCAGACCACGCTCGACCTCATCGCTGCATTTCAGGAAACAGTCGTGAATGATCTGATCGAACGCACGGTTGCCGCAGCCGAGGCCGCCCGAATCCAGACGGTCTTTGTATCCGGCGGCGTCGCCTGCAACTCGCTGCTTCGAGAGCGGTTCGCCAAGGCCGGGGCGGAGCGGGGGTTCAACGTCTTCTTCCCTTCACTGCTGCTCTCCACAGACAACGCGGCCATGATCGCCGCCGCGGGATATTACAAGCTCGCCTCAGGCCAGCGTGACGATGCTTCGCTGAACGCACACGCATCCTTTCCCCTCGGCACCAGTATCGCATAGGCGATAATCAGCGCCACGACGGCACTCGTTTTGTCCCCTGTAAGAATGGTTGCACCGGCTTCTGTTCTCATGAACTTCGCTGTATTCTGTTAAGGTTTCGATGAGAATTGCGTCTTGAACCGAGCGCGGCTGACCAAAACATGTGCTCATGACTGTCTGACTCTGTCAGAGTAATGATCTTCATGCGCGTTGGCGTTGACACGGGCGGAACATTTACAGATTGCGTCACTGCGGACGGCCGCGGCATCAGGATCGTCAAGGTATTTTCCGGCTCTCCCTCCGTGCCGGAAGAGGCGAGCCGGGCGATCATCGAAGGCGTGCGGCGCCTCATCGGAGACTTCGGCAATAGTCCCGTCGAAATCGTTCACGGCACGACCGTCAGCACAAATACCCTGCTGGAACGACGCGGCGCCCGTGTTGCTCTCATCACAACACATGGCTTTGAAGACCTTATCGAAATCGGCCGCCAGGCGCGCCCGCGACTTTATGATCTCAACGTGCATCGTGATCCGCCGCTTGTCTCCCGCCGGATGCGATGGGGATTGCAGGAGCGCACGACGGCGGACGGCAGGATTCTTACGCGCCCGACCCGCCGCGAATTGCAGCGGCTCCGCGAGATGGTTCGTCGGTCAGGGGCTGAGTCTGTGGCAGTATGCCTTCTCTTCTCGTTCCGGAACCCCACAAACGAGCGGCTTGTCCTGCGTACATTGCGAAAGCTGGGAATCCCGCTTTCAATCTCGCATCAGATCCTTCCGGAGTTCCGTGAGTACGAGAGGTTGTCAACTACAACCATCAACGCCTACCTCATGCCCAGAGTCAGCTTGTACCTGAGGCAATTGGCACTCGAAGCCGCAAGTGCACTTTCGAAGTCAAAGAAGAGTCCGGTCGGGGAAGGCGGACGTGTTCGCGTTTTCGTCATGGAATCAAGCGGCGGCATCACGACGGCCCGCCAGGCGGCACGCGAGCCCGTGCGCACGATTTTCTCCGGACCTGCCGGTGGAGTTGCCGCTGCTGCGAAGCTGGCAGAGCAAATGGGAATCCGCCAGGCTATCAGTTTCGACATGGGCGGGACTTCCACCGACGTCTGCCTTTTTGAAGGCCGCGCCCGAATCACAAATGAAACAACGGTGGGCGGGCTTCCTGTTGCGGTCCCTGTTATCGATGTTCACTCGGTCGGCGCGGGAGGCGGGTCTGTAGCCCGATTCGACGCCGGCGGCGCGTTGCGCGTAGGCCCTGAAAGCGCCGGCGCCAGGCCAGGACCCGTCTGCTACGGCCGCGGCGGGCGCCAGCCGACGGTGACGGATGCCAATCTCATTCTTGGCCGGCTCGATCCCGATCATTTCCTCGGCGGCACATTTCGACTGGACTCCAAAGCTGCTGAAGATGCATTTGCTCAGTTTATTCGCCAACCCTGGACAAAATCGCTCGGCCGCAATCTTTTCGGAAGTCCGCTGGAGCTTGCCTGTGGAATCATCGCGGTAGCAAATGCCAATATGGAAAGGGCGCTGCGCGTGATTTCCGTCGAGCGCGGGCATGACCCTCGCGATTTCACGCTGATCGCGTTCGGCGGCGCCGGCGGGCTGCACGCTGCGGAACTTGGACGGGCGCTCAGCGTGGCCAGGATCATCGTACCCCAGAACCCCGGAGCATTTTCGGCGCTCGGCATTCTGCTATCCGACGCTGTTAAAGATGTTTCCCAATCGGTACTGATGCCGGTTCCTGAGGCAGCCCCCAGCACGCGTTCCAGCTTATTCCAGCGGTTCCTGAATGACATCGCACGCCGGTTTCGATTGATTGAAAGGATGGCACGTGCGGGAATTCGACGCGATCACTTTCCGCCCGGCAAGGTGCTGGTTGAAAAACAGCTTGACGTGCGATACTCCGGCCAGGCGTACGAACTTACTGTTCCATTTTCTTCGCAGTTTCCTGCCAGGTTCGAGCAGTTGCACGAGAAAACCTACGGATACGCGCACAGTGGTAAGCCGCTCGAAGTCGTCAATCTGCGTTTGCGATTAACTGTTCCGGCAACTATGAATCTGCATCCGCAGCGCTCGGTTGACGGTCGTGTGCGCCACGTTGACAATGCTCTGATCAAAGAAAGGAATGTCTGGTTTGAAAATCGTTTTCATCGAACCCCGGTTTATGCCCGCGAGCATCTCAGTGCTGGATCGCAACTTTTGGGGCCGTCTGTAATCGTGGAATGCAGTTCCACAACCCTTATTCCTCCAGGCTTTAAATGCCGCGTGGACAAAAATCTAAGTCTGGTGCTGACGTACAATGCGGGTTGATCCGGCCGAACTCGAGATATTTAAGAACCTCTTCCATTCTGTCGCCGAAGAGATGGGTGCCGCGCTGCGCCGATCTGCATTTTCTCCGAACATTAAAGAACGACGCGACTACTCGTGTGCAGTATTTGACGGGCATGGGCAGGCCGTTGCCATGGGCGACCACATGCCCGTCCATCTGGGATCGATGCAGCATTCTGTCTCTGCCGCCATCGAACGCCTTGAGCTTCACCCCGGAGACATTGCCGTCCTTAACGATCCCTTCGCCGGGGGCACGCATTTGCCGGACCTCACCTGCGTCATGCCCGTGTTCACCCCTTCACGTGTGCAGCGGAAAACAGCTCCTGCCTTCTTTGTGGCAAATCGCGCCCATCACTCAGATATCGGAGGAGCCCAACCCGCATCCATGGGGCTGAGCGAGGACATTTATCAGGAAGGATTGCGAATACCTCCGGTGCTGCTGGTGCGTAACGATCGGATCCAACGCGATATACTCGCAATGCTGCTCGCGAACGTCCGCACTCCGATTGAGCGCGAGGGCGACCTGACGGCGCAAATCGCTGCGTGCCGGCTGGGAGAACGGCGGCTTCTGGAAATGACGGGAAAGTACGGGCTCCATAAAATCAGGTTTTATCTCGATGCGCTTCAGCGGTACTCCGCAGAATTGATGCGCCACGCGCTTATGAGCATTCCCGATGGTACATACACGGCGCAGGATTTTCTGGACGACGACGGACATTCCCCGGACCCTGTGCGTTTGAAAGTGTCGATTCGCATTGAAGGCGGATGCGCGACGGTTGACTTCACGGGCTCATCACCCCAATGCCGCGGCAGCGTCAATGCAGTAATGGCAATCACCGTCTCTGCCGTTTTCTATGTATTTCGATGCCTGCTGGGAGAAGATGTTCCCGCCTGTTCGGGACTGCTGCAGCCCATCAAGGTCATAGCTCCGGAACGGACCGTAGTTAATGCGCGGCCACCTGCTGCCGTGGCGGCGGGCAACGTCGAAACATCGCAGCGCATTGTGGACGTTCTGTTGCGGGCGTTGGCGCATGCGCTGCCCGATCGCATCCCGGCGGCAAGTGCGGGCACTATGAATAATCTTTCATTCGGAGGAATTGATCCGCGCACGGGCGAGCCCTTCGCCTACTACGAAACAGTCGCGGGAGGGATGGGTGCACGTCCCACCGCAGATGGGCTCAGCGGCATCCATACCCACATGACGAATTCGCTGAACACACCGATCGAAGCCCTTGAATCGCACTTCCCCGTGCGCGTGCGGCGCACGTCGCTGCGGCGGGGTTCGGGCGGAAAAGGCCGATTCACAGGAGGCGACGGCATCGTCCGCGAAATCGAGTTTCTGACGGAGGCGCGCTGCGGTATTCTCTCCGACCGCCGTGCATTCCCGCCTTACGGCCTGGCCGGCGGGAAGCCAGGGAAGCCTGGAAGAAACACCCTGATAGTGAACGGCAAAGCTCGCCGGCTCCCTTCAAAAACAGTCGTGACCATTCCGTCAGGAGGCATTTTGCGGATTGAGACGCCTGGAGGCGGCGGTTGGGGCAAGGCTTCTGCCCGCAATGGTCACACGTCACAATCTCACGAACCATAAGGAGAAACCATGGACAGTGTTAATCGCAGGGACTTTATGAAGTCAATCGCTGCGGCTGGGGCCCTGGCAAACGTGCCAGCCCAGGCGGCCGAATCAGAGAGTCAGGGCCCGGTTTTTCTTGCGACGTGGCCGCACGGCAAGCCCGCCGTTGACCGCGCCGCAGAGGTCTTCCATCAGGGGAGAAGCCTGCTGGATGCCGTCGAGAAAGGCATCAACGTTACAGAAGAAGATCCCAAAGTCACAACCGTCGGCTATGGCGGTTTGCCCAACGCCGAGGGCACTGTCGAACTTGACGCTGGAATCATGGACGGCACCCGGCACCGCGCTGGTGCAGTATGCGGCCTGCGCGGGGTCAAGACTCCGATCTCTGTAGCCCGCCTGGTGCTCGAAAAGACCACGCACACGACAATGGGCGGAATCGGATTGCAGGAGTTTGCCCAGAAGATGGGGTTCCAGTTCGAACAGTTGCTGACACCGGAAAGCCTGAGGCAATGGATGCAATGGAAGGCTGATCCACACCACAAGACCTATTGGATATCTGCTGACAACCACGACACCATCGGGATGGTGGCGACCGACGGCAAGGGACACATTGCGGCCGGCTGCTCGACTTCGGGACTCGCATGGAAAATCCCGGGCCGCATCGCCGACTCCCCTCTTGTGGGCTGCGGATTTTACGCTGACGACAACGCCGGTGGCGCCTCTGCAACCGGCGACGGCGATCTGATGACCAATTACTGTACCAGCGTTACGATTGTCCATATGATGGCCCGCGGAGCATCGCCTCAGGAGGCCTGTGAGGAACTGCTGCGCAATATGGTAAAGACCGACCCGAAAAACAAAGAGTCCGAGTGCGCAGTTATCGCCATGAACACTCGTGGTGAGATCGGCGCAGCGTCCATGAACTCGAAAATGCACCTCCAATATGCGCTGTGGAAAAACGGTGAGAGCCGGCTCTTGGATTCCAGGGATGTTTTCTGAATAGCTTGCAGGAAACGTGAGGCACAGTGCACGTCAGCTTTGAAATGAGCCTTCTGCGTCTTTCGATCTTTTTCCCGCAACGAGCAGCCACGCCAGCACCAGCAAACCGAGCACAAGGAGCAGGGCGCCGTTAATTCGGAAGTACAGCGAAGGTTGAGAAAGCAATTGCACCAGCGGTGCGGCAATCTGAAGCATGAAAATTGCTCCTACATATGCGAGGATGTTCGACCGGCAAAACCACGCAGCCACTACAATGGCGGCGGTTAAGGGAAGAAAGCCCATGACCCACCCCGCCGCATACTCGCGGACGGAATGCGCTCGCGCGGGACCAAGGCTCACAAGAACCAGCAGCGCAACAGGCCAGATCCACCATTCCCGGCGCGACCATCCTGAGCGGCCCAGATAAATCAGGATTCCGGCCGCCGCAGCATACAGGACGGTAAACACGAGGGAGCGCAGCAATATCGCAATGCCCGGCGCGGACGCGTCGAACAGATTGGGAACAATATCAAATGGGACCGGCGCGAAGGTGTGGAAGCGGTCAGAAATCACCGCATTCAGGCGCATAACACCGGCCGCCGCAGCCACACTCACAACGAAAGCGACGACGGCATCTCGCCGCCACACTCGCCGCGCCTCTCCCTGGAATAACTTCCAGGAGTCCGAGTAGACGCTTGTTGCAAGCGCAACAAGGAGCCAGCAGGCCACTCCCATCACCAGGGGGGTTACTGCCAGACTTACGGCAACAGTGATCCAGAAATTCTGCAAGGAAACAGAAGTGTTATATCGTTCGTAAAGAAGGGGTAAGGTAGTAAGTTCCAACAATACCATCAGCACTGCCACTGCTGCACCCACCCACAGTGACCGCTTCCACGGCATTTTGCCCGCTCGAACCTGTTTCACAAAGAAGATAATAATCAGCGCGATGATGCCGATTCCTAAAAGGCCTTCGAGACCTAGCAGGACGACGTTTCCAAGGCGGGTAGCCCTGCGCTGCCGGGTCCAGTTCTCAGGGAGTTTGAAGTATCTTGATGTGCCCACGACCTGGTCCCCGGCAATCTCAACGGAGACACGATAATACGCGTCGCCCACATTAAGAGGATCGCTGGGCTTCGCCTGCCACGTCAGCGTGTAATCTTCCCGCGCCTTGCGCTTTCTGGATTCGGAATTCTGCAATTCGAATTCTGAAAGCTGAAAGCCTTCCTTCTGAAGAAAATCTTCCGCAATGGACCGTGCGGCACTGGGAGAAAGCGAGGCTCCCGGAGCGTCCTCATCCACCACGTGACGGTACCCAAACACCTGGTTGTTTTCGGGATCGACGAACACCAGGTGTTCTTCCTTCTGCAGCGGTTTGAAATATCGGACCTCCCAAAGCAACAGACGGGTCGCGCGGCGGTAAAGCTGTTCCGAACTCCTGATGGACAGGTGCTCAAGCAAATAGCGCAAGGTCAGAGGGTCCACGTTTTCATAGAGCCACGCCACACGATGGTACTCCTGCACATTCACTCCCCGACCCTCGAGATATGGTCCGGCCGAGCTTATGGCTTCGGAACGCGAGAAATGAATCTTGATGTCCTGACCAAAACGGTAAGCGGGGATAAAAGCAGTTGCCACGAAGATCGCAGTCAAAACCGCGGCAAGAATCAGGCGTGGCTTCGCGAGAGGCTCATAAACAATGGGCGATTCAACTTCCGCGGGGGCTTCTTCTTTAGCCGTCCGCACGATCCCGACGCTCTCATTTGTAATTTCGGATTCATCGGAAAACGTGCCGCTGCGAAGGTAGGCGATCAAGGCCACAATCAGCGGGACGAGCATGATGCCCGCCGTCAATCCCCCGGAGATGCGAAGATAGTTGTTTGAAGAACGCAGCAGCAGAAACGCCGTGTACAGCGCATCGACTGAATAGTGCCAGATCAGGGTGGCAAAAATCCCGAAGCGCAGCATGATGATGCCAACGATGATCCCACCCACGCCAACCTCGATCCCTCGAATAAAGAAAGGCTGGTTAGGATAAGCAGAATGGAGAAATCCCCAAATGAATGCGGCAACAATTACGCCCGCTGCGCGCGACCTGAAAACCTTCTCAAGGAAAGGAATTCCAAACGCTCTGAACTGCAATTCTTCAGAGACCGCGGGGAAAAATCCAATAAAGAGGACTGCGACCCAGGGAATTCGGGTGTTCAGCAGATTTGAAAACGGGATGTCGGCCGGCGCCCAGGCGCCCAGCTTGTCGGCCGCAAGGTAAAAAACGGTCTGATAGGCGAAGAAGAAAAAAGTCATCGCGATGCCGACGATGTTGGCAATGAAGAACGAACGCGATCGGATGCCCCGCCACGTCAGCGTGTGGCGCAAAGAGGCAAGTTTGGGAAGGTTTTCCCTGTAAACAGGCTCCGCGGCGGCGACAATCAGGAAAATGAACGCACCGATACCGAGCGAACTCAGGACCGCGTCGAGAAAATAACCCGCAATAAAGCTCGAATGGGAATCTGTCGTCGAGTAACCAAACTGACTCAGAGAAAAAGAGTTGAGCTCTCCGAGGAAGTAGAGGCCCGCGGCGACCAGTCCAAACGCCACGGCCATGCGCAGCGGCACGTCGCGGTCGCGAAGCCGTCGAACCAGGATCACCAGCATGGCCAGGCTGAGCAGGATAAAGAAGACTTCATCCACAAGCTGCGCGGAGATGTTGCGTGATCGAAGGCTCCTGTAATCCCGAAGCCATTGGTCGGGAATTTTGACGAATTCACTGTAACCGGCAACCTGATCGCCATCGATATCGACTTCGATTCGGTAGCTTCCGTCGCCCAGATCCACACTCTTCTGTTTCCAGATAAAGCTGTAGTCCACGCGGGCCGGCCGCTTTTCCGATTCGGAGTCCAGAAACTCAAGGTCCGAAAGATCGCGGTGCATCGTGTTCTGAAGGAATTGTTCCGCAATTTGCCGGGCCTGTGCAGGCACGAGCGAAGCCCCTGGAGCGGTGTCAGGAATTTCATGATCAAATCCCACGACCTGCCCCTGTGTGCTGACGTCAACCCTGAACTCCTCCTTCTGCTGCGGCTTGAACCAGCGATGAGACCAACGCCACAGGTGGATGGGTCCCCTGGTCAACTGGTTCATTTTGGCCAGGCCCTGTGTGCGCTCGAGGTAAATCTTGGCCTGATCATCGTATGAGAAGATTGCGGTATGGCGGTAGCCGCTCAGATTGAATCCGCGGGCAGCCAGATATCTTTCCGCGATCGGCCTTGAATCCGCACGGTTCACGCGCAGCGCAAGCGATGCTTCAGGGAAAGCATGGGAGAAATACTTCACCCCGATGATGAGCGATACCGCTGCTGCTGCCACAGCGATGAGGATGACTCTGTAATCGCGGGCTTCCAGTTTTACGGCCATAGAGACCTCGGAAATGGGTGGTTGCTGGCGCGCTGCAACGAGGATTATACCAATGGGAAGTCCGATGACAGTGCGTTTTCCGCAAACTTTCACGCATGCCCTGCGGCAGCAGAATCCACAACTCCAGTCTCAGCCTGCTAACTCAGGCGTTTGACCATCACCCAAGCCGCCTGGCCGTTGTTATAGTAGCGTTCGATTTTCTCTATCTTTCGGTACCCGCGCTCTTCATAAAACCGATGCGCGGCCCGATTGTCTTCTGCAGTTTCCAGATAAATCAGTCGCATCCGGGCTTCGCGGGCCCACTCTTCAACCGTGTTCATCAGCGCCGTCCCTATCCCGTGACGCCGCTGCTCCTCCAGAACGTCAATGGTAATAATGTGCCCTATCCCTGAAGGCTCGCAGCTCGCAACCACAAACCCTGCGATCAGGCCGTCAACTTCCGCGACCCATGTCCTGGATGATGGATGCGCGATAAAGTCCGCCAATTCCTCCTGCGAGTAGCACACGCCCGGCGGAAAACATGCCTGGTCGATTTTCGAAAGAGTGGTCAGATCAGACGGCCGATATTCGCGAATGCGCATAAGAACCCATGATGAATATCATGATCGTCAATCCGGCACAGGGAAGAAATCGGAGACTATCGGCCCCTTGACGGCTATCAGTCATTCGATCCCTGCCGATGAGTCCAGCACCAGGCCACCACGGAAGTCCTTTCGAGTTTTATTTGGCGATTTCAAGCAGGCGCTCGATGTCTTCCTTATCGTTGTAAAGATATGGAGAAAGACGAATCTGATGATGGCGGAGGCTGACGTCAATATGGCGGGCCTTCAGCTCATTGAACAGCCGGTCCGTTGCGCCGTCAGAGTTGCAACGGAAGCTCAGGATCGTCGATGGAAGCTGCGTGCGGCCGTTATCTGACAGGCGATAACCTCGCGACTGCAATTTGTCTGCCGCATAATCAAGTAGCCCGAAGCAATGCCGGCTCACGGTGGCGGGACCTGCTTCGCGGACAAATTCAAGTGAAGCCTCCAGCGCTGAAAGGTTGAGAAAATTGGCCGTCTCCGGGACATCAAAAATGCGTGCAGCCTTCGGCAGAGAAAAATCATCCCTCGGCAGAGCTTCAAAATCTTCCGCACCTTCCACCGAAAGCCAGTTGACCACCTTCAGGTCCAGGCGGTCCAGCACCTCTTTCCGCACGTACACAAAGCCGGTCCCGTAAGGCCCCAGAAGCCACTTGTATGCAGCTACGGCAAGGACATCAACCGGCAGCGCATGAACGTTCAGCTCCAATGCCCCCACGCCCTGCGTGCCATCGACAATGAACCAGGCCCCGTGATGGCGGGCCAATTCTCCGAACGCCGCGAGGTCAATGCGCCTGCCGGTCGAGTAATCCACCCAATCGAGCGCCAGCACTCTCGTCCTGCTTGTGAAGGCGCGCGCCACATCGTCCACGCCTGACGCACCGGCACTCTTCTTCAGAATATGAACCCGCACGCCGCGCCGGCGCAAGTGAAGCCAGGTGAAAAGGTTGGAAGGGAAATTCCCGGAGGCGACGATAATTTCATCCCCAGGATTGAGGTCCAAACCTGAGGCCATAATCCCGATGCCGTGCGTCGCACCGTTTGTCAGTGCGATCTCATCCTCGTCGCTGCCGATAATCGCGGCGATGTGGCTGCGAACACGCTGCGGGAGGGCGAAATATTCCTGATCGTCCATCCGGTCCGGATGACATTTCAATTCGACGGCTTGATGCGCGCGCGCAACCGCGGAAAGCGGGAATACGCCCTGATAGGCGCAGTTGAGATACGTCGTCTCGCCGAAATCGGCGAAAAACGTTTTGTAATCAGGCATGGCTTAAGAAATCGCCCTGTCGCGCTTCGCGACAAATCCCGAAGGCTCTGCGCGCCGTCGGTCAGCCGGCTTTCAGCGCCTCGATGCGGCGCGAATGCTCTGGTTGAGGTGAGCCAGTATTTCAGCGGCGGCGTCATTTACCGCCTTCGAAAGGTCAGGAGGATCGAAAGGGACATGAATCGAGTCCTGCCAGATCGATTTTCCGCTGACGCGGTCGTTCAGATATACTTCGGCGTTCAGCCTCTTTAACCGGGTCAAACTGTAACAACTCCCGCGAATCACGGCATCTGCTTCATCCGGCTTATCCACGACCTTCAACCAGGAAACATGGGCAAGATCATCCGCGAGCTTTTCGTTCAGGTTATTGTCGATCCACTCGATGTAAACACGCCGCACCTTGGCGAGCATGCGCAGGTCTCCGCCCCGGGAAGAACCCGGCCCTTGCAGCGTTGGCGTACTTGGTCCAAGCGTTGGCGGTTGCTGCTGCCCTCGAAGCGCCGCGACCAGCGCCAGGCATATCGCCAGGGCCCATACAAGACGCATCATCACAGCCTCCACTCTTCGGCTTATGTCCCTAGTTTAACAGAAAGACCATGCGGCGGCTTGGGCAGGTTTGCGGCGTCGGCGCAGGCAGGAAACTCTGACGACACCGTGCGGGCATTGTCCGGAAGCATGTCGGGAGCGGGATGAATTATTCTGACTCAAGCTCTTTCCTCTCGAGCTTGAGCAGCCTTTCGCGGTCCTTCAGTGTCTGGCGCTCATCCTTCTGCCGCTCGCGCAGCTTTCGCTGTTCCATCTGCAATTCATGCTTCATCTGAATGCGCACGGCTTTGGGCACCATGGAATTTTCCAATGCGCTTTTGGCATATCGCTTCTTCAGCTTGAACGCCTCGACCTCCTGCTGATGGCGTGCTTTCAGGACAGCCGATTCAGGCTGCGCTTGCTGCCCCGCAAGCAAGAGACACGAGTAAAGGCAGCAAATCATTGGCAGCATCATGACTCTTTTCTTCATTTCGCCTCTCACGAAGCTGTCTTCGAAAAATGATGCGACTCGATCCTAAATGTCCCTGACTCGTCACTCCTTTTGCTTTCTATCGGCCACGGAGGGAGGGAAGATGAGATGGGGCACGGTTTGAACCGCGCATCTTCATGTTTCAGGATGAGGGTCCGCGGATCTTCGGGGGGATAAAAGGTCTGAATGCCGTTCTGTGCCTCCGGGGTCAGCCCAAAAACCCGCGGAAACGCTCTGGGGCAACGGCAAATCCTGGAAAAACGGCGGCCGTGCTTCGCGCGCCGAGATGCCGGACAATCACTTCCGCAAATACATCGCGGAAGTCGGTGGTCATTGCGAGGTCGCGGTCCTGATTCAACTGGCCGGGCTTCAATCCCGGCCAATCGCCATAAACTTTTCCGCCCTTGACCGGGCCACCAAGAACGAACATGGCGTTGGCGTGCCCGTGGTCGGTACCGCGATTGCCGTTCTCACGCGCGGTGCGACCGAATTCCGACATCGTGAGCACGACCACGTCTTCCATCCTGTCGCCCAAATCTTTGTGGAAGGCTGCGAGAGCATCTCCAAACTCTTTCAGATTATTCGCCAACTGGCCTTCGACTCCGCCTTCGTTCACGTGATTATCCCAGCCTCCCACGTTGCAGAAGGCAATCTCAAGCCCCACGTTGGCCTTGATCAGTTGCGCCACCTGTTGAAGGTCCTGGCCCAATTTGCCGTGTGGATACGCAGCGCCGTTCGAAGGCTGATAGTCTTCGGCGCCGATATGGCGCAGTGTGCGGATCGCCTCAAACGTCTCAGCAGCGGCACGGGAAAAGAGTGGGTCCTGGCTTGAAGCGTACATCTCTTCAAAAGCATCTTCTTCCGCGGCGGGTGTGGCCGGCATGAATGCCGGCGCGTCCGGTCGTCCGAGCAGTTTGAAGCTCTTAATGTCATCGAGCACCAGCGACGAAGCCTTGCCGGAAAGCGTTCGCGGCATGCGCGGAGCCACAGCGACCGCGCGGAAAGGCGTCGCTTCCGATTCCGGTCTCGTGACCATATATCGATTCAGCCATCCGTCCCGGGTGGATTTCACGCCCGGAGTTGCAGTTTCCATGTAATCCTGCGCGTCAAAGTGGGAACGCGTGTTGTTCGGAGAACCGACGGCGTGGATCACCGCCAGTTGCTTCGCATCGTAAAGGGGCTTGAGTTGCGCCAGGCTGGGATGAAGAGCAAAGAACCCGTCGAGGTCAATTGCCGCCGGACCTGTGGCAGCACCGGCATGCGCCTGTGGCTCTGGAATGGCGATTGTGGGGCGCATCGAATAATAATCTTCCTCAGCAAACGGTACGACCATGTTCAGCCCATCCACAGCGCCACGCTGGAAGATCGCCACGAGAATTTTGCGCCTGCCGACCCCATTCTCGAGGGCAAAAGCCGTGCGCCGCATGAAGCTTGGTACGCAGCCCGCCCCGAATAGTGTCAGCCCCGCCGATTTCAGAAAGTAACGCCTTGTCACTGGCACGGTGCACCTCTCGCAGAAACTCAGCCCGATAATTCCCCTCCCTCACCGTCGCTGGAATTGCGGCGATGCGAGCAATAATCCTGCAATAGTTGAAACTTCACGTTGATTGCCGCCGTTCAGGTAATCCACATTCTCAAACTTTGGCCCTACGTTGCCCTTCCTGAGGATCGCTTCGACTGTTTCCGGCGATGCCGGTTCGCCCAACAACTGTTGGGCAATCGCGTTCACTTGTTCTTCGCGGCTTCGGCTCCCGCTCACCCTCAAAAGTCTGTCCAGCTTTACCTCAGTTCCCGGAATGCGATTTGTCGCAAGCAGCATGGCGAAGTTCAACCGCCACACCAGCGTGCTCGAATTGATCCACGTGCTCGCGCGGTCGGCGTAGCCCGAGGGCGCTTCGTACTGGAACATCGGATGGCCCATCCTGGCCAATGCGCCAATGACGGGCAACCCGGCGTCTGTGTCCGCTCCCATGGCGCGCATTGAACTGGCGATGAATTCCAGAGGCGATTTGACCTTTGCGCGGTAGGCAGCCGGCGAATTGAATTCCGGCGAAGTCAGGATGGTAGCGACGACCTTTCGAATTTCGCCCCCTGAAGATTGAAACGCTCTGCTCGCACGCTCCACTACGGACTGTGGCGGATCATCAGCAACAAACCTGCGGCAGAGCTGAGTGGAAATGAATCTCGCCGTCGAAGGATGGTGTGCCAGCAGGTGAAGCACTTCAAGACCGTCCTCCATGCCCCGGCCCGCCGGGAATTTGTGCCCCAGGACAATCTTCGGATTGTAGTCATGCATTCGGGGGTTGAAATAGAATTCCGCCTGTTGCCGCGGCCGCCGGATCGTCCAACCCGTCAGGCATCGTGCAACCTCAATGACGTCCTGCTGCGTATAGCCGCCGTTGACGCCCAGCGTATGAAGCTCCATCAGTTCGCGGCCGTAATTTTCGTTTAACCCGCCGCCCGATTTTCTCTTCGCCGCAAGCCGCCGGCGCTGCATCCGCCGCAGCCAAATTTCTCTGCGAAAGGGTCCACCGAATACTGGCGGACGCATGAATCCCTGTCGTTCGTATTCTTCTGCAACGTCGGGGATTTTGCGGCCTTCGAGGGTTTCAACATAGCTCACCGGTGGGGCTGAACTCCGCCAGTTGTCGAGATAAAAGAGCATGGCGGGGCTCTGGGCCGTGGCAACAAGCAGGTCTTCGAATTTTCCGAGGGCGTGCGGCCGGATCGCGTCACGCTCAAACGATGTCAGAAGCCATTTGTCCGCACCCTTGCCGGCGAAAATGTTGAAGTGGTTCATCCAGAACTGGACCATCACTTCCTGCAACTGGCGCCGGCTGTAAACCGCCCGCCAGATTTCCTCGCGCGCGAGTTCAACAAGCACCCGCTGCGGCCCTGTGATCGCAGCAAGCCTCTCCGCTTCCAGTTGGGCTGGCGGTTCCTGCGGAGGCCGGCCTTCCATTGAATTCGTACCTGCCTGGCCGTGCGCGACACCTGCATTCTGTGGTTCCGGGCGGCCGCCCTGCGCCTTGAGGACCTTGCGCGGCGGATAATTCTCAATCAACTGCTCGGAACTCATTGTCAGCGTAGGCAACTGCCGCAGCCGTTCCTCACCGGAGGAATCATCGATTTGCGAAGGGTGAAGTTGCTCCTCAAGGTACGCCTTGAGACCCGCCTGACGGACCCGGTCAAAGTCGCCCGGCGCCGGCCCGAAAGCGCTCCTGTTCAGGAGATGCAAAACCTGCTGGTCTTTGGAAGAAATCATGCCCCGGCCTCGCTCGATTACGGACAGGTCCCTGCCGCCTTGCTCCTCTGCCCTATCAGAGTCTAACCCGGTCCCATAGAAAAAGTTGCGGCGAAAATCAGCGGGACTTTCCGCCAGTCGTACCGAAGCGCCTGATTTATATCAAACCAGACGGCCTGCCGGCGGGAAAACCAGTGGATGTGTACGCGGCTGGAAATGATGTTGAGACTGCCGGCCCCGCGAACGCGGTCTCATCCCGCTCGTTGCTGACGAGCATAGACGATGTAATCAGTTGCGGCGGGCTGTCCGCCGGCCTCGCGCACCGCCTGGGCAATTTGTCCGCGATGATAAGCGGAGTGCATCACAAGGTGCCTCAGCACGTCGCGCACGGGCGTGCGGAACTCAACCCCCTTGCTTGTGCGGTGGACCAGGTCCTCATCAAGCTTTTCAGAGGTCAGGTCGTCCAAAAGGGCGAGCCATCTGCGGCGCAATTCATCGATTGCCGCCTGCGCCTCTTCAAGCCCGAGCAGGGGCCATGGCGCGGGCGGCGGGGAATCAGGTGCCTCGAATCGCGCCAGCCACACCCGCTGCGCTCCGATAATGTGTCCGGCAATCTTCAATGCCCGGTCCGCCGTCGCACGGATCGTTGCAATACTGCGCAGCGACTCCTGATTGGCCCAATAGTCGTAATCAAAAAGCTGCCGCAACGAATCGAGCGATTCCATCCGTTTCACCTCTGAATGATCGAAATGCCCCGAAAATGCGGCTAGGCCCAAAAACCCGGTGCGGTTTTACTTCGCTTCTTTCCAGTTCTTCCCGACTCCGATATCAACCTTCAGCGGCACCTTGAGCGGATAAACGCTTTCCATTTCAGCCCGGATAATTTCCCGCGCATCGTTCACCTCCGCCTCCGGCGATTCGAAGACGAGTTCGTCATGGACGGTCAGGATCATCCTGGTTTTCATTTTCTCGCGCTTCAGCCGGTGATGCGTTTTGACCATCGCCAGCTTCAGCAGATCAGCGGCCGTGCCCTGCAGCGGAGTGTTCATGGCTTCGCGCTCGGCGCGGTTGCGGGCCACGGCATCCTGGCTGTTGATTTCCGGAATCGGCCTCATTCTGCCAAACAGAGTGCGAACGGACCCCGTCGTGCGCGCCTCCTCAATGCGTGCTTCGAGATAAGAACGGACGCGGTCATAGCGCTTAAAATACGCGTCGATATATTGCTGGGCCTCCGTCTTGCTCGAACCGGTTCTCGCCGCGAGGCCAAAGGAGCTGAGGCCGTAAATCACTCCATAATTGATCGCCTTCGCCATGCGACGGTGTTCATGGTTCTGCAAAGCCGGCGGTACACCGAAAATCTCCTCCGCTGTGCGGGCGTGAATGTCTTCTCCCCGCGTGAATGCCTCGATCAGGCGCGGATCGCCCGACATGTGCGCCAACACGCGAAGCTCAATCTGCGAATAGTCGCCTGCAATCAGCAGCCAGTCCGGCTCCGCCACAAAAGCCGAACGGATCCGCACGCCGAATTCTTCGTCGATGGGGATGTTCTGGAGGTTAGGATTTGAAGAAGAGAGTCTGCCGGTGCGCGCGACGGTCTGGTTGAAGCTTGTATGGAGGCGCCCCGTTTGCGGATTGATGAATTTGGGCAGGGCGTCAACGTAAGTCGATTTCAGCTTCGCGCGCGTGCGGTACTCAATGATTTTGCGCGGCAACTCATATTGCTCGGCAAGCGATTCCAGCACCGCGGCTTCCGTGGAATATTGCCCGCTCTTCTTCAGTTTCCTGCCGCCGGGCAGCTTCAGCTTCTCGAACAGAATCTGGCCCAGTTGCTTCGGCGAATCGATGTCGAAAGGCTCTCCCGCCAGGTCGTAAATCTCGCGGGTCAAATGGGCGAGTTCAGCCGCAAATTCCTCCGACATCTGAGCCAGGATCGCCGGGTCGATTCTAACCCCGGTCATTTCAACGTCAGCCAGGACTTCGGAGAGCGGGAGTTCAATCTGCGTATAAAGCTCGCGGAGGTTCTCCCGCGAAACCTGCGGGCTCATCATGACGGCAAGTTGGTGGATGGACCGCGCCGCGCGGCCCAGCGGGCCGTTGATCTTTCTCCCCAGCCGCAGCAATGCAACGGACTCCAGCGTGTGGCTCGTTGCCAGCGGATTCAGCAGGTACGAATAGAGCATCGTGTCGTGAGCTATTATGCCCAACTCAATCCCATGCTGGCGAAGAAGAATACGAAGCAGCTTTGAGTTATGGACCGCAAGCGCGTGCGACTCTCCCGTCAATGCGCCCGCAAGACCTTTCAGCGTGCTTTCGAGCGATTCCGGCGCGGTGGTTCCGTCTCGCTTGCCGTCGGAGAGTCCCACGCCTGTCAGCCGCCCTCCAAAGCCTTCTTCACCCTCGACGGAAAAAGCGATGGCCAGTTCAGTTCCCTGCGGCGACGCTTTCAGCCAGTTCTCGACTTCTGCGCGTGATCGCAGTTCCGTCCCTTCCTCTGGTCCGGCGCTTTCTGCGGGCCCGGCTTCCTCCAGCAGTTCGCTCAGCAGCGTGACAAAGCCGAGTTCCTGGCACAGCGCGCGAATTTCCTCCACGTCCGGCTTTTCCGGTATCAGGTCATCCAATCCAATATCCAGCGGCACATCCGTGCGGATGGTCGCAAGCTCACGGCTGAGCAGCGCTTCCTCGCGAAAGTCGCGGAGAGCTTCCCGGTAGCTCTGCCGCTCAACCTTCTCGTAATTGTCAAGCGCCGCCTCCAGGCTCCCAAAGCGGTTAATCAGTTCCGTGGCGCCTTTCGGGCCGATGTAGCTCCGTTTCTTTCCGTTTTCCGTCGGCGGCGCTTCGCGGCCGGGCAGCGGGCGGGCACCAGGAATGTTGTCGCTGGAATCGCCCGTGAGAGCCAGCCAATCCACCACCTGTCGCGGTTCAACGCCAATGATTTCCTTAACCTTGGCCGCATCACAAACGGTTTCACCATTGTTCGCAGAGCGCGCCGGTTTCACAACTTTGATGTTGTCGTCAACAAGCTGGAACAGGTCCTCATCGCCGGAGACGATAAAAACCTCTGCTCCCTGCCCGGAGGCCCGCCGCGCCAGGGTCCCGATGATGTCGTCTGCTTCATAGCCCTCCATTTCAACCACCGGCAGCCCCAGTGCCTTGCAGAAGCGGTGCACGTAAGGAAGCTGCATGTTCAATTCATCCGGAAAAGGAGGGCGATTCGCTTTATACTTCCCAAAAAGTTCATCGCGGAAGGTCGGGGCGGCTTTGTCAAAAGCCACGGCGACCTTGTCCGGCTTGTAATCCTTCAGCAGTTTCCGCACGGTCCGCAGAAAAATGTAAATCGCCTTGGTCGGCATTCCGCTCGGCGAAGTCAGCGATGTTTGCATCGGAGCGTAGAACGCCCGGAAGAGGAGCGACATCGCGTCGATCAAAACTACTTTTCCTGGTTTCACCGTTTCGGCCAAGTTTACCCCCTTGCGAGCGGACCACAGTATCTTAAGTATCTTACAGGAAAATCGTTCGACCATCTCTTTCCCGGATGAAAATGCGAATCCGAATCAACTTGTGGCACTTTTGCCACACCTCGATTGTGCAGCATGTGAGAGCCTGCCCTTAACTCATTGATTTCACATGGTATATTAATAATGCTGTCCTGGCACGCGCCGTGCTCATGCCGTAGCGGGCGACAGGAGGTTATTTGAGCCATCAAAACACGATTGCGAGGGCGGTTGCGACGGAGGGAATAGGCCTGCATACGGGCGTGCCCGTACGCGTGCGCCTGCTGCCGGCACCGGCGGGCACAGGAATTGTTTTCAGGCGCGTCGATCTGGACGGCTTTGCCATTAAAGCCACAGCGAAAAACGTGGCCCGTGTCAGCTACGCTACAAGCCTGATGCGGAAGGGCGTGCTGATCTCGACCACCGAGCACCTGCTCTCCGCGCTGGCGGCCTCAAGGATCGACAATGTCTTCATCGAGATCGACAATCTCGAAGTCCCCATCATGGACGGCAGCGCGCTTCCCTTTCTGCGGCTGGTACAGGAAGCCGGACTCAAGCGCCAGCGCGCGGCCCAGACATGGGCGAAAGTCATCAGGTCCGTTGAGATCGTTGAAGGCGAAAAACGGATATCGATCCACCCTGCCGACCAATTCAGTATTACCTATCGAATTGTGTTCAATCATCCGCTGATCGGCGAACAGGAACGCAGCTTCTCCCTGAGCCAGTCCAGTTACGAGCGTGCCATTGCTCCGGCCAGAACATTCGGATTTATCGATGAAGTTGAGATGCTGCGCAAGAGCGGACTGGTGCGCGGGGGCTCGCTGGAAAACGCTGTGGTCCTCACCCGGACGGGAGTCATGAATCCCGAGGGTCTGCGATTTCCGGACGAATTCTGCCGCCACAAGATCCTTGACCTGATCGGCGACCTGGCCCTGCTGGGCCACCCGATTGTCGGGCACGTGGTTGCCGAGCGCGCCGGCCATGCCATGCACGTTGCCCTGGTCAACAAGCTTTTGCGCGAAAAAAACGCCCTCAAGCTGGTGCGTGCCACCCGGGCGGCTGCTGCAAAGTCCGGGATGGAGACCTCTGCAGTCGCCGTCAGTCCAGCCTCCTAGCCGCCTCTCACGGCAATGGTCGAATGGTAGTCTGTTCAATACCCATCTGCTATACTTCACTCGAAGGAAAAGCTGAGAATTGCGAGAACTCCCATCATGGCCACAGTGGATACGGACAAGGAATTCAGCGTCTTCGACTCGATGGCTGCGCGGTTTGACGTCGCGGCCCAGAAACTCGGCTTGGATGAAGGGATCCTGAAGTACCTTCGAACTCCCAACCGCGAAATTATCGTCCACATCCCCATCATTATGGACAACGGCAAGCTGGAGGTGTTTGACGGTTTCCGCGTCCAGCACAGCATCGCTCGGGGGCCGTGCAAAGGTGGCGTGCGGTATGGGCCGAACGTGACACTTGATGAAATCCGCGGACTTGCCGCGGAGATGACGTGGAAATGCGCCGTGGTCAACATCCCCTTCGGCGGGGCCAAGGGAGGCATCATCTGCGATCCCGAGCGCCTGAGCCAGGGCGAACTTGAAAGGATCACCCGGCGGTACACGGCGGAAATTCTGGACTACATCGGCCCGGAGCGCGATGTTCCCGCCCCGGACATGAACACGAATGAGCAGACCATGGCCTGGATCATGGACACCTACTCCATGCATGTGCGCCACACCGTCACCGCCTGCGTTACGGGCAAGCCTTTTGGATTGGGAGGCTCGCGCGGGCGGCCTGCCGCCACCGGGCGCGGCTGCATGATCGTCGCCGACCAGGCGCTCAAGCGCTTCGGGCGCCAGCGCGAGCAGACCCGCGTGATCATTCAGGGCTTTGGGAATGTCGGCTCGGCTGCTGCACGGCTGATGTTCGAGGCTGGATACAAGATCATCGGCGTTGCGGACATCCACGGGGGCATCATCAATACAAAAGGCCTGAACATCCCGCAATTGCTGGAATATGCAAAGGAAAAGAGGACTGTGGTGGGCTTCCCGGATTCCGAAAACATCGACAGCCAGGAGATCCTTGAGCAGGATTGCGACGTGCTTCTTCCTGCCGCCACGGAAAACGTCATCACCAGCAGAAATGCCGCCCGCATCCGCGCGCGCATTCTTGTGGAAGGCGCCAACAGCCCGACTACACCTCCCGCCGACGACATCCTCTTCGATCGCGGCGTATTTGTCGTGCCGGACATTCTGGCCAACGCCGGAGGGGTCACCGTCTCCTATTTTGAATGGGTGCAGGACCGCCAGGGTTACTTCTGGCCGGAAGGAATGGTTAACGAGCGATTGAAGCACATCCAGGTTGCCGCGTTCAATGATGTGGTCCAGTTCGGCGAAACGCACAACGTCAATAACCGCATCGCAGCCTACATGCTTGCCATCGACCGCGTCGCAACGACGCTGAAGCTCCGGGGAATTTATGCCTGACGATCTCCGGATTGCCGGTCGCGTGTTTTTAAAATGATTTCATTCGAAAGTTGCAGGTAAGGACCTGCCCGACTGCGCCCCCGGCGGTCGCGTGTTGAAATGACACGCAGGAATTTCTCAAGTGAATCGGGTTGTAATCTACCGCCAGGAACACGGTGACTGGGTGACCGCGTGTCCAACCCTTCCCGGATGCATTAGTGAGTTTTACGAACTATAGTGACGACAGCTTCTCCGGTGGCGCTGTTCTCCGCGCCGGAATTCGCCCGTGGGAACGGCGGCGCCACAGTAAAGTTAGTCGCCGTAATTTGTAAGGCAGGGACTGCCACCACTTTGCTGCAAGTCATGCATGGCCCCGGGCCTTTGCTAATGCCGCGCGTCCGTCTGCTGTCAGCACAAAGATCTCGTTGCTTGATTCGACGAGTCCAGCTTCGGCCAGCTCGCGGGCCGCGCTGCGCACGCGATAGAGCGGGAGATTGGTCTTTTCCGCGACCTGATCAAGCCCGGCGCCTTCCGTCATTGCCGCGAGAATCTGAACGGCCATTTCCGTCATCTGGCCGCTGCTTTCGATACAGGGCATGAGATACACCTCCACAGGTGTGGACCGTCAGTCTCCGCCGGTTGTTCGGTCCTCGGCCCATACGCGCTACAACGCTTTTAGTGAGAAGTACCAGTCCTTGGTCTCAAACCCCGCCTTCATGCGCTCCTGGGCCGCTTCATAAGTTGCCGGCGGTGGAACTATCACCTTGTCTCCGGGCTTCCAGTTGGCCGGGGTTGCCACGCCATACTTGTCGGTGGTCTGCAAAGCATCGATCAGGCGCAGGATTTCCTGCATGTTCCGGCCGGTGGTCAGAGGATAATAGATCATCGCGCGGAGAACACCGTTGGGATCAATCACAAAGACGCAACGGCTGGTTTCTGTCTTGCTCTCGCCCGGCATAATCATTCCATAGAGCGTTGCAACCTCTTTGTTCAGATCGGCAATCACCGGGAACGGAATCTTTACCCCGAACTTTTCCTCGATGTTCCTGATCCATGCAATGTGTGAATAGGTGCTGTCGATGCTCAAGCCACAAAGTTCTACGCCGCGCTTCTTGAACTCCGGGGCGAGCTGCGCAAAAGCGACGAATTCCGTCGTGCACACCGGAGTGAAGTCCGCCGGGTGCGAGAAGAGAATCAACCAGCTTCCTTTGAAGTCTTCCAGTCGCAGTGTCCCCTGTGTCGTCTGGGCTTCGAAAGCCGGGGCCGGCTGGCCGAGGCGCGGGAATGCCGGGGCAGCTTTTTCCTGAAGGGTGGTCTCCATGTTCTTTCCTCCTGAAAGTTGATCGGTAACTGTTGAAGCCAATCAATTCTTGTGAATGGCAGGATTTCGCAGCGCGGCACGAAACTCGTCCGCGGAGAGGGGGATAAGCAGGTTAACCCCCCTCTTGGTATTTTAACCGGAATGGCACGTTCGAGACGCAGGAATCGTTGGAGGTGACGTCGGTGAAGTCTTTGCCTTGCCGTTTCTGCGGCGGCACACCTTGGGATCCCGAAATGAAAACCATGGCTCGACCGCTGCAAACAGTGTCGGCGGCTTTATGCGGCCTCAATTACACAAATGCTCCAATGCATCGTTGAGCCACGGCATTGCTCGCCTTGACAAAATTCCTGCGGCCACCGCACTTCTTCGCTCCGCCACATGAAAGCAGGAGAGAATATAAAGTTCACACGCAAGCGATCAATAGGCCGTGCGGGCCAGGCGGCGATATTCCTGCTCAGACTCGGCCGGCAACAGGACCCAGAGGGTATAAATCCCCAGCGCCGTCCCGAACGGAATGTGAATCAGCGAGATGACTCCCAGAACCAGCATGAGCATGCGCGCCCAAGGCCGGTAATTCAAAAGTCCCCATCCCGCGAGAAAGCCTGCGATTGAACCCGCAAGCAGGAATGCCCCAATAGCGCCCGCGAGCGGCCAGAGCATGGCACGAAACGGAAGCCCGATGTGATATAGCGGAATGAAGTGCATTGCTACGCCGCTCCCGATGAAGAACCAAATGCCGGGAATCAGCGCGAGGACAGAAGCTACAATCCAAAGTATGCCAAGAATTCTCGCATGTTTCTCAATCCTCCCCTGCTGGACCATCGACGGAGCGGTTTGAGCAGGACCGGCAGGCCCCGATACGGGCGGACCGGCCAAAGCCCCGATTTGTTTTCCACAATTGCCGCAAAAGTTTTGTCCCGGTGCTACTTGTGCCCCGCATTTATCGCAGAACATTTACTCGCCCTCCTTCCCTGCGTTCGCTAAACCGAATTACGCAGACGCTGCCGGATTTGTTCCCTGCTGTTCAGCAAGACTTTCTGCGAGCGCTATGGAGTACAATCTATCACCTGGTTTTGAAAATGCAATACGATGCGAAGGCAGAATACGAGGCGCACTTGGAGGACCTCCGGGCGTTGCAATCGCAGCTTGACCGTCGCCACAGGGCCCTTGGCCGCGTCAACCTGATATCGGCGCTCGCGGCCGTGGCTGTCATCATCTGGGCGATCGATTCGCGCTCGCTGTTAATCTTATGGTCTCTCGTTCCTGGCGCGGCGTTTGCAATTTCTGAAACCGTCCACACGCGGGTGCTCCGCTCGCTGCATCGCTGTGCCCGTGCCATCGGATTCTACGAGCGCGGCCTGGCGCGGCTCTGCAATCACTGGATGGGGACGGGAGAAACCGGCGAGCATTTCCTCGATGCAACGCACCCCTACGCGCGTGACCTCGACCTCTTCGGCACCGGATCGATGTTCGAACTTCTTTGCACGACGCGCACGCGGGCAGGCGATGAGACTCTCGCACGGTGGCTGCTGGCTCCGGCGCCTGTGGATGAAATCCACAAACGGCATGAGGCCATCTCTGAATTGCGCTTGCGGACCCGCCTTCGCGAGGACATGGCCGTTCTGGGTGAAGACATCCGCTCGCTGGTCCAGCCGGAGGCCCTCACGACCTGGGCTGAAACTCCGCCCGTCCTGAGGCCGGGCGTTGCGCGCATTCTGGCCGCGGTGCTTGCGGCAGTGTGGTTGTTCAGCCTTGCGGCCTGGGCGGCCTGGGGCTGGTGGGAACTGGCGGTCATTTCAAGTTTTGTCAACTTCCTGGTCAATTCACGATTCAGCGAGCGCGTTCGACGCGTCCTGCCCGCGCTGGGTGCGCATTCGGCTGCGGCCGCCGATCTGTCGAGGCGCGCTGGGCCGTCGGTGGAATCGGTCGCACGCGACCTGGGCGTGCTCGCGGTGGTGTTGAAGCGGGTCGAAGAAGAGGAGTTCTCCTCTCCGAAGCTTGCCGAACTTCGGTCAGCGCTGGCGGTTGAGGGAGTGGTTCCATCGCGCGCAATCGCGCGCCTGGGCCGCCTGATGGATTATCTGGAATCGCGGCGAAACCAGTTTGTGGCAGTCCTTAATCCATTCGTCTTCTGGGACCTGCAGTTGGCCTTTGCGGTGGAAGGCTGGCGCAAAAAGTTCGGTTCTTCGGTGGGCCGCTGGCTGGCGGCGGTCGGAGAGGTTGAAGCGCTTTGTGCTCTCGCGGGCTATGCCTATGAGCACCCGGCCGATGTTTTTCCCGAGTTCGTTTCATCGGGCCAGGCATGGTTCCAGGCCGAAGGCCTCGCTCATCCCCTGATTCCTGAAGAGAAGGCCGTGCGGAACGACCTCACGCTCGGCGGGGCGTTACGATTGATGATCATCAGCGGCCCCAACATGGCCGGCAAAAGCACGCTGATCCGTGCCGTGGGAATCAACGCCGTGCTGGCGCAATGCGGCGCTCCGGTACGCGCCAGGCGCCTTGTGCTCTCACCCCTGGCCGTTGCCGCCTCCATCTGCGTTCTCGATTCGCTCCAGGGAGGCGTCTCGCGCTTCTATGCCGAGATCACGCGCCTGAAGACGATCACGGAGATGACCGATGGCCCCCTGCCCGTACTCTTTCTACTTGATGAACTTCTGAATGGAACAAACTCGCATGACCGGCGCATCGGCGCCGAAGGTCTGGTGCGAACCCTCCTCCAGCGCGGCGCCATTGGCCTCGTAACCACTCACGACCTGGCGCTTGCGCAGATGGTCGATCAGTTGGGCCCGCAGGCCGCTAACTTCCATTTTCAAGACCATCTCGAAGACGGTCAGTTGCGATTTGATTACAAGCTGACGCCGGGCGTCGTCCAGACCAGCAACGCGCTGAAATTAATGCGGTCCATTGGACTTGAGGTCTGACCCGCATCCGTGACGGGGGAGCAGGTCGCAAGCTCGCCTGCTGAAACGAGACCGGCGGGCCGAACATCTAAAAAGTTGCAAGACAAGAACCGGACGGGAGAAGAAATATAAATGTCGCATCTGTTTGAACCCCTCACTATCCGCAGTGTCACGCTCCGCAACCGAATCGCTGTTTCGCCGATGTGTCAGTACTCGAGCACGGACGGCTACGCGACAGACTGGCATCTGGTCCATCTGGGGAGCCGGGCGGTCGGCGGCGCGGCGCTCGTGATGACCGAGGCCACCGCCGTGCTGCCGGAAGGCAGAATCAGCCCGCAGGACCTCGGCATCTGGAAAGACGGCCACGTTGAAATGCTCTCGCGCATTGTGGAATTCATTCATCAACAAGGAGCGCTTGCCGGAATTCAACTGGCGCACGCCGGGCGCAAAGCCAGCACTTACGCGCCGGGCATGGGCCAGGGAGCAATACCTGAAAGCGAGGGCGGCTGGCAGGTTTTTGGACCAAGCGATGTCCCCTTCAGCGACGACTATCCTCTGCCGCAGCCGCTGACGCTGGATGGCATTCGTTCCGTTGTGGAGGCCTTCGCGCAAGCGGTGAGGCGTGCCCTTCGGGCCGGATTCGATGTCGTCGAGATCCATGGTGCGCACGGCTATCTGATCCACGAATTCCTCTCGCCCTTCAGCAATCACCGTCGCGATGAATATGGCGGCTCCTTCGAAAACCGCACGCGTCTCGCACGCGAAGTGGCGAAATCCGTGCGCGCAGCATGGCCCGAAGGATTGCCCCTCTTCATGAGGATTTCGGCAACCGATTGGGAAGAAGGCGGGTGGGACATTGAACAATCCATCGAGCTTTCGCGGCGGCTCAAGGCGCTCGGGGTTGATCTGATCGATTGCTCATCCGGCGGCAACCTGCCGCACGCGCGCATTCCCGCCGGTCCCGGCTTTCAGACTCCCTTTGCCGAGCGCATCCGCCGTGAGGCAGGCGTACTGACCGGCAGTGTCGGATTCATTACTGCACCCGCCCAGGCCGATCACATCATCCGCAGCGGCCAGGCGGACATTGTGCTGCTTGCGCGTGAAATGCTGCGCAATCCCTACTGGCCGCTGCACGCCGCGCGCGAACTGGGGCATCCCACCACGTGGCCTGTTCAATATCTTCGCGCCGCGCCGGAGGGATCGCAGCCTCACCGGCCGATCGAACCCCGCCGGGTGGAAATTGAAGTGTCGCGCTGATCAGCAGCGGCGGCGATTACAAGTCGCCGCTGCTTGGTCCTTTGCGCCTTGGCGCTTCTGCGTGAGTTTTTTCGAGGGGCAAAAGGGCCTCACTTTCCCTCGCGGAAGAATTTCATCACACGCCCGCCAAACCCTTCAAATTCGTATGAAACGCCCATGCGCAAAACAAAATTGTAGGCAGGACCCGTCAGGCCAAATGCCGGAGAAATACGAAACTTCGGCCCGGCGGGCAGCGCCCATGCCACGACAGGGGCGATGTACTGCGATGTCCCGTGCGTTGTAAAACGGTCTGCCGTGCCCAGCCCGCCGTAGATTTCGACGCCGGCGCGAAATTTATGCGGGCAGAAACCGCACCGTGCCGCCGGTCCCGCGCCCCCTATGGGTCGGCTGACGCCCACCGCGTACCCGAATTCCCACGGTTCGTGCGCCAGGTTTTTTTCGCCGATAAAATTCCACGCGATGTTCCACCGCTTGTAATCACTTCCCAGGATCAGCCGCGTCTCAACCTCGTGTTCGGTTTCGCTGCGCGCGACGCTGTTCGGCTCAAGCGCGTCAGCCTGTGAATCAAATCCCACGACCTCCTTCAGCGCCTTGTCGGCCGAGAGACTCTCATACTCCCCGTACAGCACGGGATTGATCCGGTGGCGCCCGGACATCAGTCGAAAACGGTTCTCAATTCGATACCCGCTGAAGACCGTGCTGTCATTGATCGTGCTTTGCCCCTCGAGATAGACTTCCGTGGTCCACCAATCGGTTGTTCCATACTCAAACTCGGCAACGCCGCTGAAAAAGCGGTTGCCGCGGTCAGGTCGGGCCGTCGTCGGTTCAAATTCGATTTCCAGGTCTCCAGGCTCCTCCAGGTGGTGGTCGTAAGTAACAAAGTACGGGCCTTCCTGCGCTCGGCCAGGAGACGCACCTCCAAAGCAGACCAGCGCGACCGCAAGCCAGCACGGCAGCCCCCCTTTTAGGACCGGCCATCGGTCGGAATTGTGTATTTTGAAGCGGCTTCCAGCCATCGGTTCTCCTCCTTGAAAACCCTGGCCGGCGGCCATAGAATGGACACGGTCGCCAGCCTGCGGGTTGCGATCACGGGCTTTCGCGCGGCCCCTTTCGGCAAAAGAGCTGCCGCCGGAAGCCCGGTTTTTGTTCCGGATTCTCGTTACGAATTTGCCGTTTAATTACGTTTCACGCTCGCCTCATTCCTCGCACCAACGCTCTTCGGAACAATTAAGGATCGCGGTCATTGATCATTACGACAGAGACGTCTGTTCCTTGGCTCCAATGCGAAAAAGCTCCTTCTATATCCAGAAAGCAGGTGCACTTGCTCCCCGTTCTGTCGTAATGTCCGGGAAATGTTCGCCAACAGGGCAAGCGGATTCGGAGTTTCTACCGTGAGGCCAGTTGCGAATTATTCGCATTTGGTTGTCCGTTCATCCCCCTTCTTGGGCATCGTTGCCCTCGCTCAGGTCCTGCTCAGAATATCAATGGATTCCGTGCTGCCCCGAAAATCAGGGAAAAGATTCTATACCAAAAGGTCAAGATTAGGGCAGGTCAGGTTTTCTGTCAAGAGAAGAAGCCGCGCTTCTCATCCAGCGTATGGACAAACGCCTTACGCCGGGCAGACGCCATGCGTGGGGCTTCGCCGCCCTCGTGTCTTCAAGCCCTTCAGCCTCTGCGCCTTGCCACCTTTGCGTGAAACGCTTTCCTGCGCCCGTGGATTCCAGGTTCGACGCTGGAAAACCCTTACTTCTCCGCCAGCCCGAAGCAGTAAACATTCGAATCGTGGTCAACGACAAAGATGCGCCCGTCGGCCACGGCCAGGCCGCTGAAGTGCGTCCAGCTTTCGATCTCGCTGCCGCTTTGAAAAAGCGTCCTGCCGGTTTTGGCATCGAGGGCATAAAGCACCGCGCGATGTGTGTTCTCGCTGCGCTGCCGGTCAGTCAACTGTTTCTGGCCGTGATAGATCACCGCCGATCCTTCAGTCTGCTGCGTGTTCTCGCCCGTGGAGAGCACGAAAACCACTCCGCCTGCAATGGCCGGAGGCTCCGGCACATCGAAGTCCGTTGAAATCCACGCCGGGTCGAGCGTGGGCTGCTTTGTTGCCGGATTGATCACCACTCGAAAAGCCATCAGGCTGCCGTGCGGAGCAGCGCCGTTCGTCAAAGGAAACTTCGGCGCTTTCTTGGAGGGCGGACCCCACACCGGAACGTAAAGCCACGCTTCGCCCCGCTCATCCATCCATTCCGAAAGCCCGCCCCAGATGCCGTATTGCTCGTACTGCAGATTGTCATTGCCGAGCCTGTGCCGGTAGAGCGGCGTCTGATGGTCCTTCCCGCCGAGCGAATCGGCGTTCAGAAGGTAAAGCACGCCTTCTTTGCCCCCACCCGCCACCAGGTCGAAATCCCGGTACGGGAACCACACCAGCCCCGAGCCGCCGATGTCGAGGTCGTATTTGGTCAGCTCGCGATAATTGAGTGGCGAGTAGTAATCGAGCACCTTGAGCGAACCCGGAGCGGCTTCGATCACGGCGCTCCCGTAGTCGCCCCGGGCGGCGTCGAAAGGGCCGTCGCCTGTGGATGCATAAACGCGTCCGTCGTCGCCGATCGTCACCCCGCCGCGCCCCCAGATGCCCGCGCCATAACCGTGCTCCACCAGGAGGTCGCGAATTGCCGGACGGCTCGGGTCGCGCACGTCAATCGAATAAATTCCCGAAGGCGCCCCGCCGCAGCCCTGCGAAATTGAGGTGTAGATCACGCCGTGCCAGAGGTTCAGGCTCCAGTCCTTGGAAAACGGTGGGACGAATTCGACGGGCCCCAGCCGCGTCTTTCCCGTGCCGAGGTCGAGGCCGTAAAGAGCCCCGTCCGCCGAAAGCACGTAGAGCAGCCCGCGATCAGGGTCTGCTACCGGCGTGGCGTTCAGATTATTGGGACACAGCCACATGCCCGGGTCCTTCGGCAGCACATGCATGTCGAGATCGCGGCTCCAGAGGATTTTTCCCGTCGCGGCGTCGATGGCGTTCACGTTGTTCGAGCTTCCGGCCACATAGACCACGCTGCGCGCTCCTTCGGGCGTCTCGACGCCATTTGCCACCACCGGCGCCGTCAGCGCCGTAAGTGACATTGGCCTGTTCGCCTTGATGTTGGCCTTCCAGAGCAGCGTCAGTTGAGAGACGTTTTTGGCGCTCAGCCTGTTTTCGTTGGGAGACCAGCCCGTGCGTTGCGGATCGTGGCCGAACGTCGGCCAGTCGGACGCGACAGCCACCGGGCCGGCCGACAGCATCAGGATGAATGCCAGAATCGAACGAAGCCCCTTATCCATCATTCCCTCACCCCCTTCTTCACGTCCCGGCATAAATGGCGTCATGCCACGCGCGGGCGCCGCTCTGCGCAGAAGCGCCATCGTAACTGACAACGGTTTTGCCCGCAACCTCAGGAGGCCATTAAAGCCCGGACCACCGAATCCCCCGGCCACTGGACGCCGCACGCGATTTTACTTGACTACGCTACAGTAGTGTGCTATCCTTTCTTTTGTGATGAAGGCGGGGCGGCCCTTGTTGCGCCGGCTGCAAGGGCGGCACCGGCAGGAAGTGGTTTGGATGGGCACAGACTGCGATGAGCATCGTGCAACGGTACGAAGGCAAAAAGATGACACCGGGGCTGCAAATCAACATGCCTAGCCTCGACAGGCTTTGGAAGAGATGCTGAATGGGACAGAAAAACGCATTTTTGCAAAAACGAACCGGAGAAGTTATTGAAAACAAAGGACAGGCACTCCAAAATGGGACAAAACGAACCGGAGAACGAACCGGAGAAATCGTGTAAAATCAGTAACTGTGGAAAAACAAACCCGAACGGTCCAAACAACAAACCCGGCCAACTTATTGAAAAAACGGCAACTCCAAAAGTTGGGTGCACAGGATTTTGAGCCTGATTTCAGGCTAGTCAGCAAGCGGTTGAGGGCAAGTCTTGTAGGATCCTTCGAAGGGATGATAAACGGCATTTCAGGATTTTCTCCCCGCTGTCGCGCCGCCGGAATTCCCGCCTGTGGGAATGGGCGCGCGTGATACAATCTCCCTCGCATGGCAGGAAACGGCGCTGCTCCAATTCGAGTGATGGGCATTGATCCGGGGCTGAATGTTACCGGCTACGGCATCATCGAACGCCACAGGGACCGCACGGCGCTGGTCGAGGCGGGAGTGATTCGCCTGCCCCGCGCGCAGGGCAACAATTTGCCCCTGCGGCTGGAATCCCTTTTCAAGGGCATCCAGGAAGTGGTTGAGGAGTTCAGGCCGGAGGTCGTCTGCCTTGAAGAAGTTTACAGCCACGCCGATTATCCGCAGACTTCCGTCCTGATGGGCCACGCTCGCGGCGTTATTTGCCTGGCGGCGCGCCTTGCCCGGGTTCCGGTGTTTCCGATGCCGGCCAAGCGGATCAAGCAGTCGGTGACGGGAAACGGCAATGCTTCAAAGCTCCAGGTACAGCGCGCGGTGCAGCAGCAGTTCTCACTCGGTTCCCCGCCCCATCCTCCCGACGTTGCCGACGCGCTCGCTGTGGCGCTATGCTATGTGAATACGCTGCGGGTCCCGACCAACGGGGTCCGGCTGAAATCCGGCAGGATAAGGTAGTTTGAACCGGGCTGCGGGGAAACGCGGGCGCTGTTCAATTCATCAAAAGGAGCAATCCTCTGATTTCTGAAGTCACCGGCGAAGTCCTCTACGACCGCATCTCGCATAATTCCCTTCTGGTGCGCGTCAACTCGCTCTGCTATGAAGTATTCGTGCCGTCGGGGATTGCAGCGCGGCTGCGCCAGGCGCAGGAGCACGAGCGCCACAACCCTCTGACGCTTTACACGATCTACTACATCGACGGAGGGCTTGCCGGCGGCCATTTGACGCCGAAGCTCGTAGGGTTTCTCGATCCGCTGGATCGCGAGTTCTTCGAGGTGTTCACGACAGTCCCGGGTATCGGCTTTATGCGCGCGCTCAAGTGCCTGGTGCGGCCGCTTAATGAAATCGCCATGGCCATCGAGCGTGGCGATACGGAATTGCTGAAAAAGCTGCCCTACATCGGCACAAAGACCGCCGAGCGTATCGTGACCGACCTGCGCGGCAAGATGGCCAAGTTCGCGCTCGCGCCCAGCACGCAACCGCTCTCCGTCGAGCCGGAGTCCGTCACAGACCTCAAGCTGGAAGCGGTGCAGGTGCTTGAGCAGCTCGAATTCTCGCGCTCCGAAGCACAGCGCATGGTGAATGACATTTTTGCAAAGCACAAGAACCTGAAGTCGATCGATGAGTTCCTGCGCAGGGTTTTTGAGCAGCGCCAGGAAGTGACAAAGAGCTGAGGGACACCAACACGGATCAGGCATGTCGAGAGTCCGACTCGTATCGCCCGATTTAATTTCGCAGGACGAAGAGGCTTTCAATCAGACCCTGCGCCCGCCCTCGCTTGAGCAGTATGTGGGCCAGCGCAAGATTGTTGAAAAGTTATCGATCGCCCTCGAAGCCGCCAGGCGTCGCTCGGAACCGGCCGAGCACACGCTGCTCTACGGCCCGCCGGGCCTCGGAAAAACCACTCTGGCGCACATCATCGCCAATTTTATGGGCTCGAAGATTGTCACGACGTCGGGCCCCGCGCTCGAGCGCACCGGCGACCTGATGGGCATCCTCACCAATCTGGGCGAAGGCGACGTGCTGTTCATTGATGAAATCCACCGCCTGCCGGCAAATATCGAGGAGTTCCTCTATCCGGCGATGGAGGACTTTAAAGTCGATTTCGTGGTGGATAAAGGAATGTTCGCCAAAACGATCAACGTTCCGCTGAAGAAGTTCACGCTGGTCGGGGCGACGACGCGGGCGGGCACGCTTTCTGCACCGCTGAGGAACCGCTTCGGGCTCTTCTTCCACCTCGAGTTTTATCCCGTCGAGGACCTGAAGAAAATCATCCTGCGCTCGGCGCAGATCCTGAACGTCTCCATCGACGACGACGGCGCCGCGGAAATTGCGCAGCGCTCCCGCGGCACGCCCCGCATCGCCAATCGCCTGCTCCGGCGCGTGCGTGACTATGCGGATGTGAAGGCCGACGGCAGGATCACTCCCGACGTGGCGCGCGAGGCGCTCCAGCTCGAAGGCGTGGATGAGCAGGGGCTCGACGATCTTGACCGGAATTTTCTTTCCACAATGATCCGCATTTACAAGGGAGGACCGGTAGGCGTCGAGGCGATGGCGGCGACGCTCAACGAAGAGGTCGATACGCTGGTTGATATGGTCGAGCCTTACCTTCTCCAGTTGGGTTTTGTCAGCCGCACGCGCAACGGGCGCATGGCCAATGAACCCGCTTACAGACATCTGAAGATGTCCATGCCGGGAAAAACTCCAGGCCTGTTTGAAAACTTAGGCGGGAACCGAGCGTGAAATCAAATCCATGAAGCGGGTCTATTTATCTTTAGGATCCAATCTCGGTGACCGTCTGGGCACCATCCGAAGGGCGCTCGATCAGATGTCTGCGACCGGCATCGAGGTCCGGCGCGTTTCCTCCTTCTATCGCACGGAGCCTGTGGAGTTCCGCGAACAGCCGTGGTTCGTGAATTGCGTCGCTGAGGTCGCAACCGAACTTCTACCCATGCAATTGTTGAAAGCCCTGCAGAAGATTGAATGGGGCCTGGGCCGGCGGCGCACCGTCGGCAAAGGACCGCGCACGATTGACATCGATATCCTGCTTTATGAGAATGCGGTGGTCCGTTCCGCGACGTTGACGATTCCGCACGCGGGAATGGCGGAACGTCGGTTTGTGCTGATACCGCTGTGCGAACTCGCGGCCCATCTGCGGCACCCCGTCACCGACCGCACTGTAGTGGAAATGCTGAACGAAACGCAGGACCGCGGCCAGGTGATTCGCATCAGGCCGGAGGATATCGCCGCCGGCCATGCGCCAGCCCGCGCGCGTGGGCATTGCGAATACGGATCGAGGGTCTGACATTGTCTAAATTGCCATCCTGCGAACCGCCGCGTTTTATCGCCGTCGAAGGCCCAATCCGCGTCGGCAAGACATCGCTGGCAGACATTCTCGCCGACCGCCTGAAGGCTGAACGCATGCGCGACGTGGACGACAATCCGTTCCTGCAAAGTTTTTACCGGGAAAAGCGGGGAGCAGCCTTCACCACTCAGATGTATTTCCTGGTCGAGCGCTTCCGTCAGTTCCGTGCGCTCGATGTTTCAGCTTCTGCGAATCGCGTCGTGATCAGCGACTACATTTTTGAGAAGGACAAGATCTTCGCTTATCTCAATCTGACTGACGCTGAATTGCAGCTTTACGATCAGTATTACCAGATTTTCGCCGAGCAGGTGCCGGTACCGGACCTGGTGATATACTTACAGGCGAAGCCGGAGATGCTCAAAAAGCGGATCGAAAAGAAGAACGTGCCGTTTGAAAGCCGCATTTCCGAAGAATATCTCGATGCTGTGGTCAAAGCGTACGACCACTTCTTTTTCCACTACCGCTCGAGCAATCTTTTGGTGATCGATACGTCCGAGATCGACTTTGTTGACCGGAACGAAGACTTGCAGCAACTGCTCCGCCGGTTGACGCAGCCCGTGCGGGGCACACAATACTTTTTGCCGCTTGGATCCGCATCGGCGGACTGAGACGGTCGCAAACCGCGGCGCCGTCCTGGTTGCATGTTGTCAGACGGATGCCGCAAGTGGGAAATTCGGGACGATCCGACCCTCTCCGTCCAGGCGTGAGGAAGCCCGGCGCGGGCTTCCCGGCGGCGCCTTGGCGTTACGCCGTGAAAAATCGGTTGTGACGGAGAGGATTCTTATTTTCAGGCCAGGCGGCGCAAACCAACTGGCCGACAAGGAGGCATTGCCATGGACCAGAATATACCGGCTGTGAGCAAAATGACCGTTCCTTTGGTCCTTGAACGGAAGCTGCGCGGGGAGAAAATCACCGCACTCACCGCGTACGATTATCCGACGGCGCGACTGGTGGATGAAGCTGGGATTGACATCATTCTGGTCGGCGACTCTCTGGGGCAGGTGGTGTTGGGTTACGATTCCACCGTTCCAGTGACGGCGGATGAAATCCTTCATCATCTTCGCGCAGCCCGTCGCGGGGTCCGGCGGGCGCTGCTGGTTGCTGACATGCCCTACGGCTCATGCCATCTGGGAGACAAGCCGGCGCTCGAAACCGCCCTGCGCTTTATCAAGGAGGGCGGCGCGGAAGCCGTCAAGATTGAAGGCGGCAGAAAGCGCGCGCGGCTGATTCGACGCATGGTGAATGCAGAGATTCCCGTGATGGGCCACATCGGACTGACGCCGCAATCCGTGCACCGGATGGGCGGCTACGCAGTGCAGGGCCGCACGCTCGAGTCGGCCGCCGACTTGCTGGCCGACGCTCAGGCGCTCGAAGACGCGGGTGTCTTTGCTGTTGTGCTCGAGGGAATCCCGCGCGAACTCGCCGCGATGATCACGCGTCGGTTGCGGATTCCGACCATCGGCATCGGCGCAGGGCCGGATTGCGACGGACAGATCCTCGTGTTCCACGACCTCGCCGGACTTGTATTCCAGCATCCCGCCAAGTTTGTGCGGCGGTATGCGGACCTTCGCGAAACGCTGAGCAGCGCGCTCTCACGCTTTAAGCAGGACGTGCAGGAATGGCGATATCCATCCGATGAGGAATCGTACCATTGCCCTCGCGCCGTGCTGGAACAGTTTGAGAAGGAGCTTTTCGGTCGGCCCCGTGGCTGAAAACGATATTAAATAATTACGAAATTGTTCTTGTAGCATGTATACACAGATGCAGCAATAGAGGAGGGCACTGTCGGGCGCACGCCCGACGCCGTCGTCTGACTCCGGTTATGCGACTGGTCACTGCAATTAGTGAAATGAAGGCTCTTGCCCGCGAGGCCCGCGTGCAAGGCAGGTCTGTCGGACTGGTTCCCACCATGGGGGCTTTGCACAAGGGCCATCTCAGCCTGGTCCGGCAGGCAAAGCAGCAGTGCGACATCGTCGTGGTTTCGGTCTTTGTGAATCCGACGCAGTTTGCGCCGGGCGAGGATTACGATCGCTACCCCCGCGACCTCGACAAGGACGTGAGCTTGCTGGGCGATTACAATATCGACACCGTGTTTGCGCCGTCGGCCGAAGAGATGTACCCGGAAGGCTTCCAAACGTTCGTCGAGCCGGGACCGCTGGCAGCGGTTTACGAGGGCGCGTGTCGGCCGGGGCATTTTCGCGGCGTGGCGACCGTGGTGTTGAAGCTGTTGAACATCGTTCAGCCGGACATCGCCTACTTCGGCCAGAAGGATTTCCAGCAGGCCATTGTGGTCCGCCGCCTTGTGGAAGACCTCAACCTGAACGTGCGCCTGGTTCTCTGCCCCATCGTGAGGGACGACGACGGCCTCGCGGTCAGTTCGCGCAACGTTTATCTCAGTCGCGACCAGCGGAAGTCAGCTCTTGCCCTTTCTCAAAGCCTGCGCAAAGCCCAGGAACTGACGAACGCCGGTGAAACCGATGCGAATAGGATCATCGGTGAAATGCAGCGCGTATTGCAGGCTGACCCGCGCGTCAGGCCCGATTACGTCGCCCTCGTAAATCCTGCCACGCTTCAGCCCGTCGCGCGTGTGACTGCGGGCACGATTGCGCTGGTCGCGGCGCGCGTTGACTCCGTTCGGCTGCTTGACAACACAATCCTGGGCCCGGCAGGAACATCTCAGGATGAACTGCTGCAAATCGCCCTGTCCGCTCCTGCGGTGACAACCACGGATGCCCGAGTCCCCGGAATTGATGCGGAAGCTGTCCTGCACAAGATTGAAAATTGCCGAGATTGCGCGGCGATTTCGACCATCCTTCTTCCGCCCCGCGAATTCATGGCTGCATACCTCAAGCGCGATTATCCCGATCTCAGTGTCGTGCGGGCCGCAGTGATTGGACGGCACTCCACGGCGCGGCCGGAGAATTCGTTCTATCGCAGCAGCGGGTGCCCGAACCGCTTTGTCACGGCGCTCTATGAATTGCTTGGGGTGGAAGATTTCACCGAATTCAAAAAGAGGTTTATCCTCACGGACATCATCCGCTGCCATGCATCCGGCCCGAGGATACCGGACAGAGCGCTGCGCAATTGCACGAGGCATCTGCGCAACGAACTCGGTCTGTTTCCAAATCTGGATACGCTGATAGTGCTCGGTGAA